>ERZ1027100.999-NODE-999-length-11812-cov-4.528536_pt1 | contig 11812 bp, 8 predicted proteins | sample MGYA00519407_ERZ1027100 | MGnify/ENA primary metagenome ERZ1027100 (study PRJEB26926, sample SAMN06164645) | human gut metagenome | biome: ENVO:00009003; feature: ENVO:2100002; material: ENVO:00002003 | host: Homo sapiens | place: USA | collected 2012 ... | reverse complement strand
TTCGTTTCTGCAAAGGTCATTTTTGTTTATATTACTTTCATAATATCACAGACAGTTACGTTTGTCACATAAAAGTTTAAATAACTGTGATGCGCTTCTTTGCATAGTTACTGTTCACTGGTAATGTCCCGCGAGGTGTTTTCGTGTGTTTTCTGCGCAAAAATCCCGAGTTACACGACACAAAACTGCGTTTTATGCAGTTTCTGTGCATCACGAAGCGTGTTACAGGAAACGGAGTGAACAATCATAAATATACAGAAAATAAAAGGTGTATCTGTGAATTATATAGACAAAATCCACAGGATTATTTATACTTGATATAGATGTGCAAACAGGAGGGTACCAGTATGGGGGAAAAGACAGTTGATATGACGAAAGGGAGCATCTTGCCGAAGATGATTCGGTTTGCACTGCCGGTGCTTCTTGGGATGCTGTTTCAGAGAATCTATAATTTTGTAGATGTTTATATAGTAGGAAGATATCTCGGAGATGAGGCACTTGCTGCGGTCAGTATCGCAGGTGGAGCCATGTATCTGCTGTTTTCGATTATGATGGGCCTGACGACAGGAGTAAGCGTGGTGGTTTCGCAGTATTATGGCGGCGGGGATGAGAAAAAAGTGACAGAAACCTTTGTTTCTTCTATCTACGTGGCGGTTGTATCTACGCTGATCATTACAATTGCGGGACTGATCGGGGCGCGACCGCTTCTGAGGATCTTGCAGACCTCGAATGATCTGATTGACCAGGCAACGGTATATCTGATGGTTGTATTTGCCGGAGCAGTGGGAACGATGCTGTATAACTGGATCTCGGCGGTGCTGCGTTCTTTGGGGAATTCGGTGGTGCCGCTGGTATTCCTGATTATTTCGAGTGTGCTGAATGTGATTCTGGATATCGTCTTTGTGGTCTGGATTCCGATGGGAGTAGCAGGGGCGGCATTTGCAACGGTTCTGGCACAGTTGTTGTCCGGGATCGGATGTCTGGTTTATGCATGGAAGATCCTTCCGATTCTTCGGTTTACGAAAGAGGAACTGCGCTGCGACAGGGAGCTGGTAAAACAGATGTTGATCTACGGTGTACCGACCGGTCTGCAGATGAGTATTATCTCCGTGTCCGATATGACTTTACAGGCAATGGTCAATACCTACGGAACTGCTCTGATCGTGGCCTATGGTGTCTGCATCAAAGTGGAAGGTGTGGGATGGCAGATGGCGGAAGCCATCGGAACTTCACTGGGAACCTTTACCGGACAAAATGTAGGAGCAAACCATCTGGATCGTGTGAAACAGGGAGTCAGATGTGCCTATCTGATGAATGCAGTCTGTTATGGAATATTCTGTCCGGTAATCTGGTTCTTTGCCCGTCCGATCATGGAAGCATTTACCGGCAATCCGGAATCGATCCGTTACGGTGTGGAATATATGAAGATCTTCAGCTGCTTCTTTTTTGTGGGCGGTATCCTGGTGGTTTATCATAATATCCTGCGGTCGGCAGGAGATGTAACCATCACCGTACTGATGGGAGTCAGTGAAATCATCACCCGAATCGGCTGCACCTTCCTTTTTACTGCTGTTTTTGGATACTATGGGCTGTGGTGGGTATCTCCGCTGACCTGGTGTTGCGCGATGCTGGTTGGTTGTGTCCGGTATTATTCAGGAAAATGGAAAAAGAAGGTACAGCTTCAGAGAGGAGACAGTATACATGGGTAGAAAAAGAAAACCAAAGATGGAATACCGTTATTATGAAATTCCGGCAGGAAGTCCGGTGCTTGCTTTACTGGGGGATAAATGGGTGCAGAATTACGGAAGGGAGATTGATTATCTGCATTTTCATAATCATCTGGAAGTTGGGTTTTGCTATTATGGGGAAGGCACAGTTACTTTTAAAGAAGAAGACCTACCCTTTGACGGAAATATGTTTACGGTGGTACCGAAGAACTTTCCGCATACTACAACCTCTACGGGAGACAGTATCAGTTACTGGGAGTGGCTGTTTATTGATGCTGACAAATTCCTGAGGGAAGTTTATAAAGATAACCCCAGGATGGCACAGAAAGTGATCGATCGCGTGAATAAGAGAGCCCATTTTGTGAGGGTTCAGGATAAACCGCAGATTGGGGCACTGGTGCAGCAGATTATTGAATGTATGCGGGAAAGAAAGGAATTCTATCTGGAAGAAGTGAAAGGACTGATCCTGGCTTTTCTTTTACAGGTGGCAAGGTGGAATCGGGAAGAAGCGGAAAAGGCAGAATTCGAGGCGGGAAATACCAGTCTGATCACACCGGCAATTGACTATATCAGCGAATACTGTGACCGTCCGATCAAGGTGGAGGAACTGGCTGCGATGTGCCATATCAGTGAAACGCATCTGAGAAGGGTATTTCGTGACTGTATACAGATGTCGCCTGTTGAATATATCAATTGGGTTCGAATTCGCACAGCATGTGGGGAACTGAAGCGTACAAACGATACGGTGGGAGATATTGCCGTACGATGTGGTTTCTCCACATTATCCACGTTCAACAGGAATTTTCACAGGATTATGGGCATTTCGCCACAACAGTGGAGAAAGGATCCGGAACATTTTGAACGGAAATTGTTGAATTATGATATAAAAGCCGAAAAAGGGTGGTGAAAATCGTCAAAACACCTTAAATGGATGAAAATGCACAGAATTCTGTTAAATATGAGTACACATGCGGGAAAAGTATGGTATAATGTGTACATAATGATTCACAAAAAGTTCAAAAACTGTACACATTCACTAATGGGAAAAGCGAGTGAGAGATGCCGGTTTTTGGCAGAGTGAACAAATACATATCAGGAGGATATACATTTATGAAAAGAAAAATTGTAGCAGTTGTATTAGCTTCCACAATGGTATTCGGAATGACAGCTTGTGGCTCTTCAGGAGCAAGCGATTCCTCAAGCACAGGAAGCGACGCAGCAACAGACGACACAGCAACAGATGACGGTTCAGAAGATGCAAACGTTACAGAAGGAAGTTCTGATGATGAAAACACACTGACTGTTTGGACATGGGATCCGAACTTCAACATCTATGCAATTGAAAAAGCAGCAGAGATCTATGCAAAAGATCATCCTGGATTCAAAGTAGACGTAAGCGAGATCAAATCCGACGATATCGAAACAAGACTGACAACAGCTGTTTCTGCCGGAGATCTGAGCACACTGCCTGACATTTTCCTGATGCAGGATAACTCCTTCCAGAAATATGCTACCAACTATCCGGATGTCTTCACAGACCTGACAGATTCAGGTATCGACTTCAGCCAGTTCTCATCCGCAAAAGTTGCTTACTCCACACTGGACGGAAAGAACTACGGTATCCCGTTTGATAACGGTGCTGTTATCGAATGCCTGCGTACCGATATGCTGGAAGAAGCTGGATACACAGTAGATGACTTCACAGACATTACATGGTCTGATTTCATGGAAAAAGCAAAAGTTGTTAAAGAAAAAACCGGTCAGCCAATCCTGACATCTCAGGCTGGTTCACCTGACCTGGTAATGGAAATGCTGCAGTCCTGTGGAGAGTCTCTGTTCAACGAAGACGGATCTGTTAACATCAAAGACAACAAAGCTCTGAAACCAATCCTGGAGATCTATCAGCAGATGGTTGCAGACGGAACATTAGTAGAAGTTACTGACTGGGATCAGTACATCGCATCTATCAACAACGGCACAGTAGCTGGTGTTATCAACGGATGCTGGATCATGGCTTCTATCGTAGCTAACGATGATCAGTCTGGAAAATGGGCAATCACAAATATGCCGAAACTGGATGGCGTTGACGGAGCTACTAACTACTCCAATAACGGTGGTTCTTCATGGGCAATCAGCTCTAACTGCCAGAAACAGGATCTTGCAATTGACTTTATGAAATCCACATTTGCCGGAAGTACAGATCTGTACGATGACATCATCTCCAAAGGAGCTCTGACAACATGGGCACCAGCTGGCGATACAGATGCATATGCTCAGCCTGTAGAATTCTTCAGCAATGAAGCAGTTTATGCTAAGATCGTAGATTTTGCTACAAAGACTCCTTCCAATATCACTGGTGCATTCTACTATGATGCTCGTGATGCTGTAGGTGTTGCACTGTCCAATATCATCCAGAGTGGTGCAGATATGGACGATGAAATCGCAACCGCACAGGATACTGTAGAATTTAATATGGGTGGCTGATTCAGCTGAACAGTTAAAAACCAAGAAGTGAAAAATAAATAAGAAGAGGGTCTGCTTCGAAAAAAGCGGAGCAGACCCTCTCTTTCTAAGAAATCTCCAAAAGAAAGGAAGGATGGATTTCATGAGCAATCAGAAGAAAAAAGGATTGACACTGGCAAAGAAACACAACCTGACCGGTTGGGCATTCTTACTTCCTGCAACCCTGTTGATTTGCTGGATGAGTTTTTATCCGATGATTCGGGCGTTCATCCTGTCATTACAGACAGGTATGGGTGTAAACCTGAGCTTTAATGGTTTGGCGAACTACACACGTATTTTAAAAGACCCAACATTTAAACAGACATTATTTAACACGTTCTTCTACCTGATCGTTCAGGTGCCGATTATGCTGGTGCTGGCGCTGATGTTTGCATCTATGCTGAATAACAAGGATCTGAGATTTAAGGGCCTGTTCCGTACATGTATCTTCTTACCATGTGCGACATCCCTGGTTTCTTATGCTATGATCTTCCGTTCTTTGTTTGCAAATGATGGTTTCATTAACATGGTTCTGCGTAATTTGGGTATGTCACCGATCCTGTGGTTTGGTAATGCATGGACAGCCCGTGCCGTTATCATCATCGCGCTGGTATGGAGATGGACAGGCTACAACATGGTATTCTATCTGTCCGGTCTGCAGAATATTGAATATTCTGTATACGAAGCAGCAAAGATTGATGGGGCAAGCCCGATGCAGTCATTCTTCAAGATTACTGTACCACTTCTGAAACCGACCATCCTGCTGACAGCCATTACATCTACGAATGGTACCCTGCAGCTGTTTGATGAGTCCCTGAACCTGACAAATGGTGGTCCTGGTAAATCTACTATGACAATGTCTCATTATATTTACAACATCTCCTTTAAGCAGAGCCCGAACTTCGGTTATGCTGCGGCGATGTCTATCCTGATCCTGATCATGGTTGCTATTCTGGCAATACTTCAGATGAAAGTAGGTGACGAACGATAATGGGTAAAGGTAAAAAATTCTTCATGTATCTTATACTGTCAATCGCGTCAATTGTTTCTGTATTTCCACTGTACTATATGTTCTGCGCATCTACAAACAAGAGCGTTGACGTTATTGCAGGTAAACTGATTCCGGGAACGTATCTGATTGAAAACTACAAAGCACTGATCGCGAACCAGAATTTGGGACTGGCCCTGTGGAATTCCTTCCGAAATGCAACAGTACTGACTGTCCTGTGTCTGCTGATTTGTTCCATCGCCGGTTATGGCTTTGAGATCTATCACGACAAAGGAAAAGACGTTGTATTTACCATCCTGCTGACTGCTATGATGATTCCTTTTGCAGCCATCATGATTCCGATGTTCCGTATGTTCTCTACTTTGAAAATGGTAAATACCATGACAGCGTTCATGCTTCCATCCATTGCAACTCCGTTTATGATCATGATGTTCCGTCAGGCATCTAGATCCTTCCCTCATGATATCATTGAGGCAGCAAGAATCGATGGTCTGAGTGAAGTTGGTATCTTCTTCCGTATGTTCATTCCTACCATGAAATCCACATACGCGGCAGCTATCATCATCACATTCATGGGTGCATGGAATAACTATCTGTGGCCAAAGGTAATTCTGCAGAATAAAGATGCGATCACCATGCCGATGCTGGTTTCTAACCTGTTAAGTGGCTATACCGTAGATTATGGTATGCTGATGTTAGGTGTATTTATCTGTACAATCCCGACAGCAATTATCTTCTTTGCTTTCCAGAAGAGCTTTACAGAAGGTATCACAGGTGCTGTTAAATAATAAAAAAGTAGCTGTGCATATGCTGAATGGTTATGTATAAGTAAATTAAGGCGGATATTTATAGTATATGAATATCCGCCTGTTTTTTAGCAAAGATTGAAAAATAGGAGGAAAAAACAGAATGGGTACTTTCAATTACGATTTGGTAAAAGATCCTACGTATTTTAACGACAACCGTGTGGCTGCTCATTCAGACCACAAATATTACGCTTCTGTGGAAGCGATGGAACAGGATGTGAATAACTTCCGTCACAGCCTGAATGGACTGTGGAAATTCCATTACGCAAAAAATTACAACTCTACGATCCCGGGATTTGAGAAAACGGAATATTGTTGCAAATCATGGGATGATATCCGTGTACCGGCTCATATTCAGATGGAAGGATATGATGTACCGCAGTATGCAAATGTACAGTACCCGTGGGAAGGAAGAGAAGAAGTAGAACCGGGTCAGATTCCGGAGAGATTCAATCCGGTTGCTTCTTATGTGAAATATTTTGAAGTTCCGGAAGAGATGGAAGGCAAAAAAGTATTTATCTCTTTCCAGGGTGCAGAAAGTGGTATCGCTGTATGGCTGAACGGTAACTTTGTAGGATACAGTGAAGATACCTTTACACCGTCCGAATTCGAACTGACTCCTTATCTGAAAGAGGGAGAAAACAAACTGGCGGCTCAGGTCTTCAAATGGACCAGCAGCAGCTGGTGTGAGGATCAGGACTTCTTCCGTTTCTCAGGTATCTACCGTGATGTCTATCTGTATGCGATCCCGGAAGTCCATGTATCTGATGTAAAGATCCAGACACTTCTGGACGATACCTTCACCAAAGCGGATCTGGTGATCGATACCAAAGCTACAAAAGCCGGAAAAGTAAAAATTACATTATCCAAAGACGGAAAAGAACAGCAGAGTGTAGAAGAGACACTGGCAGAGGAATCTCAGTATGTGATGAAAGTGGAGAATCCTGAACTGTGGTCTGCAGAATCTCCTGTATTATATGATCTGTTACTGGAAGTAATGGATGAGAACGGACAGGTAACAGAAGTGATTCCTCAGAGAGTGGGCTTCCGTCGTTTTGAGATGAAGGATTCCATCATGATGCTGAACGGCAAGAGAATCGTCTTCAAAGGTGTAAACCGTCATGAATTCAGTTCTGTATCCGGTCGCGTGGTATCCAGAGAAGAACTGATCAAAGACCTGGTAACCATGAAACAGAACAATATCAATGCCATCCGTACCTGTCATTATCCGGATGCAGTCGGCATCTATGAACTGTGTGATGAATACGGTATCTATATGATCGCAGAGTGTAACATGGAGAGCCACGGAAGCTGGGACATCAGTGCAGAACAGACCGGTGACTTCAGCAAAGTCGTACCATGTGACCGTCCGGAATGGATGGATATGATGCTGGATCGTGTTAACTCTATGTATCAGAGAGATAAGAACCATCCCGCAATCCTGATCTGGTCCTGTGGTAATGAATCCTTTGGCGGAAAAGTCATCTATGAGATGTCACAGCTGTACCGTAAGATGGATCCGAACCGTCTAGTACACTATGAAGGTGTCTGCCACGACAGAAGATATAACGATACCAGTGATATGGAAAGCCAGATGTATCCGTCTGTAGAAGCTATCCAGGAATTCCTGAAAAAAGACAGAAGCAAACCATTTATCTGCTGCGAGTACACGCATGCAATGGGTAACTCCTGCGGTGGTATGCACAAATACACAGATCTGACCGATACCGAGCCGTCCTATCAGGGTGGATTTATCTGGGATTATATCGATCAGTCCATCTACAAAAAAGACCGTTACGGAAAAGAATTCCAGGCATACGGCGGTGACTTCAATGATCGTCCATGCGACTACAACTTCAGCGGAAACGGTATCGCATACGGCGGAGAAAGAGACGCATCTCCGAAGATGCAGGATGTGAAATTCAACTACCAGAACATCTCTGCCAAAGTGGAAAAAGACCAGGTAACCATCGTCAACAAGAACCTGTTTATCAACACTGATACCTTTGACTGCTTCGTAGTACTTGCAAAAGATGGAAAAGAAGTAAAAGAAGTTCCGATGGAAACTCATGTAGCTCCTTTGAGTGAAGAGACCGTAAGTCTGCCGATTCCGGTACAGAATCTGCCGGGTGAATATGCAGTTACTGTATCCTTCCGGCTGAAAGAAGATACCGTATGGGCAAAACGTGGTCATGAAGTGGCATTCGGACAGGGGGTCTACAAAGTAGAAGCACCTGCAAAAGCTGTAAAACCTGCAAGATTTGAAGTGATCAGATCCGGTCATGACTTTGGTGTTCGCGGTGAAAACTTCGATGTGCTCTTCTCTTACCTGAATGGCGGTCTTGCTTCTTACCGTTACGGTGGAGTGGAGATGATCCAGATGATCCCAAGACCAAATTTCTGGCGTGCACCGGTTGACAACGATAACGGAAGCCTGATGCAGATGCGCTGCGGACAGTGGAAACTGGCATCCATGTATCTGTCTCACAAATATCCAACCGGAGGACATTATCCGGGAATGCATATCCCTGAGATCGAAGTTCTGGATGACAGTGCAAAGATTACATTTACTTATGCAATGCCAACGACTCCGGCAACCGAGTGCAAACTGAGCTATCAGGTATATGGAGACGGAAGCATCCGCACCACACTGATTTATGATCCGGTAGAGGGTCTGGGCGATATGCCGGAATTCGGTGTTATGTTCAAGTTCGATGCAGATTACGACAATGTAACCTGGTACGGCATGGGACCGGAAGAAACCTATGTGGACAGATGCGAAGGCGCAAAACTGGGTATCTACAGGAACAAAGTGGAAGATAATATGGCAAAATACATGGTTCCGCAGGAATGCGGAAACAAGGTTGGCGTACGTTGGGCATCTGTAACAGACCGTAAGGGCAGAGGAATGCTGTTTACCGGTGATGCTATGGAATTCTCCGCACTGCCATATACACCACACGAGATGGAAAATGCAATGCATCCATTTGAGCTGCCACAGGTACACTACACGGTAGTACGTGTATCCAAACAGCAGATGGGTATTGCCGGAGACGACAGCTGGGGTGCAAAACCACTTCCGGAATACCTGATCAAAACCGATGAAAAGATGGAATTTACATTCACATTCAAAGGAATCTGATGAAACCTATAAATAAATAATTAAACGAAAGGAAAAGCCTTTCTCCTTGATGTGAAAGGAGAAAGGCTTTTTGTTAAGACAGGAGAAGAACTTATGGCAAGAGAAGTAAATTTTGGAAAAATGCTCCACGGTGGAGACTATAATCCGGAACAGTGGCTTCACAGCCCGGAGATTCTGGAAAAAGACATCGAATATTTTAAAAAAGCAAAAATTAATGAGGTATCCCTGGGTATATTTTCCTGGGCAGTACTCGAACCGGTAGAGGGAGAATTCCATTTTGAATGGATGGAAAAGATTATAGATCGTCTGTATGAAAATGGCATTTCAACAATTCTGGCAACCCCAACCGGAGCAAGACCAAGATGGATGGCACAGAAGTATCCGGAAGTGCTTCGGGTAGACGCCAGTCGTCACAGAAATCTGTACGGAGAAAGACATAATCACTGCTATACATCTCCGGTATACAGAGAAAAGACAAGAATTATGAATACAAAACTGGCGGAAAAATTCAAAGACCATCCGGGTGTGATCGCCTGGCATATTTCCAATGAATATGGAGGAGAGTGTCATTGTCCGTTGTGTCAGGCAGCCTTTAAAAACTGGCTGAAAGACAAATATCAGACAGCAGATAAGATGAACCGGGCATGGGCAACCACATTCTGGAGTCACCGCTATAACGATTTTGATCAGGTAGACAGTCCTTCCCCAAGAGGAGACAGCTCTCTTCACGGTCTGAACCTGGACTGGAAAAGGTTTGTGACCGATCAGACTGTGGACTTTGTGAAATGGGAGATCCGGGCTCTTAGGGATGCAGGATCCGACAAACCAACCACTATCAATATGATGTACGATTTCCAGGGATTAAATTATCACAAATTTGCTGATGTAGTAGATTTTGTATCCTGGGATAATTATCCACAGTGGCACAAGAAAGAAGAATACCTGACAGCCATGGATAATGGCATGCAGCATGATATCATGCGAAGCATTCAGAAAAAACCATTTTTGTTGATGGAGAACTGTCCGTCGGCAACCAACTGGCAGTCCGTAAGCAAATTAAAGAAACCGGGAATGCTTCATGCAGCTTCCATGCAGGCTGTTGCCCACGGATCCGACAGTATTTTGTATTTCCAGCTTCGACAGAGCCAGGGTTCCTCTGAAAAGTTCCATGGTGCAGTGATCGATCATTATGGCAAGGATGATACCAGAGTATTTAAGGAGGTAACGGAAGTAGGAGAAAGTCTGGAAAAACTTCAGGAAGTTACCGGAGCGAAGAACCCGGCACAGGTGGCTGTGGTATATGACTGGGAGAACCGCTGGGCCATGGAAGACGCCCAGGGACCAAGAAATAAAGGACTGTTCTATAAGGAAACTGTGGAAAAATCCTATTACGCATTCCGCAAACAGGGACTGAATGTGGATATGATCGATATGGAGCAGGATCTGGATGGTTATAAAGTAGTAGCAGCGCCTATGCTTTATATGTTCAGGGAAGGATTTGAAGAGAAGGTTCGTAAATACGTAGAAAATGGTGGAACCTTTATCCTGACTTACTGGTCCGGTATCGTAGACAGTACCGATCTGTGTTTCCTGGAGGGAACTCCCCATGGACTGATGGATGTGATGGGACTTCGCAGTACAGAGATTGACGGTTTGTACGATGGGGAATATAATAGAGGAGTACCGGTGAGGGGAAATGAGTTGTGCCTGACGAAAACCTATACCTGTAATCATCTTTGTGAACTGGTTAAGACTTCTACTGCACAGCCTCTGATGACCTACGAAACCGATTTTTATGCCGGTATGCCGGCACTTACCGTGAACCTTTTCGGAAAAGGAAAAGCATACCATGTCTGCGCAGACTTTGAACAGGGATTTTATGATGAAGTTTATCGTAAGATTGCAAAAGAAGCAGGCGTAAAACGTGTAGTTGTCCACATCCCGGAAGGCGTGGAAGTAAGTGTGCGCCGGAATCAGGATACAGATTATGTATTTGTACAAAACTTCAATCGTCAGCCGGTAGAAGTCAAGTTGCCTGTAGAACAGTATCCGGTATGGCTTGGAAAATATGATGGCACTATAGATCGGTTCGGCACCGTGGTATTAAAAGGAAAGGCAGGAGAAAAGGAATGATTCAAGAGAGCATTGTAAAACTGGTACAGTATGGACTGGCAACCGGTCTGGTAGAAAAGGAAGACAAGCGTTATACTACGAATAAAATTCTGGAATTACTGCAGATGGATGCAATCGATGAAGAATATGTAAAACAGATCTTGGAATCTGACGGAGCAGATCAGAGTGTGGCAGGTGAACTGGAAAGCATTCTGGGAGATATCTGTGACTATGCATATGAACATGGTCTGATGGAAGAAAACAGTGTAGGTTATCGCGACCTGTTTGACACAAAAGTTATGAGTCTTCTGGTAGACCGTCCAAGCAATGTGATCCGTCGCTTCTGGGAATTGTATAAAGAAGATCCGGTAAAGGCTACCGATGCACATTACAAATTCAGTCAGGATACCGATTATATCCGTCGTTACCGTATCGCAAAAGACATGAAATGGGTAGCACCGACAGAATACGGTCTGTCTCTTATACACATCTGACGCTGCCGACGAAGCTAGAA
>ERZ1027100.998-NODE-998-length-11813-cov-4.080626_pt1 | contig 11813 bp, 8 predicted proteins | sample MGYA00519407_ERZ1027100 | MGnify/ENA primary metagenome ERZ1027100 (study PRJEB26926, sample SAMN06164645) | human gut metagenome | biome: ENVO:00009003; feature: ENVO:2100002; material: ENVO:00002003 | host: Homo sapiens | place: USA | collected 2012 ... | reverse complement strand
GTATTATGGCGGGTTGTCACATTTTCGAACTCTGGCAGTGTCAGCAAGTAATTCTGCAGTTCTTCTGCACTTAAATCGTGGCTTTCCGGCTGATTACTGTTTTCTTCCAGCTGTCTCTGTAATTCTTCCTTGTCTTTTGCCTGATCATCCAGATCTCTCTGCAAAGATTTTACCTGCTTATTTAGTTCAATGACTTTTCCTTGGAGTTCTCCATTCCGTTTTCGCAACTTTTCTTCTACTTCCGGATCAGTGCTGCTATCCTCTGCTTTTAACTGCAGGTTCGCAAGTTCAGCTTCCTTTGCATCAAAATCTTTCTGTAATTTTTCCATCTGTTCCGTTTTGGAATCACGTTCTTTCTCTGCCATGGAAAGACGGCTCTGCAATGTTTCAATTTTCGCCTGCAGTTCTGTTTCCTTATCCGTTGGAAGTGACATATCCGGATACAGTTTTAAATTTTCCTGCATCATCTTGAGGTTATCCCTCTCTGCCTGCAGCTCAATACTTAAGTTCTGTGCCTGCAGCTTTTCCATTTGCAGTTCCTGCTGTTTCTTAAGCAGCTCATTTTCCTGTTCCTGCTTTGCTTTCGCCAGGGATTCTTTTGTTTCCTGTTCCCAGGTTTTTAAAGCAGTTTCCTGTTTTTCCATGTCCTCTACTTTAGCTGCAAGAGCATCCTGGATCTGGTCCAGTTCTTTTTCCCGGTTATCCAGATCTGTTGCTTTCTGTTCCTGGCTATTTTTCTGCTTTTCCAATGCATTTGCAAGAGACTGCAGCTGCTTGGAACGGTCATCGAACAGCTTTTCACGTTTTTTATATTGCTCTTCTCGTTCCTGATACAGCTGATTCATTTTTTGGGCCATACTTAATGTATTTTCATCCATGACGTATCCTTTCTTCGGGCGCTTAGCCCAATATCTTTCTTACTCTTTTTTCGTATTGCAGTAAGAAACATCAATACACTCCAACTGCCGATAAAAAAAACGGCAAAAAAACAGATATGATTCCTATCTGCCGTATCCACCGGATCAGCCTTTAAAATCATACCTTCTGTATCTGTGTCAATGTTTGACACCTGTTTTGTGGTTTCCATATCGGTGTCAACGTTTGACACCGCTTGTGGCTTTTCCGTACTCGTGTCAACGTTTGACACCGCTTTGGGATTTTCCGTATCCGTGTCAACGTTTGACACCGCCTGGTGGTTTTCCGTACCCGTGTCAATGTTTGACACCGTTTTGCTGCTTTTCTGTCCCGTGTCAATGTTTGACACGGATTTTTCAGCCCGTTTTCCATTCCATAAGGAAACTCCGGTTCCGCAGAGCAGCAGGCAAGCCAAAATCATACAAATTCTGGCTCTTACTTTTGCTTTAAGACGCTTCCTTTTCCGCATTCGCGACCTCTTTCTGGGCAACCGTAACGGCGTGTATAACCAATCTGTAAGGACTGGAGCCATCACCTACGCAGGTGGATAAAGTAAAAACTTTCTCCTTTCCGGTCGGGGCAATATTACAGTCATATTCCGCATTCTGTACGGTTTCTGCAATCCATTGTTTCCATTCCTCGCTGTCACCTTTATATCCCAGTGTAAAAACATCACTGTCATACCGGGTGCTGTATACGCTGTATATCGCACAGGTATAAGTAGTTTCCGGTGTATAAACATATACATAAGGATAAGTGTTCCGGAAGTCCTTATCATGGTACTTTTTCAGGCTTCCAAACATTTTCCCGGATGCCATGTTATGCCCATATAAAATAATGTGGCTTTCTTCGAAATCTGTTCCGGCAGTTGCAAAAATGGAACCAAGAATATTGCTTTCTCCTGTTACGGTATGGTTCAGGTAATAACTGTTGTCCTCTCCTAAAGCAACCGGATAATCAATGGGTGTTCCGGGAACTGTGATCCATGCCAAAATCTCAGGATTGATCTGCTGTAAATTCTGAAAATCAACTATTCTTTCCATATTCGGATCTGTTTCCTCTTCCGGTTCATCTGTAGTTGATTCTGTGTTTTCTTCATCTGTTGTATCCGGGTTTTGGATATAGCCACTGATAAGGTTCTGCTGTTCCCGGTCGGTTTGTGCTTCCTGCAAAATCCGTGGAAGATAAGACGCACCCAGCAGACATAAAATTGCCAGCAGGACACACCCAGCAGCTTTTCGCATTTTCACGCCTCCCTGTTCTTTAATGAAATACCCGTGTCAAACATTGACACGGGTATAAATCCGGTTTTGCTGGCTACTTTAACGGAATGATATTCTTAACAGAAGTATCATGCGTTGTAGTTCCCCAGTCATCTTTCTGGTTTTCAAATGTGATGGATGTACCGGTTGGTTTTGCCTTTAAGTTTGCATGTACGGAGAAAATTTTATCCGGAGCAACGCCCTTCGTCGGTTCCTGTAATTTTGAAATCGTTACATTCTCTGTTCCGGTAACGTTCACCAGATGATACCGCAGCACATCCTGTTCTGTTACTGTGTAGTCCTCTCCTACCGGGATTTTGTTCCAGGTGACAGAAAGTTCTACATATCCCTGTCCATCGGTATGTGAATTTACGTAATTTTCCGTGAACTCTACATAATTCTGGAAGGTACGGTCTTTTCCATTAATATCTTTTCCTTTTACGGTGAAGATAAAGGTTGGGTTTCCATGCGCCCAGGTAATATCGCTTGCTTTAATTTTCTTTACTATGGTAAGGTCTGCATAGCGCATATCCTTCATGGTGATGGTCTGCGTATCTGCTTTGCTTTCCAGCGTAAAGGTAATTGGATCAGCAAGTTTATAATGATCCGGGGCCTGATCCTCACGTAAAGTATACTGGCCCGGTTTCAGTTTTTCGATTCGGTGCGGTGTGCTTCCGGATGTCCAGCTTTCTACCAGACGGCCATTGCTATCCAGAAGAGAAAGTTTCGCTCCGGAAATATTTTCTCCGGTACCGGAATCTACTTTTGCAAGATCCAGTTTTGTATAATCATTTTCTACTGTGATTGTCAGGTTTGACTGTCCATTGACTTTTCCGCTGGATACTGTGAAATCTTTCACCGCATTATCCAGTACGTATCCATCTTTGGTTGCAGTTTCCTGGTAATGCCAGGTTCCATCCTTCACACCATCAATCGTGATCCGTCCATTGTTATCTGTTTTCTGCGTTTTATCATAGCTCTTGTCATCATTCCAGATATGGAACGTAACGCCTTCCATGACTGTACCATCGTTTTTGCTTACTTTCTGCAGTACAATCGCATTTTTCTGGTTCTGTACGGCCACATTGACGCTGGTATGACTATCATCCAGTGTAACCGCATGTTCTGTAGTATCCAGGACGTATCCATCCGGGGCTGTTATTTCTTTGACAATGTACTGACCAAGTTCCAGCTGTTTGCTGGCTGCTGATCCATTGCCATCTGTAGTTACGGTATCAACTACTGTATCAGCAGCAACCAGGGTTGTACCTCCGGCTGTCTTAATATCCTTTGCAGCTTTGATTTCAAATACCGCACCGGAAAGTTTTTTATTATTCTCACCGGTTTTTGTGATTGTGATCTGACCGGTTTTTCTGGCATTTGTCGCATCCAGTGTTAAAGTAACAACACCTTCTTTTTCTGCTGTAAACTCATGTTCCCAAGTTCCGGTATATCCTGCAGGATTTTTTGTTTCCACTACTTTGAAACTACGATTCTCTGTATCCGTTTCTTTAAGATTCAGTGCCATATATTCTTTATACTGATCGTTCCATGTTGCCTTTGTATATGTAACCCATTGGCCACCTTGCATCTTATAAACAGTGAACTCTGCACCTTTCAAAGCTTCTCCTGTTGTTTCATCTTTCTTTTTGATAACAAGATCTACATTTCTAGTCTGTCCCATAACCATTTCTGATGTATAACCAAACTCAGAAGTATTCCATACGTGCCAATCTGTTGCCTCGGTCCGGCTTGATCCTTTCCATCCATTAAATATGGCATCCTTACCAGTAAATGTAAAGTCTTTTGGATATGATTGCACTGTGGTAAGTCCCTTACCTGGACCGTCCACATTTTGTATGGTTCCTCCATTATAAAAGACCATAGTCTGAGAATCGCCTTCATATGTGTAAGTAACCCATCCTTCCGGGTTATCCGGTGAAGTACCATCATCTGCATTTGAACCCTTTTTTGCTGACCAGATTGCATCCGTTCTTGCATCATAGATTAGACGATCATCAGCTTCCTTCGTGACATAAATGCCATCGACTTTTCCATCAATATAAAATCCCTGGGAATAGTCCAGATCAGATAAAGTGAAATGTCCCTTAACCTTAAGTGGATTTCCATTTTCATCGTAATATGAAAATCTTACCTTAATCCATTTTAAGCCTTTAATATCAATGACAGGAGTTGCACCGCCTTTTGTATTGTCTACAGAAACAACAACATTGTCTACATCTTCATATCCCGGATACCCGCTGATATCAGTATTCTGCCAGTCCAAAAACCAGATCCGCATGGTAACAGGTAAACCATTCGCATTACCTACATTGGTATACTCTGCATACATCTTTCCTTTTAATCTTTCATACGGAATAAAAGATCTTGTATTTCCACCATCGTTAATATTGGATAATGGCCACCATTGTGAACACGCATGAGCATGTTGTTCTGCATTTAAGCAAAATTTGTTATCCCATGATCCACTTCCATCGCTACATCCAAATCTAATCTTTGTATTTGCTCCGATGACCGGCGTAAAATTGTAGGTTCCGTCAATCGTGCTGCTTTTATCTACCATTTTTCCAATACCAGAATTAACTACAGATGGTAACCCATCCATGCCTGCGCTGACAGCAAAAACATTTTCCGGGAAAGAAATTCCAGTTACCATCAAGGCTGCCATAAGCAGCCCTGACAGTGCCTTTTTCCATCGTTTCACAGTTTCTTCCTCCTCTCTTTCTTTTCTTTACGGGACAGTTTCACGGTTCCAAGAGCCGTTACCGCCGCAATTCCAAGAGGAACAAAAACGTATGGATCTGCAAGACCGGTTTTTGGTGCCGTAGTCTGCGAAATGGCAGGAGACGGTTCGTTTTTGCCCGGTTCTTCAGCACCCTGTACACGGAAAATCCAGTTTACCATGCTTTCCCGTTTTGCATATGCATTTTTCAGTTCTGCCGGTAACTGCAGCGTAAACTGTACCCGCGAATTTTTCCTTGTTTCCAGTGTTCCAAGACTGATTTCCTGATTCAGGGATGCAGCCTGCAAATCACCGTTATACAGGGTTTTTCCGTTTTGCGTGATCGTCAATTTAAACTGTTTTAAAAGGTCAAGTTCTTCATCCGTTAAATTTCCAGGCGTTTCCGTATGGAAGAAAAATTCGGCACTGGTTGCTGTCGTATTGGAAAGCTGAAAACTATCACTGATCGTATCGCCAGGCATTGCCGTCTGTAAATTTCTAAAGAAATCTTCCGGCGCAGCCACCAGCTTTCTGGCAGCCCCTTCATAAGTGACGGACATAGCGGTATACTGTTTTGTCACTTCTGTGATGCTGTTATCCGTCTCATGTACGCACTGTTCAATTTCCGTATCGCCCCATGGGGATTCCGAACTAAAATCCGGTGTAAAGTTTGCTGCCTGCACCGCTTCTGCGGTCACAGTAAGTCCAAGAACCCTGTCCTGTGCTTTTGATGTCCACGCTGCAGGAATCGTTACGTTCTGGAAAAAGTCTGCGGATTCTCCGTTTTTCAACGGCTGCGCATAGTAATAATACTCACCCTGTTTTACCCATTCACCGGAAATTCCATCCAGTTCTTCATCACTCAGAACATACTCCGCAGGCGTTTCCTTATCCTGATCCACCGAAGGTGTTTCTGTAGGTTCAGGCGTTGGTTCCGGTTTTTCTGGCTCTTCTGGTGCTGGTGTTACTTCCGTTTCGGCATTTTCTGTCGTTTCCTGTGCTGTCTCTTCTGTTGCTTCCGGCGTTTCATTCGGGTCTGCATCCGTTTTGGAATCTTCCTCTGGCTTTTCCGTGTCAACGTTTGACACGGAATCCGATGCCTCTCCGGAATAAGTGGTTTTCACCCGGATGTAGCAGGTTTCCGCATAATTCGTGATACGAGGAATCTTTGAAATGCTCTGGGATGGAAGCACAATTCCATCTGCAGGTCCTTCGTAAACTTTTTCCGTATCACCATCTTTTTCGTATTCCTGGATTCCAATGTTTACATCACCGGTGCTGATGTGGTTTGTAACGGTAACGCTGTCCTGATAGTAAGCATATGATCCACTGATGGTACTTACTGCCGTGACCAGAATTCCGGCTGCTATTGCAATTTTCCTTTTCATTACTGGCCACCTCCTCCAAACCGTTTCCATGCTTCCTGATAAGAAGTGTATTCCTTCTGACCATCTGTTGTCTGAACGGATTCCTCGTAAACTGTTACTTCCAGGTTATCCTGCTCATATTCATCTGCAACAGTAACCCCCGTAAACAGATAAGTTGTTGTTCCTCCAACCGGAACAGCTTTTTTATAATAGTAATAGCCATCATTTCCCTTGACCCAGTTTGTGGTATCAAGTCCCGTGAACTCTTTTACAGGTTCACTGCATGTAATATATGCCCGGACATAGCAAGGTACATCTCCTGTATTTTTTGCCCTGACTTTTTTTACTACTGATCCGCTGGATGGAACCGGTGTCGGTGTCGGAAAATCCTCATCCGGAATAATGGTGTTATTTCCGGTTCTGATAATGTTTACTACTTCATCATGGTCCGTCTGGTAAGCAGAAGATCCCGATATTGCGGTGGCTGCTGCAAGAAAACCGCAGCAGCACATTCCGGCAATGGACAGCATTCGTTTTTTCTTTTTTTTCATGCTGTTTTCCCTTCTTTTTCAGAATAGTCCGGATGGCTTTCCGGACTGTTCTGAAAAGTATTCTTATGATAAAGTGTTGTTTCCATCCTGTTCCGGCTCAACCTGAACATCATCTGGGGTATTTGTTTTGTTTTCATCCGATGCTGCATTTCCGTTTCCATCAACGGTTGTAACCCCATTATTTCCGCTTTCGTCAGACTGCGGAGTCGTGATCTGTCCTGCCTGGCCCTGGTTCTGCAGTTCATATTTTTTCCATGCGGAAGCTGCTTTCTGTGGAATCGTGGTTCCTTCTCCGGTGTTGAGTTCCTGGATTGCATAGTAATGTACCGGCACATTCAGATCTTTTCCATCCAGCTGTCCCTCTACAATATTGGCAGCTGTCAGGCTTGTAAAGATCGGATCTGTTGTTTTTCCCGGTGCAAGTATTTCGTTATAGCTGTAGGTGTAAACCATATTATCTCCTACACGCTTGTTGTACATCAGAGTCCATTTCTTAGAAACATTGTTCATGGAGAACAGCTCTGTATCTTTTGCAACGCCTCCATTCAAACGGTTACCTGCAGCATTAACAGTAATCACCTTTGCAATCGGGATAGAAACATCCAGATATACATAAGCATCATTTTTTCCAACATTTTCGATCTGCGGGTCTTTTTTGATCACCTGGGTCGGAACGATATTGTTGGTTTTTCCATCATTATCCGGTGTGTAGTTCGGCTCATGGCCAACGATGTCTACTTTACCTACAGAAAATTTGTTGGTTACAGAATCATGATCTGTCAGATATGCCATGGATGATCCAACGGCCAGTGCGCCGCATAGTGCTGCTGCTGTAAAAAATGCTGCTACTTTTTTCTTTGTCATAATCGTAATTCTCCTTTTTTTCTTTTTGTTTTTTTTACCTGTTCCCGTTCCTTTGGTTCAGGTCTTTTCTCCGGAAAACAGAAAACCAGAAGCATGAACAGCGCCAGAAAACCTACGGTAAGAAACATGTGATTTTTTGCCCACATAAATCCGTATCCAAGATGTGGAATGCAGAACAGGTATGTTCCACGTATATTTTCTGCCGGAATGGTTCCGGAATCCGGATCTGTGTTTGCATCCCCTTTTGTCTGGTATCCCTCTTCTGTTTTTGACAAAATCCGGTGAGTCACCAGATCCCCGTGCCTCTCAAACGTAGCAATATTTCCTGGACGTACATCCCTCTTCGATGAATCCACAACTGCCACTGATCCTGTGGGAATCACAGGTTCCATAGAACCTGACAGAATCACATAACCCCTTAAATCACGGCACTGATAACAGGTAATACCAAGCACCATACAAACCAGAATCCATAGGAATGCGTGTATTACTTTTGTTTTCATTTTTCCTCTCTCTCCTTTTTTACTTTTTGTTGCCACTTCTTCCGGGCAACGGCGTCACCCCCTAAAAATGGGCATAAAAAATGCACCAGCCCATGAAAACCATGTTCTGATGCATGAAAGCCCATATTCCTTTTTTTCGTGTCAATCATTGACACGAGCAATTGAAAGATTTTTTTGTCCTACCTGCTGTCCCTTCTGTTTTCCTTCTTTTGCAAGTATAACATAGCATACCTTTTGATGACGTGCAAGGGTACATTTTTTCAGAAAAGGGTACATTTCTTTGAAAAAGGGTACATTTTCATCTAAAAAGGGTACATTTTCTCGAAAAATTTTATAAAAAAATTAGCGAATCTGAAATATCGTTTCAAAAACGCTGCCTTGGCTTCTTATTTTCTACAGATCATATGTATTAATGCCTATGGCAATCATAGCTCCACACACTACAATCCTGTTTATTATTTTTTTCGTAGTATTCATTTTTTCACCTTTCTTTCGAAAAAGGGATGCGCAAAGTTCTGCGCATCCCCCATGCTGCTTGACTTTTTCCGTCTGGTAGCTTATAATCAAATCAGAAGCAATCAAGGATATACCAGTGTCGGTGGTTGCCTTTCTGAAATAATCTAAATTATTACAAAGAGCAACAAGAGACATAGGCTATCCCCTATTTGCGGTAGGGAATAGCCTTCTTTCTACTTGCGATGGTTATCTATGTGGGACAATGCCTCTAAGACAACCAATAAAAGCGTCAACACTTCCATTGTATTCATTGGCATTACCCCCTTTCTGTTTCCAGAAAAGACAACCACCTGACTATCCCTATCACGTTCTGACCTGATTAGATTCAGTATAACATACCATCGACTATTTTACTACCTCTTCGACATACAAATCCCCTCTCGCAATTCGTCTACGAGAGGGGATTCTTTTTTATCGGATAAAGTAGTTTGTAATCTGATAATAATCGTTTTCTGTCATGCCGAGTACATCACTCATACCATCGTCCATATGTTCCCAGGTTGTTGCATAATCATAATCTTGATCTGAGAAGGAAAATACAGCTGAGAAATTCACAATCTTTCTTCCGTTATACTCCTGCGGTTGTCCATACATTACAGCGATTGCTCCATATGCATTATAATCATCCATCTGGTTTGCTTTATGACCTGGAGAGGACATCCAAAGGTTGAAGATCTGGCGGGCAAGATCATCGGAATCTGTATATGACAGACCACCGCCGCAGCCGTTCTGTCTGCCACCATGCAGGGCCAGATTATCGGAAGTTCCATATCCTGGCTGTGTGATTGATCTCATGATATGGTATCCGGCAGCGGCAACGCTTCTCGGATAACAATGTTTTTCATCCCAAATCATAGCTGCATGTCCTTCTTTGACACGTTCTTCATTTACCAGGTCGAAAATCTTTCTGGAAACTTCCTGATCGTAAACGGTCATTCCAAGAGCCTCTTCGTTGGTATATGGGATATTAATTTTTACTTCAACATATCTACTTACAGATCCTTGATTCGGTTCTACACCTTCTGCAGATGCATAAATTGTAACTTTTTGCATACCATTTTTTTTATGAACCGTTACAAGTCCATTTTCATCTACACTTGCTACTTCCGGATCATCCGAAGTCCATTTTACTGCTTTGTTGGTTGCATTTTCCGGATATACGGTTGCAGTCAGCTGCAGCGTCTGTCCAACTTCGGTCAATTCCAGATTACTGTTTGGTGTAATTGTTACACTTGTTGCATAAACGGTTTCTGCTGGTGTTTCTGTTGGCTTTGGCGTTTCCGTTGGTTTCGGTGTCTCTGTCGGCTTTGGCGTTTCCGTTGGTTTTGGTGTCTCCGTCGGTTTCGGTGTCTCCGTTGGTTTTGGTGTTTCCGTTGGCTTTGGTGTCTCTGTTGGTTTCGCTTCCGGTTTTGTTGTAAGCACACCGTCTTTTCCGTAGTAATTTCCGTTTACCGTCTGATCCGTTACCATCTTACAGTCTGATCGGAAATAATATGTCTTTCCGGAAATTTTCATCTGCATATCCTTGCAGGCTCCGCCCCAGCTCCGGATATAGTATTTTGCTCCGTTTTCTTCTTTCCAGCATCCGGAAAGCATAACTCCGTTTCCGTCCACAAAATACAGGTTATCTTTGTATGTAAAGCTGGTGTTCACTGCCATGGAGCTGTCTGCCTGGAACCAGTACCATTTTCCTCCGGTTTTCAGCCACTCATTCTGATAGGCTGCACCGTTATCATGCAGGTAATATTTTTTTCCGTTCCAGGTCTGCCAGCAGTTTTTATAAGCTCCGCCCCAGCTGCAGAAGAAATAGGTTTTTCCCCCGTCCGTGAAAGATTCATTTGCTTTCATAGTTCCGTCTGCGTTCAGATAGTAACGGTTATTGTCCCAGGTCTGCCAACCCGTTGCAATTTTTCCATCTTTTGCCAGTTTCCACTGTCCATCCATCACGATCCACTGCATGTTGGTTACTTCTGCAGCACTATTGAAGGTATACGAACGTCCATTGATTTTTGCAGACCGGCTCTTATAAGCTCCTCCCCAGCTGCAGAGATAACGGATTTTTCCGGTATCATCCAGTTTCCACTCATTGGAGCGCATACTTCCATCACTATTCATGTAGTATTTATTTCCATCCCAGGTCTGCCAGCCGGTTGCAATTTTTCCGTCTTTCACCAGATACCATTTTCCGCCTTTTACAACCCACTGGGAACCCTGTACCTTACTGTCTGCACCGAAAGTATAACTTCTGCCGTTGATTCTTGCCTTGCAGTTCAGGTAAGCTCCACCCCAGCTGCGGAAGTAGTAAACCGATCCATCCGTATCAATCATCCACTCATTTGCTTTCATGGTTCCGTCTGCATTCAGATAATATTTTTTTCCGTCCCAGGTCTGCCAGCCGGTCTGTTTTACACCGTCTTTGTAAAAATACCAGATTCCGGACTCCTGTGTCCATCCGGTTTTTCCAGCTGCCTGTACTGTCTGGGCAGAAACTACTGGGAACATATTTGTTGCGGCCGGTGTGCCTACTGCCAGGCTCAGGCCAAGAAGTACCATTGCGATTCTTTTTCTCATATTTTTTTCCTCCGTCCGTGTCAAACATTGACACCGATTTTTCTGTTTGAATTCCGTGTCAATGTTTGACACGGGATTCCTTGTTTTATTATTTCACTTTTTATTCTGGAATTTCTTCCAGAAGTTCCCCGGTATAATCTTCCCGTTTTCCAAGTTTTACGGCATCGTCCAGTTCGGACTGTTCCATGCATACACTTCCGATCGGGTGGATTCCTGGATCACAAAGAACCAGATACAGGTTTCCCTGGTAATCTTCCGCTACATCACCATCCTGCCGGTAGCCAATAAACTCATGCTCAATCGGTATTTCTTCCGGATGCTCCAGATCTACATTATTGATCGGCTCCACGATCTTATTTGCCATATGCACAGACATAATTGCTGCCAGAATCAGCATCACAACAGCAATGCCTATAAGTGGTGGTACCAGTTCCATAAGAAGTACCCAGACAGAATACTGTGTACTGGATACCCTGAGTACACTATTATCCGACCTGTCTCTTATACACATCTGACGCTGC
>ERZ1027100.988-NODE-988-length-11910-cov-4.315985_pt1 | contig 11910 bp, 5 predicted proteins | sample MGYA00519407_ERZ1027100 | MGnify/ENA primary metagenome ERZ1027100 (study PRJEB26926, sample SAMN06164645) | human gut metagenome | biome: ENVO:00009003; feature: ENVO:2100002; material: ENVO:00002003 | host: Homo sapiens | place: USA | collected 2012 ... | reverse complement strand
CGAGATCTCCACTTCTAGCTTCGTCGGCAGCGTCAGATGTGTATAAGAGACAGTCTATATACTATCTTATTACTATTGGCAAAGTCATATATACAAAGGAGATTCCATGTATGGATAATTTCAATATCAAAAGTATTCTGGTAATATTATTTTTATTTTTCATAGGATGCATCATGGGCTGGTGCATTGAAGTCATATTCAGAAAGTTCTTCTCCAAGAGCAACCCAAGCCACAAATGGATCAACCCGGGATTCCTCATCGGGCCTTACCTGCCTCTCTACGGTTCAGGCCTTGTGGTGCTGTATCTCCTGTCCCTGATCCATATAGATGCTGTTGACGCCCATCCTGTTTTGCAAAAGGTTCTGGTGGTACTGATCATGGCCATCGCCATGACCGTTGTGGAATACATTGCCGGACGTATATTTATAATAGGAATGAACATCAAGCTGTGGGACTACTCAGATGAGTGGGGCAATATACAGGGCATCATATGTCCGCTGTTCTCATTCTTCTGGGGTGTGATCGCGGCACTGTACTATTTCTTCCTCCATCCACACATACTGAACGCTGTGTACTGGCTGGCGGATCACCTGACATTCTCCTTCTTCATCGGTTTCTTCTACGGGGTATTCGTGATCGACTGTGTTGTATCATTCAACCTGATGAGCAAGGTGAAGAAATTTGCGAAAGAGAATGATCTTATTGTCCGTGTTGAGGAACTCAAGTCCCGACTGGCTCTGGATCGTGAGAAGTTCAAGGAGAAGCCAAGCTTCCTTCTCTCTCTTCACGATACAGCATCGATCAAACGAGCATTTGAGAATAACCCTGAAAGCTTCTCCATAACAAAGAAGATCAAACTGAAGGCTGAGGAGCTTACAGAGAACGTAAAGGAAAAAAGCGCTGTGATAAGTGAAAATCTCAAGGAAAAGAGCGAGGTGATCACCGAGGGTATCAAGGCTGCCGGAACTGAGGCAAAGGCCCGCATAGGCGAGACGCTGAATCGAAATGATTCATCAGATGTGGCCGACACAGATCTGTTCGACAATTCCCACAGGGACATAACAGAACACAAGAATGAAAAATAATATCATTCTAAGCATATAACAAAAGCAAAAATACCATGTACAGGCGAAATGCTGTACATGGTATTTTTTACGCGCTCTATTTACTTTTTATCTGTACTTGACACTAGCCTTCTTGTAGGTTCCTGCCGTCTTTCCTTTGTATGGTTTTACAAAGTATGTGTACTTTGTTCCTGACTTCACACGGCGGTCAAGATATGTTCTGGTCTTTGCTTTCACAACCTTCACACATTTAAATCTGCCGCTGCCTGTCTTTTTGTATATCTTATAGCCGGCGGCTCCCTTTGTCTTCTTCCAGGAGACTCTTACTCCCTGTGAGGTATTCTTTGCTCTTGCGGTCGTGCAACCTATATAATACTGGCTCTTTGCCTTGGAGCCGCCCTTTGTATAGCTGTTGTATGCCGATACTCTGTATGTGTAGGTCTTTCCTCCTACAACAGATCTGTCTACCATTGATCTCACAGAGCTTCCCTTCACTGTCTTTATAAGTCTGTATGCACCCTTGCCTGTGCGTCTGTATACCTTATAACCGGTGGCTCTTGAATCGGTATTCCAGGTGAGGCTTATTCCCTTACCTGTATTCTTCGTTTTGACCGTCACCGTCGCAAGCTTCAATTTGTCAAGTGTGACATTCTTGGTATATCCGCAGTTGCTGCATTTGTACTTCTGCGATCCCTGGGATGTGAATGTCGGCTGTTTTGTAACCTCTCCCGCCTGCCATTTGTGGCTCATACATGCTCCGAGATAATAAGCGTCCTTTCTTGTACAGGATGGAGTGTCGGAAACCCAGATCACAACATCATTTCCGTAATATCCCATTCCATATATGTTTACACCTGATACATACTTCTGTCTTATGTCATATATAGCCCACGCCTTGCGCTCATTTACCTCAAGATCTATCCATGCAACATATCTCGATGTGCAGAAATAGAGCTTTTCCTGTGCAAGGAACAGTGTTCCATACTGTTTGTTAAGTGCCGTACCATCTGTATCCAGCCATTCATCCTGCCCGGTAAATATCGTTGTATTTACACCGTTGGTGAAGCTGTACTTGTTTATCTGATAGTATGATGACTGGCTGCCCTGCTTTATGCTGTACCAGTAGCCCTTTCTATAAAAGATTACCTTCTCAACGCCATTCCAGAACTGGCCTTTTTCATATCGCTTATCCGTGGCATTGCTGTATGTTCCCTTCCATACATTTCCCACCTTTGTGTCATATCTGCCAAGATAATAATCGCTGCTGGCGGCCTTAGTCTTACTGTTCAAGGTGTCAAAGCTTACAAGGAAATAATCATGCATCGACCTTCCCGGTATATCACTTGCGGGATCATCCCAGGTTGCGTCAACGTGATACCACTTTCCACCTATATTTACAACATTCCACGCATGGTTTACATACTGGCTTGTGGCAACTCCACTCGGAACCCCGGCTTTCCTGAGGAAATACCACATGGTCTCCGCATATCCCTGACACACGCTGCTCCTCTTAACCAATACACCATACATATCATACATGTGGTCTCTTCCGGTTGTTGGATCAAATTCCTTAGCCCCGCTGGTGTCATATGCAACTGTGGATGTCAGGAACTCATGATATGCAAGCACGATCTCTGCCGGCTTCATGTTCTTTGTATTTATCTGCTTGTTCACTTCCGCTATGGCTGCATCCAACTGCTTCTTTTCGGTTCGGGCATTTGGCTTGTATGAGAACTTCAGATACACGACCTTTCCTGTGGTCTGGTCATACAGATAACTGTATCTTGCCACATACACGACCTCGGGATGCGCATTCATTGCGGTTGTGACTACATTTGCAACATTTCGTGTGGTCAATCCCCAGCTCTTTACATTGAGTCTCGGTGAAAATTTCTCCACAGCGCCGACAATGGCTCTCTCATATTTCTGTGAATTTGCCGCTGCCAGTGACGCTTCCGATGAATCCGATGCTTCATCTTCTATTATCTGTCCGCCAAATTGCAGGATACCTGAAGTATCGCCCTCCTGCTCAAGCAACTGACCATAGCTGCTCTGTGATGAGTCATACTGTTCCTGAGTATCTTCCGCAAATGCTGGTATTTTTCCGCCGTACAGCACACACGCAGCGATGACGCCCACCACAAATATCATCCTGATACGCCGCACAGCTTCTGTGAGTCTTACATTTTCATATTTCATTCTTTTTCTCCCTTATAATTACGCAGTAAGCATCTACCTTTTTATTTTCTTCTGCGGTGACGCTACACTGTATGTCTTATTATTCACTGCCTTCACAATGTAATAATAAGTCTGACCTTTCTTTGCCGTTTTGTCTGTCCAACTGAGAGTTTTCGCTGTTACAGTCTTGACTGCCCTGTATTTGCCTGTTGGTGTCTTTCTATACACAATGTATTTTTTTGCACCGGCAGACTTTTTCCAGGAAAGTTTCACTCCCTGTGCTGACTTCCTGACCGTGACAACCGGAGCCTTGATGTAGAGAATACTTGCCTCTGTATATCCACTGAGTACATTTCCATTATATGCCTTTACACAGTAGTAATACCTGTTTCCTGACTTGACTGTCTTGTCTACATAGCTTGTCGTTCCCGACTTGACTGTCTTGATACATACATATCTTCCCTTGGCGGTTCTCCTGTATATCTTGTAGCCTGACGCCCCGGCAGATCTGTTCCAGGTAAGTTTTACCGCTGAGGTCTGCTGTGCGGCCTTTACTGTTACCTTTGTGAGCTTCAGCTTTGCAATTGTGACCTGCTTTGCTGCGCCACATGTCTTGCACGTATATTTCCTGACTCCTGTAGCTGTATATGTAGCTTTCTTAGTAACCGTTCCATTATCCCATGCATGGGTCGTACATACAAGCTTGGCTATAGTCTCGGTCTTTGTCTCGCCACAGTTTGTACAGGTGTACTTTCTTGTTCCCTCTGTCTTGTATGTTGGCTGTTTTGTCACTACTCCGGCATCCCATGCATGATTTGTACATACAAGCCTGGCTATAGTCTCAGTCTTTGTCTCACCGCAGTTTGTACAGGTATACTTCTTGGTTCCCTCTGTCTTGTATGTCGGCGCTGTCACAACCTTGCCGCTATCCCACACGTGGCTCGTACATACAAGTTTGGCTATCGTTTCGATCTTGGTCTCACCGCAGTTTGTACAGGTGTACTTCTTGGTTCCTGTACTTGTGTAGGTCGGCTCCTTTGTCACCACTCCAGCATCCCACTTGTGGCTTATGCACATCTCGAATGTATACTCGGCATACTCCTTGTTATACTTGCTTGAATTGCTTGAATCCTTAGTTTTCTTTATATTAGGAGAATCTGTAATAAAATACACCAGCTTACCATACTGTTCTCCAAACGCATATAAATTATTTCCTGTTGAACTATTATACTGCGTTCGTATATTTATAAGCTCTGTAGGAGTTACATTTGTTGATGTTATATCTATCTTGTTCAAGCTATCCGGAGTCGTAAAATATAAATTATCACCTCGGAGATATATTGAACTGTAAACACCGGAATAATACCCACCACTCGGAGTTGTCCATTTTGCAGTGCCCGAATACAAAACCTTGTTTATGTTAGTCGAATACTGGTACTTATTTATGTTAAATGATGTTTTCGAACTGCCCTCACTTATGCTGTACCAATAACCGTCTTTATAAAAAATAGCTTTCTCAATACCATTCCAGAACTTACCACTCTCATAAGTGGTGTCCACCGCTGTCGTATATGTATCTCCCCACTGTGCGCTGACAACCATATCCGTTCTGTCCTTAGTATGGTTGATGAGTGTATTCTTATTCATTGTATCAAAGCTGACAAGAAAATAATCATGATATGATCTTCCAGGCATATCCCATACCGGATCATCCCATGTCGCATCTATGTGATACCAGTTGCCACGGATCTTAACTATGTTCCATGCGTGATTGATATTTTCACTTGATGCGATTGCACATGAAAGACCAGCCTCTCTTAGCAGATAAAACATAGTCTCGGCATATCCCTGACACACACAACTATGTTTAACCAAAGCTCCATACATATCGTACCCGTGATTTGCAGCAATCGTTCCATTGAAATAATCCTCATATGCATATGAAACTGTGGATGTGAGATACTCATGATATGCAAGTACTATCTCTTCATCGCTCATTCCACTGGTATCTATCTTACTCTTGACTTCCTGAAGTGCAGCATCAAGCTCCTGCTGCTCCTCCTTTGCATTTGTCAAATATGTAAATGCTATTTTGGTGATTGAAGAGCCAGAAGTCCAATATGTATAGCCTCCCGATAGACTGATAAACTCGGGATGAGAATTGATAATAGATCTTACTGCCCCGTTATTAATATCGTCTCTCGTAAGGCCAAGTTCCGATACATCTATACTCGTCTGCCATGCCTTGATTCCTTCAACAATAAGCTTCTCAAGTGCTGTTGCATCATATGTAGATGCCAGTGAAGCCGCACCATCCTGCTGCTCAACGACAACGCCAAGTCCGCCTTTCTGCAAAGTGTCGTCCAGATCATCATACCCTACCGTAACCTGACTCTCATCTGAACTTACCCGTGTCTGATCAGATGCATATGCTCCCACTTTACCGCCTGGCAATAGCACAACCGCCGCTGAAAATGCCAAGGCACCGATACAGATTTTTCTGCTCAGCCCCCTTAACAACTCAGACCTTATACTGCCTGCCACCACTCTATATGATTTCCTCTTTTTTATCATAAAACTCCTCCTTAAACGATACGTTCCAACCTTATATTTCCGTTCATCCCTCAATACTTTTATTATATAGATTTTTGACACTGTTCGATAGCTTTTTACCTTACTTTTGTACATCTTGTAGGAATTGACAAATTGCGCAACTTTGAGCAATTCATGATATCTTAATCATAAGCAATTATATCTCTTATTTCAAGCCGTTTTTCTTAATTATATACAATATTGTCCTGATGAATGGCAGTGTATATATTTTGTATATTTTGCACAAATTGAAATGTATTGTCAAATTACAATTGAATTATTTGTCTATTTGTGCTACCTTTAAATAGCAAGCTGTGCAACCGTTTGCGCATATATTCTACACTAAAAACAGATCACATAGAGCACATTACCTTTATTTATAGGAGATGACAGATAAATGAACAAAAACAAGCTTTTTCCACAGATAAACGGAATACTACACGGCGGTGATTACAATGCTGAACAGTGGCTTGACCGCCCTGATATTCTGGCAAAGGATATCGAGATGATGAAGGAGGCAGGAATGACTTCCGCTACTCTTGGGGTTTTCTCATGGTCAGCATATGAGCCTGTTGAGGGCGAATACCATTTTGACTGGCTGAAGGATGTTATGGACAACCTGTATAATGCAGGCATTTACACCGTTCTTGCCACGCCATCGGGCGGCAAACCGGCATGGATGGCACAGAAGTATCCTGAGATCAGGCGTGTGGATTCATATGACGTCAGGGAACATCAGGGCGTCCGTGAGAACCACTGCATGAGCTCACCTGTATACAGAGAAAAAGTTGCCAATATCATCCGTCAGCTCCACGCCCATGTGGGAAACCATCCGGGACTCATCATGTGGCATGTGTCAAATGAGCTTGGTGGCGAGTGCTACTGCCGTCTCTGTGTGAAAAGATTTCAGAATTACCTCGCAGAGAAGTTCGACCACGACATAAACAAGCTGAACAAAGCATGGTGGACCACCTTCTGGAGTCACTCATACAACAGCTTCTCACAGATTGAGCCGCCATACAAAAATGGTGATTTCAGTATCATGGGGCTGAACCTCGAATGGAAGAGATTTACCACATGGAACATGAACGATTACATGAAATCAGAGATAACGCTCCTCCGTGAACTCACCCCTGAAATACCTATAACAACCAACTTTATGCAGCTCTACGATGGTCTTGACTACAGACCAATGGCAAAGGAACTTGATGTGATCTCATGGGATTCATACCCTAGATTCCACAACGACTATGAAAGCCTTGCGGATGTCATGGGGCAGAACACATTTGACCACGCAGTCATGAGATCCATGAAGAAGGATAAGCCTTTCATGCTTATGGAGAGTGCTCCGGGGCTTGTAAATTGGCATCCATATAACAAACTCAAAAGACCGGGCATCCACAAGCTGTTCTCATACAACGCTATAGCCTGCGGTTCTGACACTGTTCAGTACTTCCAGTGGCGAAAGGGCAGGGGCTCATTTGAACAGTATCATGGTGCCGTTGTTGACCATCTCGGAACAAATGACACCAGAATATTCAAGGAGGTTGCCGCCCTCGGCGCAGAGCTTGATGGGCTCTCCGAGATAACCGGCACACTCATCAGATCAAAGGTTGCACTGCTGTTCGACTGGGACAATATGTGGGCCATAGATGATGTCAAGGCTCTGGGGCAGGAATCAAAAAAATATCCTGAGACCTGTATGTCTGTATACAAAGAGCTGACAAAGCGCGGCGTTGACGTGGACGTCATTGCATCCGATGAACCACTCGACGATTACGATGTGGTTGTTTCACCTATGCTCTACATGCTGAGAGATGGCGCAGCCGAGTCTCTTGCCGCATTTGTAAAGAGGGGCGGACAGCTTCTATCCACTTACTTTACGGGCTATGTAGACAAGGATCAGCTCTGTATACTCGGTGGATTCCCGGGAAATGGACTTGCAGATGTATTTGGAATCATCAGTGAAGAGATAGACACCCTGTATCCATCTGACAGAAACAGCGTGAGCTTCACAGATGGCAGTTCATGCGAACTCCGTGACTATGCTGAGATCCTGAGAGTCGGAACGGCGGATGTACTTGGAACCTACGATTCTGATTTCTACGCCGGAAATGCAGCAGTGACAGTGAACAGCTACGGCGAGGGCAAGGCCTACTACGTGGCTGCAAGAATAGATTACAGTAAACTCGGTGAGATCATGGAGCAGATGATGGTGAACGCCGGTATCGCCATAAAAGATCTCCCTGACGGAGTTCAGTATCACTGCAGATATGCAGATGACGGAACTGCATATGGATTTTACCTGAACAACACCAACGAACCTCAGACAATATCTGAAGTTCACGGAACCGACATTCAGACGAAGAATATATTTGATGGCAAAATGGAATTGGCTCCGTTTGGGGTATCCATCATCAAGGAAAATAATTAAATCTGATAATAACTTTTTCCTTCCTTAAACCTTTTTGAAAAAGGCGGTGATACTTCTGTTGTGTATCACCGCCTTATGTGTTCTATTTCCAACATGGACTCTCAGTCCTATATGCATTTTTAGTTCTTTTCAACCTGCTCCAGCTTATCCTCTATCGCCTTGATAACGATCTTGAGGGCTTTTATTCTGGCATACTTTTTATCATTTGACTCCAATATGTGCCAAGGTGCAAAGCTTGTGTTGGTCTTTTCCAGCATCTCATCCACCGCAGTCTCATAGTCATCCCATTTGTCACGGTTGCGCCAGTCCTCATCTGTGATCTTCCAGCGTTTCTCAGGCGTGTTCTGTCTGAGTGTGAATCTCTCAAGCTGTGTATCCTTGTCGATCTGAACCCAGAATTTGATGACGATCGCACCCCAGTCGTGGAGTTCCTTCTCAAATTCATTTATCTCATTGTACGCCCGCTGCCAATCATTCTCCGAGCAGAAACCCTCAAGTCGCTCAACCATGACTCTGCCATACCATGTTCTGTCAAATATAGCCACATGCCCAGACTTTGGAAGTCTTGTCCAAAATCTCCACAGAAAATGCCTTGCCTTCTCGTGTGGCTCCGGACTTGCTATAGGATTTACCACATAACCTCTCGCATCAAGTGCCTCCGCTATCCTTTTGATATTTCCACCTTTGCCTGCCGCATCCCAACCTTCGTAGCCTATGATAACAGGTATCCTCTTCTGGTAAAGCTCATTGTGCAGTCTGCCGAGTTTCTTCTGCAGCTTGTCAAGTTCCTCCTTGTACTCCTCATCCGTCAGTTTCTTGTCGAGAGACACCTCGGAAAGTTTCGGGATCTTCTTGAGCGCAAATGTATTCTGCAGTATAGGTACAGCATGCCCCTGATTGAGCAGCGCAGTCTCTATTCCCTGATTGATGATATCGAGTATCTGAAGTTCTGCCCATTTTCTCTCCTTTGCATCTATCATGTACCACGGTGCATTTGACAGATTGGTGTCATACATAAAGCTGTCAAATGCCTCAAGATACTCGTCATACTTTTTGTTCTGCTTCAGATCATGCTTAGACACTCTCCAGCTTGTAGTATCATCTTCAAGAAGTGTTTCAAGCCTCTTCTTCTGCTCGTGCTTGTCTATCTGGAAGAAAAATTTCATGACCAGATATCCGTTGTCCGCCAGAGTCCTCTCAAATCTCTTGGTGCTGTCAACTCTCTTCCGGTATTCCTTATCTGACAGCTCCCCGGACATCTTGCCACCTACTATGTCCCTCATCCAGCCACCATCCAGAAATGCAAACTCCCCCTGTTCCGGTATTCTCGTAAAATACTTGTACAGGAATGGTCTGCGTTTTTCCTCGTCTGTGGAATATTTCACTGACTCAACGTTGAAAAATCTCGGATCCATATTCTTGATGATCCTTCCGACAAGACTTCCCTTACCTGCAGCACCCCAGCCTTCAAATATGACAAATACAGGTATCTTGCCCTCCTTTACCTTGATCTGATTGCGTGTCAGATTCTCTCTGGCGATCTTTAACCGAGTGTCTATCTCATCATCCGATGGGCGCTCCGGCCTGTTCCAATCCTTTAACATGTAACCCACTCCTTTCACGTTGTCTTTTCGTTTGTTTTTATGAATAATATACCCCGATTTACAGAAACTAATGCCGCTTCGCATTTACTAATACAAATGCCGCTTCGCGTCGCTTGTTTTTTCTTCTTGCGATATCATTATACTACTTTCTTTTGAGTTGATACATCTGAAAAAACATTAAGATATGTGAGGAAAATGAATGTTGCGAAGGTAAAATTCATATGATATAATGTCAGCAACAATGAAACAAGAAATTCTGACATATGCTTTCCCAAAAGCATAACGAAAACCCCAGTAGTTGGCGCTACTGGGGTTTTCTCCGTCTTTTAAAGGCGACGTACTCCTTGGGCTGATTACCACTTACTTATCTCCGTTCTGCCACTGCGATCCTCCCTTTCCTAGCCTGTCTAGGGGTGGCAACATCTGTATTGTGACATATTATCTTTTTCTTTTCAATGGGTTTACATAACTATACAAAATGTATAGTTTTATACATTCCTACATATAAAATCCCCGGCAGCATACTGACATGTGTCCTGGATTTCAGGTACATATCAAAGGCCACCGGGGCTTAATTATCACTATAATTCTCTATATTATGACAGCTCCAGATCAGGCTTGCCATACTCAGCAAGCTTCACATCATATGCCTTGCGCATAGCTGCCTCGAATGGTATCTCCTTCATAGGAGCGTCCAGTCTTTTCAACAGATAATGTACAAAATCTGGATTCTGAATGAGCAGTGGTCCATGAATGTATGTCGCAATTACTCTGTTCTTGCAGATTCCCTCATTCATGGTATCAGGATTGCTGCCCTGTCCGATCTCCACCTTGCAGAATGTCATATCATCAGGTATTCCGTAAGTGTGGGCAAATCGGCTTGTGTATCCGATGAGTGTCATATCGTTGAACTTCGCCTTGATGAGCGTGTTGAAACGATTCGGAGTCTGGCGGACTGAGTACATGCCCGGAACAACGCCAAGTCCTGTAACTCTGGTTCCATCCTCTCTCTTGATATAATCACCAAGGAGTTCCATGGAATTGCCAACCAGAAGGAAAAGCGCCTTTCCATCCTTCATGCATGCTGCGATCTCGTCCTTGTACTGCATCAGTCTGTCAAGCACGAGCTCCTGGCTCTTCTCGCTCATGGAACACATATACACCATGTCTATATTCTCTTTGAGGAAGAGTGGCTTCTCATTAAGTCCTGTTGTCACAAATTCCGCATCCGGCAGACATTTCTGCAGGTACATTGTATTTCCTTTGTCACCGTAGAGTGTACATATTTCCGGATATAAAATCTCAATCTTCATTATTTGTCACCCTCCAGTCTCTTGATTATCTTCTTCTTCATCTCACATGACATTCCGTAATTCTCACAGTCGTACAGGATATATATTCTGTCAACACCATCTATAGTCACATCGTCTGCCGCAGCGACCTCGCTGAGATTTGTGAGTATCTTCTCCTCAGGGATACCAGCCAGTAAGCATCTCACCTTGTGGTCGTAGCATCTAGGTCCTGTGCAGATGACCTGTACAACATCATCCCTGTTGAACTGCTCATACTCCAGATCGTATATCCAGCCTGAGAACTCTATACTCTTCTGTCTGTCCTCAAGATCGTCCATCGCAAGGAGGATAGCCTTCTTGCCCTCCTCATTTGCCACATACTCAAATGTTCTGGATGAAGAAACCGCACTCTGTCCCTTTGAGAGCGCCTGGATTACTGTAACACCATTCACTGTGGTCTCGTTGTGGCGGGAATCCGGTATATGGATCTGACCCATGAGTTCCTTAATTCTCTCAGCCGAGAGACCGATCTCGCGCAGTGCCGAGATAACTGTAACTTCATTATATATATTGAAGAGAGCTGTATGGATCAGCGGATAAACTGTCTTCTTGTCTCCCTCCTGTATAGTAATTGTCATCTTCTCTCTGTCTATGTCGGTTGCCAGATACTTCTTGTCTGGTGAGTGAAGTCCACACTTCGGGCATACCACATCGCCGATGTGATGATATCTGAGGTAATTGTACTT
>ERZ1027100.977-NODE-977-length-11988-cov-3.075170_pt1 | contig 11988 bp, 6 predicted proteins | sample MGYA00519407_ERZ1027100 | MGnify/ENA primary metagenome ERZ1027100 (study PRJEB26926, sample SAMN06164645) | human gut metagenome | biome: ENVO:00009003; feature: ENVO:2100002; material: ENVO:00002003 | host: Homo sapiens | place: USA | collected 2012 ... | reverse complement strand
ATAAGAGACAGGTATACAACAGCTGACGTGATTTCCATTTTCTTTCTCTCCTTTTCTTTATTTCCACAACTTCCGTGCCAGGATGTCCAGCGGCTCTGTGAACCGCTCAAACAGCCCGTCCTCCGTAATTTCATTTCCATCCTGCGATGCATAATCGTTCCACAGCATGTAGCAGGCTCCCAGCGTCCGGCTCGACCACCGCGGAAGCTCCCAGGTTCGCTCCTGCGTTTCGAAAACGTTCGGCTGCCACTTTTTTTCCAGAAAATCCAGATCCAGACGGTCATAGCCGCCGCCCGGAATCAGGTACAGACTGCTGCTCAGCGAATTGATGACGGAAAATCCGGCATCATACATTTTCTGCGGATCTGTCCAGTCCGTATCCCATACCTGCAGCTGAATTTTTCTGGAAAGCCCCGAATAATCCTGTCCGGTCTTCGACAGGCTGCCCCACATGCGGATCGTCTTTTCCGGCGCTGCCTCCGCCACATAGTCCGAAAGCGCTTTCATATAATCCACAAAGGCTTTCTGATTCCCAAAATACTCGTCCATGCCGATATGCACCGTCCCCGTTCCGGAAAAAGTATCCGACTCCGTCAGGTATTCCGACCAAATCGTCTCTGCCAGCTTCTGCGCTGCCGGGTTGGACAAATCCAGCTGATCGACACTCTCCGGGTCACCGGAAAGCCCAAGCTTCGGAAATACTTTTGTAAGTGCCAGACTGTGGGCGGGCGTGTCGATTTCCGGCACGACCTCAACGCCCATCACCGCAGCGTCCTCGATAAACTGTGCAAATTCTTCTTTGGAATAATACAGATCCTGCGACGTAATCGACTGTCCCGCTTTATTTCTCACATCCGATTCCAGTCGAAACCCCGCATACAACTGTCGCGCGCCCTCTTTTGTCCCATCGTAATCGCTCTGGGAAATGATCTGATTGTCGTTCAAATGAATCTGCAGCGTGTTCATCTGATGCTTTGAAAGCTCTTCTGCAATGCGGTACAGAAGTTCGAGGGAAACCGGTCTGCGCCCTACGTCGATTCCAAAGCCCCGGACCGACCACGCCGGATAGTCCCGCAGCACGCCGGCCGGAAGCTGTCCTTCTGATTTCTCCCAAAGCTGTCCAAGCGCCACACACCCCCAGCGCACCCCGCGCTTCGTGCGCGCCGAAATCGAAATCACGCCCGGACTCTCTGCTTCCAAATTCAGTTCATACCCCTCGTTCCCAAGCGTCTGTGTCCATTCTTTCCCGTCCCCGACAGCCTTCCGGAAGTTCAGGACGATATCTCCTTCCGCTGGTTTTTCTGTATCCGCCAGCTTCTCAACCGATACGTCCTGCAGCAACTGTCCGGAAAGCTCCGTTGCAAAAAGCTGTGCCGTCCGCTCCAGCTCCTCGTCCCGGTACACGACCCGGATGAAACGGGTTGTCCAGTCAGAGTGGGCCGCTCCAGTGGACGCGCCACCGGGCTTCCATTCCATCGCGGTAAAGCCCTCTGGAAGGGTCACTGCCGAGAGGGCTTCCGGTACTTCCTCCCGTTCTCTGTCCACTTCCACCCTCTCCGATGCCGGAATCTTTGTCTGTATTCCCGGCAGTTCCTGCATTTCTCCGTCTTTTTCCAGAATAAATCCAAGCTCAACCTGCGTATCCGCGATCGTGTCCGTGATTTTTCCGTCCATATTTACCAGCACATCATAATCCGCACCGCCAAAGGAAATGCTGTACGGCTCCGGCACCGTTGGGAGCTCCAGCGTTCTGCGGCTCCCAGCTTCAATCACAGGTGTTTCAACCACAAAACAATCCTCCAACTGTCCGTACACTTCCAGCTCCTGTACCGAGACGTTCTGATAATACAGGCTTAAATCGCTTTCCTCTTTCAAAACGTCCGTCACATGCAGACGAAAATACCGCGCCTCTACAGGCTCATTCAACACAATCTGCTGCTCTTTTTGCTCCGGCGCCTCTTCAAAAACAGATGCCTGCTGCCAGTTCTCTTTATCCTGGGAATATTCCAGCGCATAGCTTTTCGCATTCGTCCGTTCCCAGTATATCCGAACTGCACCGATGCTGACCGGTTCTCCAAAATCCGCCATCAGCCAGTGATCGTTGTTTTCCCAATCGTTTTCCGACGACCAGCGCAGGGTTTCGTCCGTATGATTTCCGTCCCCCGCATACATCGCCCGAAAGTCCCTGCCTTCCTCGCTGTCCGCTGTCAGCTTCGCTTTTTTCTGTAAAATAAGATTTTCCCCAACGGTTTCTACCGTCAATCCGGCGTCACATTCTTCCGCACTCCATACCTGCCATAACGGCTGCTCTTTCTCAGAAATTTCTGTCATGCTTTGAGAAGCAGCTGACATTCCGAGCACTCCTGCAGCAAGCACTGCAACCTGAAGGAATTTTGACACACGGACTGCGTGCAGCAACCTTCCGCTGTCTTTTCCCGTTTTTTTCTCTTTCATGCCATCCCAGAACCTTTCCAGTTCGATTTCTATCTACTATCCGAAAAATTTCATCACGATTTTTCCAGTCAGAGAAACGACCATTCCAATCGTGGGAACCACATAGATTCCTGCAAAAAAGACTGCCAACAGCAGCCGATACAGCATACCGAAGCATTTTTCAGTCTTCGCCTTCTGCTCTGCTGCAATTTTCCATCCCGCCTCAGCTTTTTGCCTCGCAAAAAACAGAATCAACAGGAATGCTAACCCCAATATGCTGATGCCAACCCCAGCTTTCAGTCCCGGTTCCTCAAACGAAAATACAACTTCATTTTCGCCCTCTGTCAATGTTATCCCCAAAAAGCCGCCAAGTATCGGCTCGATATCCACAGCTTTTCCGTTTTGTATACACTTCCATCCGTCTATCGCAACGAACGGAACAAACAACGTTTCTCCCTCTGCCGCAGACACACTCACATGAATTTGTGCATTGCGCTCTGAAATAGAACATTCTGACGGCTGCAGGATTCTGGCGATTCCTGACTGCAACGCCGCCTGCCATGCATTCTCATGCAGCGCACCAAGCTCCATCTCCTGTGCTGCGACCGGCGTCCCCATCCGGTCGGTAACAGAAATCATCACCTCCTGCGCTTCAAAAGTTCCCAACCAAATCAGCCGATGTGCACTCGCCATCTGGTTTTTCTCCGGAATTTCAACCGGCTCACCGTTGACTGAAACAAAAATTTCATCCGCGCTTCTTCCTGCATCCAGATACAAAAGCTGCTTGTCCGTCACAGAAATACAAAGCGTTCCATCCTCCAAAACAAGCTCCTGAGCCGGGAAAACTTCCATGATATTCGTATACTCTTTCGAACCGGTCGTCACATCCACGCTCTGCTCTTCTTCAGAAGTCTGTCGATGTTTCGTTTCAACATCCTCTGCAGACAGCAGCTCTGCCCAGGCACGCTGATTGGAAAGTACGCTGCCGCTGCCCGACTGTCCCAAAGCTTCCTTTGAAAATACAAACACATTGCGCAGCATTGTATCGGAAATTTCCGTTCCGCCGACGGCACGCACCGAAACCCAGGGTGCAAGATAACCGAGACTTTCCAAAACCGCCTTTGTCTGTTTGCTTTCGGTCGGAAAGTATCCGCTGATCGAGCCTTTCCGGTCCACCAATGCAGCGTTGATCGGAAGATCGTCCCGATCTGCCTCGCGCGCAAGCAACCACGAAGGCTCTGCGGATGCAGCGTTTTCATTCTCCGCCTGCTTTGCAATTTCTGTCATCTGTCGGTACGCCGCTTCATTTTCCTGTCGAACCGCATAATCTGGTGGCAGTAAGATCATTGTATACACACAAAAGCCGCCAACAAGTGCTCCAAGCACCGCCATTCCCGGGAACCCTGCCCCTCCTGTTTTTTCCCCGGAGGTCTTTGCATGCAGCACCTTTTGTCCGCACCACGCCGATACTCCAACAAGCAGCAATACAACCGCTGTCACAGCGGTTTCTTTCGGACACACCTTGCTGATCGCCAGCGAGGAAAACGCCTGCACCAGACGCTCTTCCCAAATGAGTGTCAGGCATACAGCGCCCAATGCGGATACAGCCGAAGCAACCAGCAGGAGCACACAGCGCAGCCGGAGCCCTGCCGGATGTTTGCAGACATTTTCTGTACGAAAATCATCCGCATCGCGCTCCTTTCTCACCGCCACAAGTGCCGCCATGCTCAGCACCGCCATGTACCCATAGCGCACCGGGAAGCACACATAGGACCCCATATGCCACAGGAGGTTAGCCGGTTCCAGCAATACCGTCAGCCACAAAAATCCCGTCAGATACAGCCAGAACCGTTCTGCAGCGCTGTGCGTTTCCTGTTCCGCAGCGCTGCGCCTTTTGCGTTTCCGGAAACATCCCGAAGCAAACAGAAGCCCGATCAGTACCGGATTTGCAATCTGGAACAGCCTCTCAAACAAATCATCCAAACCATGCCGTTTCATCACACCGAAATAGGACAGATTTTCCCCGGAACGCGCGGACTGCAAAAGCAGAATCGCAGACGGGAGCAGAACCGCCGCCGAAATACAAATTCCGATCAGCGTATCAATTCCCATACACCCCATTTTTTTGGTGCGGTTTTCTTTTCTCTCACAGGTATAGAGCTGGATCGCCCCGGCAAAAAGTGAAAACAGAAGCGTCATAAACCCGAGCTGAATGGACAACATCAGCTGCCATGCGAGCAAAACAGTGTACCAGCCGCCCTTTTTCTCCCGCAGCAAACGCAAAAGCGCCAGGCAAAACAGCGGAAAAATCACCGGAAAAATCATCCACTTGATGATCTGATAGTTATATGCCATGTACCCGCAGCATGCGTAGCAAACGGCGAGCGCTACATTCTGAAAGCGTCTGCCCGATGCTGTTTTTTCCAGAAAAATATGCGCTGTAACCGCCGATGCAGTGCTGTAAAGCAGCACCAGCACATTGACCGCCTGATAAATTCTGTCCCGCCCAAACAATAGCAAAACATAGTTAAACGGATTGAGCACCTCATTGATCGTATCCGCATACAGATTCGCCCCGCCGGAAACGCTAAAGTCCAGAAACAGATTTTTCTGTCCTGTCACAACATCATAAAAATGATACAAAAGCGGCAGATACTGGGAATATAAATCCGTGATCGCCACTGATCCATCCCCGAAGGGATACATTTTTTTATAAGAAAAAAGCAGGCAAAACAGCGCCACACTGCAAAGTGCAGTAAGCGCCGTCGCCTGCCATGTTTTACGGGATTCTTTTTTCAGCTTTCCATGCCAGAATACTCTTTGGTCTGTCCGATTTTCCATTCAGATTTCTCCGTACTCTATCTTCCTTAAAGCAGACACCACACTGCCGTCATCGCCGTGCTCAACATGCAAAATGCCAGCAGCAGTACAAAAAGCACCTGCGATATTGCTCTTTTCACCGCCGAATGCCCGGTCGCATCGCCCTCCCTGCGCCGCATCTCAAGCTGCTCTTTCGTGCCCTCCTGCCAGATAAACGCCAACGCAATCGCCGGAAACAGCAGCTCGATTTCCATATATCGAAAATGCATGCTGCATTCCTGCGGATAGTCATAGGCAAACTTCAGATACAGGAGCAGATGCACAAAATAGCCGACCACAAATAAAATCCGGCTCGCAGAATCGATGCCGAAGCGCTTTGCCCGAACGACAAATACGCGAATAAACGCCATCCATGCCGCCAGCGCCAGCAGCGCACCGACCAGCATCAAAAGCACTGCCAGCACCTTTACACTGCGTCCGACGTCCGCCATATCCCATTCACCCAGCACTGAGGTACGGATGATCTGCATCCATACATTATAGCCGCAGCCCAGCTTAAACTGACGTAAGTTGTCCAACATTTCCGATGGCACTGGGAACAGGAAACGGTTCAAAACCGGGACATTTCCGGTGTACTGCCAGGAATCCTCCGGCAGCGTATAAATCCACACGAGGGGCATATGGAACTGAATCCTATTTCGGATATAAAAGCTCATGCCAAGGGGAATCGAAACTACACCAAACAGAACGTACTGACCGAGCAGCTTCTTTACCGGAACGACAGGAATTGCAGCATTTCGGGTGTTCTCTACGCTGCGTGCCCTACAATCTCGTCCATTGTCCAGACTTCTTACCAGCATCCAGAGCATCACCGCCGCAATCGGAAAGGCCATCTGCGCGACACTCTGTTTTGTCAACATACCAAGCGCGATGGAAACCGCCAGCTTTAAGATGTTATGCGCCGTCGGAAAGCGGCTCCACAAAATCGTATAGTACACGCACATCACCGTAAACATCAGGCTCATGCAATCGTTGTTCACGCTTCCGGAAAGCAGCACCAGCGCCGGATGGAAGCAAAACAGCAGCAGCACAAAGCGTTTTGCTTTTTCCGTCAGCTCAAACTGCTCTGCAATCCGCAAAAGAAACCAGAGAATAAGCAGCGAACAGACAAACGGGACGATCTGGATTGACTCCTCCAGCACATCCGTATTGGAAATAAAAAGAGAGCAAAGCTTCATCCACAGTGCGCACAGATAATGGTGCAGCGGCGGATGGTTGAACTGATAAACACTCGTCGGGTCAAAATCCGGCAGCTTCCAGTTTTCATATAAATACTGGATATATGCCAGATGTCCGCCTGTCACCGTATGCCCGGCATCCAGATCGATCATCCCGATATCATACTGTCTGTCATAGATCGTGGAAAAAAGCACATAAAACAGGCGCAGCATACAGCCTGCCGCCAGTATCACATCCATTTTGATCCGATCTGTCCTTTTTCCCACTTTCTCCATGCTCTCCCCCATTTCGCGCCCCGCGCTGCAGTAGTTTGACGCTGCGCTGTTCTTACATCCGCGCTATAATTTTTATGTCCGTGCCTCAGTTTTTGACCGCACGGCGCGGCCAGCTTTAATGCAGCAAAATCATCGAAAACAGTACGGTAAGGATACCGCAGACACCGATCGCCAGTCCGCTCATGGCGCCCTCTGTTTCTCCCAACTCAATCGCCTTGGATGTTCCCACCGCGTGGGAGCATGCGCCGATGGAAATTCCGGCGATCATCGGATCGTTTACCCGGAAAAGTCTGATCAGTGTCGGTGCAAAAATGCTTCCCAGAATGCCGGTAAAAATAACCGCAACAACGGTAATGGGCACCATTCCTCCGTGTCCCTCTGCAACGCTGACTGCGATGGGTGTCGTAACGGACTTCGGAATGAGCGAGACTGTCATCGCCTCGTCCATGCCAAACAGCTTACACATCAGCAGCACGCTCCCCATCGATGCAAGAGATCCGCAGGACGCACCGACTACGATGGGAAGCCAGTTTTTCTTTAACAGCTCTGCCCGCGTGTAGATCGAAACTGCAAGACATGCCGTTGCAGGTGCGAGGAACATGTTGATAAGCGCTCCGCCTTCATTATATTCCTCATACGGAATTTTAAAGATCAGTAAAACGCCGGATACGATCACAATTGCAAGCACAAGGGGATTGCACAGCACCAATCCGGTCTTTTTGCGGATCCAGGTTCCAACCCAGAACGCCGCGATGCTCAGCCCGATTCCGAAAAACGGAGACATAAACAGTTCATGCATCATTCTTTTGCCCTCCCGCTTTTCTTTTTCTGCATCAAATGCAGCGCGAGCTTCATGCTGTATGCCGTCACTGCAAATGTCACCACCGTACTCACCACGCAGATCACGATCAGCTGCACCACCCAGTTTTTCAGGACGTCAAAATAGTTGATGATGCTGACTCCCGCCGGGATAAAAAAGAATGCCATATTTTCCAGCAGAAAATCCGATTTTTCGCGGATATGGTCTACCTTCAGAATATGTACGCACAACAGAATGAACAGCAAAATCATGCCGATCACGCTCGCTGGGAAAGAAAACGGAAGAAGCTTTTCGATAATCTGAGAAATCCAGCAAATCGAAAAGATAATTCCTACCTGTGTAACGATTTTCAAGTCTTAATTTCCTCCTTTGATCCGGTGCTGCCCCTTAAAGCAGGCAGCGCTGCATATCTTTTATCATCTGTTCCGCCTGCGAAAGCAGGTCTTCAGAGTTTTTCTCCACTACATTACTCCTTTTGAACTGATAAGTAAAGACCGGATTCCCCTGAGGTAAAAACTTTAAACTGTTCCCATATTGTTCGAAAAGCATCGGGATATTTTCCCCGTGCACTCGTGCGTCCGGTCTGTATACAAAGCGCAGTTCCCCCGGACGCCCCTTGATTTCCATAATATAAAGCTTGTGCGCCTGCGCCCGCAAAAGCGCAATCCGAAGCAAATTGTCTACGGACTTCGGCACGGTTCCGAAGCGGTCGAGCAGCTCTTCTTTCATCTCTGCACTCTCGCTTTCCGTCTCCACGCCGGCGATTCGCTTGTAAATGTCGAGCTTCTGCTGCTCATTGACAATGTAAGAAGCCGGAATATAAGCGTCCACCTCCAGCTCCACCGTCGTAAGAAAGTCCGGTGCAGTGTCCTCGCCCTTTAAATTCTTTACCGCTTCGTTCAACATTTTACAATATAAATCATAGCCAACTGCTTCCATATGACCGTGCTGACGCTCTCCCAAAAGGTTGCCCGCGCCGCGGATCTCCAGATCCTTCATCGCAATCTTAAAACCGCTGCCCAGATCGGTAAACTCCCGGATCGCCGCCAAACGCTTTTCTGCAATTTCCCGCAGCACCTTGTCCCGCTTATACATCAAAAATGCATAAGCCGTCCGGTTCGAGCGCCCGACACGTCCGCGCAGCTGATACAGCTGGGACAATCCCATTCGGTCAGAATCGTGGATGATGATCGTGTTGACGTTGGAAATGTCCAGACCGGTTTCGATGATCGTCGTCGCAACCAGAATGTCGATTTCGCCGTTGATAAAGCTAAACATGATTTTTTCCAGCTCTCTCTCCGACATCTGCCCGTGTGCAAATGCCACATTCGCATCCGGCACCATTTCCCCAATCTTTGCTGCCATATCTGCAATCGTATTGACGCGGTTGTATACATAATACACCTGACCATTCCGGGACAGCTCACGGGTGATCGCCTCACGCACCATTTCTTCATTATATTCCATCACATAGGTCTGGATCGGCTGACGTTCCTCCGGCGCTTCCTCCAGCACGCTCATATCGCGGATACCGACCAGAGACATATGCAGGGTCCGTGGAATCGGCGTTGCCGTCAGGGTCAGCACATCCACGTTCTCTTTCATTTTCTTGATCTTTTCCTTATGGGTCACGCCAAAGCGCTGCTCCTCGTCGATCATCAAAAGACCAAGATCCTTATATTGCATATCTGATGAAAGCACGCGATGCGTCCCGATCACGATATCCACCAGACCTTTTTTGAGATCCTCGATCACCTTTTTCTGCTGCGCAGGCGTCCGAAACCGCGACATCTGCTCAATCCGGATCGGATAATCCTTCATCCGCTGCACAAATGTATTGTAATGCTGCTGCGCCAGAATCGTCGTCGGCACCAGAAAAACAACCTGCTTGCCGTCCTGCACCGCCTTAAACGCCGCGCGGATTGCAACCTCGGTTTTGCCATAGCCAACGTCCCCGCAGATCAGGCGATCCATGATTTTGTTGCTCTCCATGTCCCGCTTTGTCGCCGCAATTGCCATCAGCTGGTCATCCGTTTCCTCAAACGGGAACATTTCTTCAAACTCCCGCTGCCAGACCGTATCCTCCGAAAAAGCGTAGCCCTTCCCGTTCTGGCGCGCCGCATACAGCTCCACCAGATCCTTTGCGACCTCATCCACTGCCGCCCGGACACGGGTCTTGGTCTTGTGCCACTCCTGCGTTCCGAGCTTGTTTAACTTCGGCTTTTTCGCTGCATCGGCGGATGCGTACTTCTGAATCGCGTCCAGACCGGTTGCCAGCACATAGAGGTTTCCTCCATCCCGGTACGAAATTTTCATGTAATCCCGGACCGTTCCCTCCATCTCGACCTTCTCGATGCCCTGATAAATACCGAGACCGTGCGTCTCATGAACGACATAATCCCCGACCTTCAGCTCTCCGAAATCGCGGATTTTCGTGCCCTCATAGCGCTGAATTTTCCGCTTTTTCTTTTTTGGCGCGCCAAAAATATCTCCCTCCGAAATGACCGCGAATTTCAGCATTGGGTATTCAAAACCCTTTTCCACATGTCCGTAAAAAAGCTCTGTCTCGCCAGGCAAAACCTCCCGGTCAGGGTCTTCGCTGTAAAAAGCGCTCAGCTCCTGCTCCCGCAGATCGGCTGCCAGACGCTTCGCCCGCGTCCGGGATGCACATAACAAAAGCACCCTGCTGCCATTTTTCTTGTAACGTTTTAAGTCCTTTAACAGGGCTTCAAAACTGTTGTTATAGGACGGCATGCTGCGCACCGTGATTTCAAACCTGCGATCCGGCTTAAACAGGCTGCTCTTTGCATCCAGCGCGGCGAGTGACACTGCCCGATACTGCGACAGCTTCCCTGCGATTTCCTTTTCGGGGTACAAAAGCTGCGCCTGCCCCGGCAGGATATAGCCTTTTTCCAGACGTCCGGTCATGCTCTCCCGAAATTCTGTCTCAAGTGCGTTCGCCGTCTCCGACAAATGCTGTGGCTCATCCAGAAAAACTGCCGTCGTTTCCGGATGGAAAAATTCCAGAAAGGACTCCGTCTGCGGATAAAAATAATGCACGAAGCTTTCCAGATTGACTACACTGCCAAACTCCTGCGCAGACTCTTCGATCTCTTTGATCTGCGTCTCAATCCGGTGCGCTGCCTCCGGATTGCCCTGTTCCCGCAATTTTTTGGCATATTGCTTCGTCTCTTTTTTGATTCTCGCAAAGCCGTCCTGCCTGCGCGCCTCCGAAAGCATCAGCTCCGTTGCCGGATAAATCGCAATCTCATCCAGATTTTCCACCGAACGCTGGGACAGCACGTCAAAGCTTCGAATCGACTCTACGCTGTCTCCCCACAGCTCGATTCGATACGGATTTTCTTCCGTCATATCGAAAATATCAATAATTCCGCCGCGAATGGAAAACTGTCCCGGTTCCTCTACCTGTGGGCTCTTTTCATAACCCATTTCCACCAGCTGAGCGGAAAGCTTCCTCTCGTCTACCGTTGATTTTTTATCGAAATGCAGTATTCTTGACACAATCCCGGAAAGCGGCGTCTGCGGCATCATCAACGCGGACATCGTCGTTACGATCGTAACCGGACGCTTTTCGAGCAGCGCGCGCAGCACACGCATCCGCTCCCGCACCAGATCGCCGCCGGAAACATCCGCCTGATAAAAGATCAGATCCTTGCCCGGATACACCATCGTCCTGCGGTCGTAAAACCCATATTCTGCGCCGATTTCCCGCGCTCTTTTGTCACTGAAAGTAACGATGATTTTCTGTGTAAAACCATCGCTCAATCCATATACCATATGAAGCTTCTGGGAATCATACAGCCCGGAAAAGGCAACATGCCCTTTTCCTCTGTCCAGAAGTGCTTTTCCCTCTTCAAACTCCGCCAATTCCCAAAGCGGAGCTGTCAATACCTTCATGCTATGCCTTCTCCACTTTTCGCCCGTTATACACGTTCATCGCTGCATCCGGACCTTTTTCCAGAATCATCTGCACCGCTTCACAGACTTCCTCCGAAACCTGCTTCATCAGCACCTGCTCCTCCCGATCAAAATGTCCCAGCACATAGTCCGCAAGGTCGTAGCCTGCCGGTTTTTCCCCGACGCCGACCTTAATCCGCACAAACTGATCTTTTCCAAGATGCTGAATAATATTCTTCAAACCGTTATGACCACCCGCGCTGCCTTTTTTGCGCACCCGGATGATGCCAGGCTCCAGGCTGATATCGTCGTGAATCACGATCAGGTTCGTGCTGCCGTCTACCTTATAATAATCCAGCACTTCCCGGATACATTCGCCGCTCAGGTTCATATAAGTCAGCGGCTTTACCAGAATGATTTTCTGCCCGTTTAAATAGCCTGCACCCTGTCTCTTATACACATCTGACGCTGCCGACGAAGCTA
>ERZ1027100.970-NODE-970-length-12021-cov-3.936654_pt1 | contig 12021 bp, 9 predicted proteins | sample MGYA00519407_ERZ1027100 | MGnify/ENA primary metagenome ERZ1027100 (study PRJEB26926, sample SAMN06164645) | human gut metagenome | biome: ENVO:00009003; feature: ENVO:2100002; material: ENVO:00002003 | host: Homo sapiens | place: USA | collected 2012 ... | reverse complement strand
TGCTCAGGAGTCTCGTGGGCTCGGAGATGTGTATAAGAGACAGACATGAACCACGATAATGAAAGTAAGAGATACATATGCAGCACGGATTATGATGCTCTGTACAATGAGTGTATCGGCAGCAAGAGTGAAAATTATACTATAAAAGAGGTTAAATAGCTGTTTGTATAATGTATTCTGTTGTGATATAATCTATTTATAAATGCGCTAATAGCAGGGGGGATTGGCCTGCGGAAAGAGGTTGAAGGTGAATTATAGAAAGAAAGTTAGATTGGGCGATGTTCTGGTTAAGAAGGGAATAATAGATGAAAACCAGCTGCAGACAGCACTTTCAAGACAGAGAGAGCAGGGCAAGATGCTTGGAGAGATGGTTATAGCACTTGGATATGCTAACCAGAGAGATATTAATGAAGCTCTTTGTGACAGTCTTGGAATTGATTATGTTGATATGAGAGAGACAGAAGTAAGTGACGATGTTCTTTCTCTGCTTGATGAGAGTATTATGAGGAAATATACTCTTGTTCCGTTAGGTGATGCACCGGATAATCCGGGTGCTATAAGAGTTGCGATGGCAGATCCTACTAACATTCTTGCTATGGATGATATCAACATTGTAACTGGAAAGCAGGTTGTTCCTGTCCTTGCTAATGCTACAGATATTAATGCATTCTTTGATAAAGCATTTGGACAGAAGCAGGCCCAGAGTATCGTTGACCTGTATAAGAAAGAGCAGGGCGAGACTGTAAGGGAAGAGACTAAGGAAGATAAGGCAAGACGAGAAGAGATAGAGAATGCTCCTATCGTTCAGCTCATTAACAGTGTTATTGAGCAGGCTGTACGACAGAGAGCTTCCGATATACATATTGAACCAATGGAGAAGGATATCCGCGTACGATACAGAATTGATGGTAACTTAAGAGAGATTATCCAGTATGATAATACTCTTCTTGGAGCTATCACAACACGTATCAAGATTATGTCAGGAATGGATATCTCTGAGAAGAGAAAGCCACAGGATGGACGTATTACAATTACTGTAGATGGACGTGAGTATGATATCCGAGTATCTAACCTTCCTACAGTATATGGCGAGAAGTGCGTTATGCGAATTGCTTCCAAGGAAGGCTTCAACATTGATAAATCAAAGCTTGGACTTACACCAGCGGATCTTAAGGTATTTGATGATATTTTAAAGAATCCACATGGAATCATCCTTGTAACAGGACCTACAGGTTCTGGTAAGTCTACAACACTTTATACAGCTTTAAGTGAACTTAATACAGAAGATGTTAATATCATAACTGTTGAAGATCCAGTCGAGGCTAACATTGATGGTATCAATCAGGTTCAGGTTAATAACAAAGCCAACCTTACATTTGCAACTGCCTTAAGATCAATCTTACGACAGGATCCGGATATTATCATGATCGGTGAGATCCGAGATGGTGAGACAGCCGAGATTGCGGTACGAGCTTCTATCACAGGTCACCTTGTTGTCAGTACACTGCATACTAACAGCACAGCAAGTTCTGTCGCTCGTCTTGAGGATATGGGTATTGAATCATACCTGATTGCTGATTCACTTGTTGGTATTATCGCCCAGCGACTTGTAAGAAAGCTGTGCGACTGCAAGATGCCTAAGGAAGCAACTGCATCAGAGAAGCATATGCTTGGACTTAATCCTGATGAACCATATACAATATATGAGCCATGTGGCTGTAAGCTGTGTAATGGAACAGGATACTATGGACGACTCGGTATATATGAGATTATGAAGATAACTCCACCAATTAAGAGACTTATCTCAAAACATGCCGGAGCAGAAGAGATTAAGAACCAGGCTATAAAAGAAGGAATGAATACTCTTAAGATGGCTGCTATCAATGCAGTTAAACAGGGGGTAACAACAATAGCTGAGATGGTAAGGGCTACATATGAGGCAGAGGAAGATGACTCGCAGCCTAATCCTAATGCAGCTAAAGCGTCAGGTTCAGATATAGAACACATTGAACTTGAACAGATTAATTAATAAACAATACAATGTAACAATACAATGGGGGCAAAAATGTTATTTACAATTGAAGAATTACTAACTATAGCGAAAGAAAAGAAAGCGAGTGATGTCCATGTGACAGTTGGACTTCCACCAAGAATCAGAATTAATGGAGAGCTTGTTGATCTTGATTATCCTAAGATGACACCGGCTGACTGTGAAGAACTGATTCTGTCCATAATGGATGAAAGGCAGAAGGAGCTGTTTAAGGACAGGGGCGAACTCGATTTCTCTTTCTCGTCCCCTAATGTAGGAAGATACAGAGTTAACGTATTCAGGCAGAGAGGTTCAGTTGCGTGTGCAATGCGAGTTGTAGGAACAGTTATTCCTAAGCCGGAAAGTCTTGGGGTTCCTAAGTCAGTTATAGAATTATATGCCAAGAAGAGAGGACTTGTTCTTGTAACAGGACCTACAGGTTCCGGTAAATCTACAACACTTGCTTCTCTGATTGACAGAATCAATGACAATCGTAATGCACATGTAATAACACTGGAAGATCCTATTGAGTACCTTCATACTCACAGAAAGGCTATGATTAACCAGAGAGAAATCGGACTTGATACACATTCATATGCAGATGCACTCCGTGCAGCACTGCGAGAAGATCCTGATGTAATTCTTGTAGGAGAGATGCGAGACTTAGAGACTATCTCAACAGCCATAACGGCAGCAGAGACAGGTCATCTTGTATTCTCAACACTGCATACAATTGGTGCGGCTGCAACAATTGACCGTATCATCGATGTATTCCCTCCGCATCAGCAGCAGCAGATAAGAATCCAGCTTGCCGTAGTACTTGAAGCTGTTATATCACAGCAGCTTATCCCTACAGCCGACAAGCATGGTCGAGTAGCTGCATTTGAAGTAATGCACGGAACAATTCCAATCAAGAACCTTATTCGTGAGGCTAAGACATACCAGATATCAAGTGTCCTCCAGACAGCAAGAAAAGAAGGTATGCTTTCGATGGATGATGCGCTGCTTGACCTTTACAACAAAGGCCTTATCAATGCAGAGAATGCAATGGGTTATGCACAGGATGTTAACTATGTTGCTAAGAGAGTTAATCAGTATTATTGATTCTTTAAGGAAAGCTGAAGAATAATGAAATTGTAATTAGATTGAATAATCGAATTAAAAGAGAATTAAAAGATATAAAGCAATGCGGGCACTGATGTGCTGGTGTTGCTTTTTTTCGTTGTGAGGAGCTTGTGGTTGTGGGGAGGCAAGTGTGGCTTGGATACGTGACGGATTGGACGTTGAAGCTGCGGGAGGCATGGCAGAAGTCCAAAAGGAGCAAGAAAGCGTGACGGATTGGACGTTGAAGCTGTGGGAGGCATGGCAGAAGTCCAAAAGGAGCAAGAAAGCGTGGTGGATTGGACGTTAAAGCTGCGGGGAAGCAGGCAGAAGTCCAAAGTGGTAGAGTAAATCCTGGCAGATTGTACATAATGTCAAAAAATAAAGGAGATGAGCTGAAATTATAGTGTAATTCCCCACTTTTAGTATGTAGTCATGAATTGCCAAAATGTGGTATATATGTAAGAGAAATTTTATGTCTAATTAATTGTTTGTTAATTTTGATAAAATTATTGTCATAAATTGGACGGTGTGTTATACTAAATGCACAAATTTGATTCTACTTGGAATGGGGAGTGTGATATGGAAACATTTTCATACAAAGCGGTAGACGCTTCGGGAAAAGATGTTAAAGGAGCTGTGGAAGCCGAGAGCAGGGATGAAGCAGCCAGAAAGATAAAGGAACAGGGTTTCACGCCTGTGTCAATTGCAAAACAGGGGGCACTTGATAAGGATGTGAATGTATCTTTTTTAGGTAAAAAGAAGATACCAGCCAGAGACATGAGTGTATTCTGTAGACAGTTTTCAAGTATTCTTAAAGCAGGTGTCAGTGTTATCAATGCTTTGGAGATGCTTTCAGAACAGACAGAAAATAAGAAGTTACAGGAAGCAATTAAGAGAACACAGGACAGCGTAGAGAAGGGTGAGACCCTTTCAGATTCTATGAAACAGAATGAAGAGTTTCCAAGTATTCTTGTAGATATGGTCAAAGCCGGTGAGGCATCAGGAAGCCTGGAGAATTCTCTTACAAGAATGGCTATACAGTTCGAGAAGGATGCTAAGTTAAAGGGAATTGTTAAGAAAGCAATGATGTATCCAATAGTTCTTCTATGTGTAATGGTTGGCGTAATTATTGTAATGCTTACATTCGTTATACCAAGCTTTATGACAATGTTTGAAGATTTGGATTCAGAACTTCCAATAACAACGAGAATGATTCTTGCAATGAGTGACAGTGTTAAAGGATACTGGTATGTATATCTTATTGTTGTCATTGGAATAGTTGTGGGAGTTAAGTTGTATGGTAATACAGAGAATGGAAGACATAACCTTGATAAGTTAAAGTTAAAGATTCCAGTATTCGGAATATTACAGACTAAGACAGCATGTGCTTCATTTGCAAGAACGATGAGTACATTATTACAGGCAGGTATGCCAATGATTGACGCACTTGAGATATCGGCATCAACCATGAAGAATGTATTATTCTATGATGGACTGGAAAAGGTTAAGAATGGTGTATCACTTGGCTTACCGTTATCTAACCAGTTAAAGTCTACAGGGCTGTTTCCAGCGATGGTTGTACATATGGTAGGCATCGGCGAGGAGACAGGTAATGTCGAGGAGATGTTAACTAACTCGGCAGTATATTATGAGGAAGAAGTAGAAGTCCAGACACAGACACTTACTTCACTTATGGAACCAGTCATTATCGTACTTATGGCATTAGTGGTAGTATTACTTATAATGGCAATCTACCAGCCGATGATTCAGCTCTATAATACACTTGGCAATGCATAATTAAGTATATACAATCTGATAGTCAGGTCGCTTATGATATCAGATTTATATAAATATATTTCAAAAGGGAGATATGAAACATGAAAAAAACACAGAAAAAATTAGGTAACAAAGGTTTCTCTTTAGTAGAGCTTATCGTAGTTATCGCTATTATGGCAGTACTTGTTGGTGTATTAGCTCCAACACTTATTAGAAATGTTGAAAAGTCAAGAGAGTCAACAGATATCCAGAATCTTGATACAATCAGAACTTCGGTAGTTACTGCAATGAGTAATGAAGCAGTTGCAAGAGCAGCAGATGGTGGGAAAAACATTAAACTTTCTCAGATAAAAGCAGCTTCAGATACTGATACTACATCATTAGCAGCATTACTTAAAGAAGAATTAACACAGGATGATACAGTAAATGTTACTATGAAGTCATCAAATGCAAGTGCATCTGGCAATGAAATCTATATTAATATTTCAGCTACAGGTGCTGTTACAGTTTATGTTGGAAAATCTGATAATTCTGCAATTATTAAGTGCAAGAGAACAACATCTACAAAAAGTAATGCAAAGAGAGATTATTCAACAGATGAGGATTTCAAAATAGCTGATAAGGCTGCTGAATATGCTGCAGGTTAATAATTTGATTTAAGGAACAAACATCATGCAATACGAATTACCACTGTACTTCATTATCTTTCTATACGGTACCGTATTCGGAAGTTTTTTGAACGTACTGATTTACAGATTACCATTAAAAGAGAATATAGCTACAGAACATTCGCATTGTATGACATGTGGCGAGAAAATCCAGTGGTATGATCTCATACCACTGGTAAGCTACATAATACTTGGTGGAAAATGCAGACACTGCAAAACTAAGATATCACCGCAGTATCCAATCATTGAAGCGACCAATGGAATTGCTTATGTGATAATCTTTATTGTGAATGGATTTAATCCGTTAAGCATACTTATGTGCTTTGCGTTTTCAATATTTCTTGTTATCTCAGTCATTGACTGGAGAACGTTTGAGATACCATTTTCACTTAATATTGCAATTGGTGTCTTGGCGGTAATAAGAATCATACTTGATTACAAAAACCTATTAGACTATCTAATAGGGTTTTGTATTATAAGTGGATTTATGCTCATATGTCTGTATATCGGACGGGCAATTAAAGGCATTGACGCTTTCGGTGGTGGAGACATCAAGCTGATGGCGTTTGCAGGATTATTCTTAGGATGGAAGTGCATTATCCTGGCATTTCTGATTGGCTGCATCTTGGGTGCAGTCATTCATTCCATCCGTATGAAGGTCACAAAAGCTGAGCATGTACTTGCTTTTGGACCATATCTGTGTGCAGGGCTTACAATAGCCATGCTTTTCGGTACGAATATAATTAACTGGTATCTTTCACTTATGGCGTTCTAAGCATGAGAGAAAGAACAGCGAATTTATATATATATTTATTAACTAGAATGAATAGCTTATTATGTGGGGAGCTGGATAGGAGGATTTTATGGCTGCATCTAAAGCCAAAGGTAAATTGGTAAGTATCGTTATCAATAACGAGTATATTAAAATATGTGAAATCACTAAATCAGGTAAGAACAGTGTCGTTCATAAGACTGTTACAATTCCTGCACCAGAAGACTGCTATGTCGATGGTGTAATTGAGCAGACTGACGTACTTGCTAAGGCAATCAAGGTTGTTATGGACGAGCATAGATTTAATGCTAATAATGTCGCATTTTCTATCAGTTCTCCAAGACTTGCAACTAAGGAAGTTCTTATTCCTAATGTTAAGGCTAATAAGATTGATAAACTTGTACAGGCTAATGCTACAGAGTATTTCCCTGTTAATATGGATGAGTATATCATTCAGTACACGGTTCTTGAGAAAGTAGAAGATCAGGGACAGGAAAAAATTAAACTTATGGTTGCTGCTGTACCATCAGAAGTTGTAGAGTCTTACTATGGACTTGCTAAGGCTTTAGGACTTAAGGTGGCATTTGTTGATTATGCAGGTAATAGTACATACCAGATTATGAAACAGCAGATTGGACCAGAAGTCAGTCTTGTTATACAGGTTGAAAATGATGGTACTGTAATTAATATTTTCAAGGATAATGTATTGCAGTTACAGAGAAATGTTCCTTATGGAAAGTCAATGCTTGTTAATGCTGTTATGGAGAAATATGGACTTAAGTATGAGGCTGCTACAACAAAGCTTCAGAATGAAACACTTCTTCATTCAAGATTTGATGGAGATGAGGTTACAGAGTCGTTAAGATATATGGCAAGCAATATCAACCGAGTTATTGACTACTATGTATCACGTAACAGAGTATCAATCCAGAAAGCATATTTAATTGGACATTCAACAACAATCAAGGGCTTTGCAACGCTTCTTTCTAATGAGCTTAATATGCCGATTGAGAAGGTAGAGACTCTTAAGAACATTGCGATGGATAAGAAGGCATACGTTGAAGAGGCAACTCTTACAAGTTATGTAACTAACTTAGGTGCTGTTATTGATCCGGTTGATTTCGTTCCTAAGAGAATGATTGATTCAGGCGTTAAGAAAGAGAATACTAAGACACTTGTTATCGCATTTATTGGTGCGGCAGTTGTAGCGGCAGCACTTGTACTTGTTCCTCTTGGAAGAGTGGTTGTGCTTAATGCTGAGATTTCTAAGCTTAATAAGAGTATAGACAAGCTTAGTTCAATTAACCAGGTTGTTGATGATTACTACAGTGCTAAAGACAAGTATAATGATGTACAGGCTTTTGCAGCACTTACAGCTGACAGTGATGATACATTACAGAATCTTATTGATTATATGGAAAAAAGTATTCCAAGTGATGTTGTTATCCAGAGTATTAATGTAGCATCAGGTTCTATTTCAATAAGTGGTAAGGCTGACAGTAAGGCATCAGTTGCCAAGCTTATACAGCAGCTTCAGGCTAATTCATCTATTCTGAATGTAGATGTTCCTACAATCACAGAGAATAAAGATAATGCAGGTGCAACAGAAGTTACATTCTCATTATCATGCTCATACATTGGTGAAGCAACAACAACACAGAAGAATACAACTAAGTAGGGGGGTTAATCGATGGATAAGTTAAAAGGTATGTTAAAAATATCTGAAAGAGATAAAAAGTTATTGCTTATAGTTGCAGCTGCATTAATTGTAGTCCTTGCTTATTTCTTTGGATATCAGAATCTTTCATCACAGGCAGATACATTATCTACTAAGAAGTCATCATTAGAGGTAACGCAGCGAGACTTGAAAGAAAAGAACAATAATAAAGATAAATACATTTCAGATACAAGTAAGTATGAGAAGGAATACAATACTCTTATAACTAAGTATGATTCTGGAAGTACTCAGCCTAATACAATTAATTATTTTATTAAGACAGAGTCTGTAACAGGAACATGGGTAAGAAGCCTGGCTTTATCGCCAACAACAGTTCTTTACAAGTTCGGACAGGTGTCATCAAGTAATGTTAATGGTTCAAGTTCATATTCTTCTAATCTTGTTGGTTATAAGTCACTTATCAGTATTGCTTATGAAGGTGACTACAGCCAGTGGAAAAATTTTATTAAGTATATCAATACATATGCTAATAAGAGTACTATCGAGTCACTTTCGGCTTCATATAATGAGTCAACAGGTACTGTATCAGGTGCAGCTTCTATTGCACTTTATTCAATAGAGGGTGGCGACCGTAAGTTTACAGAACCATCATTTGATGTACAGACCGGAACAGGTAATATATTTTCGTCAGGTAACTAATTGAAATATTTGGGAGAGGGATATGAGAGTAACAGATAAGAAAAGACAATTGAATAATTCTGGATTTTCATTGGTAGAAGTTCTTGTTGCAATTGTAATTCTGGCAATTATATCTCTACCAGTTCTCAGTACATTTTCTAATGCTGCAAGAATTAATTCCAAGGCAAGAAGAACTGAGAATGCTAATACTGCTATCAATAATATAGTTGAGGAAGCCAAGATAACTCCGCTTAGCGACCTCTTAAAAGGTGAGGGTGAGTATACCTACACAGAGGTAAAGAATAATGGTAATCCATATTATATTGTAAAAACTAATGGCGCAGATTATTATAACGGTGTTAATAACCAGAAGTTCTATATTAAGACAACATTTGATAAGAACAAATATACTGCCAAGACTGCGGGAAATGATAATTCAGCCAATGATATTAATTCATATGGCCTGTCAGTGTATACTGATATTAATTCAAATAATAACTATGTATATCGTGATGACAGTCTTGATAACAGTGCCAGAGAGCATTTTAAATCTCTTGTATATGGCAGTTATGATGAGAAACAGATAACTAAGAAAACTCTTATTAAGATAAGTCTTGAATATCTTAATGATGATAAGAGTGCTCCTACATATGTTCAGAAGATGTCAGTTAAGGTTACATATACATATGGCGGAGGTTCAAGCAGTTATGCTCCATATGAAAGTGAAACAACAATGAGAGATTATACATTCTCAGCCGAACTGGATGAGGATATTAATCCATCTAATAATAGTGGCAAATCAAGATATAATGTTGATAGTGCGTTAGAGAATAATGCCAAGAATCTGTATGTGTTCTATACACCTTTTAACAGCAGCGGTTCGCCAACAGGTACAGAGAATGAACAGTATGCTAAGGATGAGATTGAGATAAGATATGCAATGCCTACTTATTCTGGTGATGGAACTAAAGAGGTTGTATATAAGGATCTTAATGTATATATTCTTCAGCAGGAAAAGGTAGACAGCTCCAATAGCAGGATTGTTGTAGATGGAAATAATAAAGTCAAGCTTGCACGAGTGTATGGAAATTCAACAACACTTGAAGGTGTATCGCTAGCTGATAATAGTTCATTGAAAGATACTGTAAAGGTATACTCTACTATTAAAGGTGGTAATTCAACATGGAATTCCGGAGACACAACCAAGACATCAGATTCAATGTTCAGAATGACTGTTGAGGTATGGGCATGGTCAGAAGGAAAGGAAGACGATTATTATACCGAAAGTAACCGAATTGCCAGAGTAACAACAACAAAGGAAAATTAATTGGCTTAAGAATGGGAGATAGCATATGGGAAAGGGTTTATTTAGAAGAAAAAAGAATAATTCTGGTTCCACAATTGTAATAGTACTTTTAATGACATCTTTTGTGTTGATACTTGCAACATTGATTACTACTACAACAATGGTTAACTTGCGAATGAAGATTGCTGCGAGTCAGTCAACTAAATCATTCTATACAGCTGAGGAAGCTGTCGATGAGATATATGCTGCATTAGGAAAGACTTCAATGCAGTCTTTTAATAAAGCTTATGAAGAACAGTTAACCAAGCTTTTTAGTACGAGTGCAGTTAACGGTACTACAGTTGTAGTTGATAATAAGAAGGCTAATAAGAATCTACGAGAAGGTTATATATCCAATCTTATAGATTCATTTAGCATTACAAGATATAACCCTAAAGAAGTCGTTCCATATGAATGGAATGATACTACTGATGTTAAGGATTCGGAAAATCCTGAAAAGCAGACAGAAAGAGAAAAATTTGTTGGTAAGCTTAATAGTTATATTGAAGGTGACGAGTCTGCATTAAATGTTAAGTCTATTAAGACATTAGCTATTGAAGTTGCAACAACCGGAATAATTGATAATTCGTCAGCAGGTGGAGCAACACAAGCTAATCTTCCTATATATACAGTTAAATTTACAGATTGTGTAGTTGAGTACAAAGATGACAAATCAGGAAATTATTCTTATATCACATTTGATGGTGCGGTAGGACTTCCTGATATATACGTTGATTTTAAGGATGAAGTTCCAGCAGGAACACTTTTCTTTAGTAATTTCTCATTAATAGGTAATGCCGGTATATCATTTAATGGTGTATCAGGAGTTAATATTAGTGGTAATGCATATGCAGGTGTTGGTGATAACACAAGTTCATCAAATGGATTCTATGTTAATGGTTCTAATATGACATTCAGTGGTAAATACCTTGTATGCGGCGGTAAGCTTAATGTTAAGGATGCCAGCAATGTAACATTATCAGGCAATCAGGTATGGGCTGATAATATTGTTGTAGGAAGTTCTGACACAGTAACAATATCATCTCATGTATATGCTAATGATGATACAACTATAGAAGGTAATAATTCTGATGTAACATTTTCTTCATCATATGAAGGTTATGGAACAGGTAATAATAATGATTCGGCTGATAATAACAGTTCAGTTATAATTAATGGAGAAAGTTCTAACATAAAATTCTCCAGTGCATTAAGTAAACTTGTTATTGCCGGTAGAGCATATGTTGCTTACAAGGATACAAACGGCAACAAATATGATATATATCCTACAGGTGAGTCGTATTCGGTTAATATTAATCAGGAAATATATCTTATACCTAAAACACTGATAAGAAATGGTTCTAACCCATCTAAGTCAGATGATACTTCGTTCAGTGTTAAGATTACAGAAGATAATTTCTTCGGATATGATTTACTTGCAACCGATACACAGTATGTAAGCAAGGCTGTAAAGAACGAGGAGACAGGTAATATCGAGAAGTATTATTATTACTTCAATTTCAAAGATTCAGACAGCAGAAACAGATATGCTGAACTTATTAATGATAGTGATAAATTTGATGATTATATATCAGGATTTTCATCAGACAGAAAGAGAAAGGCAGTTGCACTGAGAGCAGAAATATTGAAATCAGTTGTTTCAACTAATTCAAAGATTGATTCTCCAACAGCAAAATCTAACAAGATTGTATTTGCTGACTCTTCTGACATTACTAATATGAGATTATATTTTAATACTACACGAAAAGACAGAATTAACAGATATGATGTATTCAGTAAGATTCTTATGCCATTAAGTAAGGAAGATGTACTCAATAGTGACGAAATGAGTGCATTAACAACGTCTGCTGACAAATATCTTACAACGGCAGCAGCTGAGTCTTATCTGAACAGTATGCAGGCTGTCTCTTATACACATCTCCGAGCCCACGAGACTCCTGAGCATCTCGT
>ERZ1027100.965-NODE-965-length-12062-cov-4.343466_pt1 | contig 12062 bp, 8 predicted proteins | sample MGYA00519407_ERZ1027100 | MGnify/ENA primary metagenome ERZ1027100 (study PRJEB26926, sample SAMN06164645) | human gut metagenome | biome: ENVO:00009003; feature: ENVO:2100002; material: ENVO:00002003 | host: Homo sapiens | place: USA | collected 2012 ... | reverse complement strand
GTTCTTCTCGTCCCCAAAGAAGCTGCTGAGCTTTTCAACAAACAGCGTCAAATATCTGAACATGGATTCCGCAGCAAATGCAAATACAACCATGAGCAGGAAACATATGTTGGATATCGACTCTATGGCAAACAGCCTGCCGAGGAAAAGTCCACAGAACAGCAGTCCGACTATGTTGATAAGAAGTACACCATACTTCATCTTGTTGAACGGATGGCTGATCTTGATTATTATCATGAATCCGACAACCGCAAGAAGCATTGTGCCGGCTGTGGCTATGTCCTCACTCGGGAGATTGAAGACCTGTCCGCAGATTACAAGTGCTCCGACCGACAACACATCCGTGAGTCCCGCAGGCAATGCTTTTAACATGACATTTACCATAAAGTTTCCCTCTATACGATTCCTGTTCGGCTCAAGTGCCAGCAGGAATCCCGGCAATCCTATGGTGAACATGCTTATGAGCGATATCTGTGAAGGCTCCAGCGGATATGTGATCGCAAATATCGCTGAGAATATGGCCATCAGCAGTGAGAATATATTCTTAACAAGGAAGAGGCTTGCTGATCTCTGTATATTGTTGACCACCTGTCTTCCCTCAAACACCACATATGGCATACGTCCGAAATCCGAATCCAGAAGCACCGTCTGTGCCGCCTGCGCAGCCGCTTCACTTCCGGATGCCATGGCTATACTGCAATCCGCATCCTTCATTGCGAGTATATCATTTACACCATCACCAGTCATGGCAACCGTGTGTTTCTGTTTCTGGAGCGCCCTGACTATGAGCTGTTTCTGTTTAGGTGTAACTCTTCCAAATACTGTATATTTATCCACAGCCTCAGTTATATCCTTCTCAGACGCCAAAGTGGAAGCATCCACATAGTTCTCCGCTCCATCTATGCCTGCCCGCTTTGCCACCTCTGATACTGTGGCAGGGTTATCTCCGGATATGACTTTTATGGCAACGCCCTGCTCTTTGAAATATGTAAATGTGCTCTCCGCATTTTCCCTTATTGGATTTGAAAGCACTATATAACCAATAGGAGATATGCCTCCTAATGGTCTTATCGAACCAATAGAATTCTCTCCATTAATATTCTTACTATCATCCGCATCTTTGTCGTCGTTGTTCTCTATATATGAAACTCCTGACTCCGCCATAAGAAGGACTCTGTATCCCTTGCTCTGGTACTCCTCTATCTCTTCGGATATCTCCTCATACCTATCCTTCATTATAAACTCCGGAGCACCAAGCATATAGTCTCCCTCGACAAATGACACCTTGCTATATTTGTTCGCTGATGTGAAAGGCTGTGTCTTGAGCAGTGTCCTGCTGCCCTTCTCTATCTCATTCTTAGCCACATAGGCTCTGATCGCCTCCATTGTGGCATTGTTGTCCTCAATGACCGCCGAGTAATCCGCCAGCAAGTGCGCAAATGCTCTCTTGTCCATCTCGGCATCGCCGCATCTGCCGCTTATCACCAGCTCTGTAACCTGCATACCCGGCTCAGTGATGGTTCCGGTCTTATCCACACAGAGTACATCGACTCTCGCGAGTGTCTCTATACTCTTCATGTCATGCAGTAACACTTGTTTCTTCGCAAGTCTTATTGTGCTGAGCGCAAGCGCAACAGTTGTGAGCAGATAAAGTCCTTCAGGGATCATTCCGAGAACCGCCGCAACCATCGATACAACACTCTTCTTGAATGTCTCTCCATTCATGATATACGCCTGGCAGAACAATATGATTCCCACCGGTATGATGATGATTCCAACCCATTTTACAAGTTTATTGATGTACCTGATCATCTCTGACTGTTCGCCGTCACCCATGGCCTTCGCCTGGGCTGTGAGCTGTGATATGTATGACTCATTGCCCACCTTGTCAAGCTTGGCATAGCACTGCCCGGACACCACAAAGCTTCCGGACATGAGTCGATCACCTGATTTCTTCTTGATCTCATCCGACTCACCGGTGAGCAGGGCTTCATTTACCGATATACTGCCGCTGAGCACCGTAGCATCAGCACATATCTGATTGCCTGCCGACAGAATGATGATATCGTCCTTAACCAGTTCCTCTGATTGTATCTTCTGCTGTTCTCCGTCTCTCACAACTATCGAATGCGGCGCATTTAACATGCTCATCTTGTCAAGAGTCTTTTTGGCACGCAGCTCCTGAAATATTCCTATAACCGTATTGCCTATGATGACCGGCAGGAAAGTCAGATTCCTAAATGAACCAACGATACATAGCAGCACCGTAAGTATGAGGAATATAAGATTGAAATATGTGAGCAGATTGGACTTGACGATCTGCCCCACAGTCTTCTGCGTACTTATATCCGTGTGATTGGTCTGTCCATTGTCGATCCTTTTCCTTACTTCCTCCGAGGTAAGACCCATGATCGGGACTCCCCGTGTATCCAAATTGCTTTCTGAGTTTGTATCCAAATAAAACACCTCTTCCTGTGTATATGGTCGGCAAATGTTATGCATCGAGCAGCATTTTGCATCGACTGTCCATGACATCTCATGATTTCTTTAACAAAGTTCTATTATAAGTACTCCAAGTAAGGTTATTCAAGGATGATGGCAGATATTTCATATTTTTTTAAGAAACCTTGTGTCTTATTAACGACAAGCGGACAACCATCTGGTTTGAGATATAGTTGATGACTGAGTCGGCTAAACAAAATGAGCATAACACATTTCCCATCTGGGTTTTATTGTGTTACGCTCATTTTTTATGTAAGCTGCGAACCAGGTTTCGCATCTACATCATATTCTATTATCATAGCATAAGCCATATTTGATATATTGACTGCTCTATGGTCTCTGTCCCATCGCGCCCTCAAGTGTGATGGTCTCACCACTCATGTACTTGAAATCCGGTGATGCGAGTGCCACGCACGCACGTCCAATCTCCTTCTCTACGTCTCCGAAGTGTCCCATTGGTGGCATCTTTACATTTGCCTTGAATGCGTCCGGATATGCCTTCTCGAAGTTCTCAAGCTGAGATGTCCATGCGAGAGGACATACTATATTGACATTTATTCCATCTGCTGCCCACTCTGTAGCTGCAACTCTTGTAAGGCCCCTGATGCCTTCCTTCGCTGCCGCATATGCGCACTGTCCGTAATTTCCAAAGAGGCCTGCACCTGATGCAAAGTTGATGACTGAACCCTTTGTCTCCTTCAGATATGGATAGCATGCCTGCATATAGTAAAATGCAGCGTAAAGACCTGAATATATGGCAAGGTCAAACTGTGCTGTTGTGTGATCTGCGATGGTAACACCTGATGCGGATGCCTGTGCATTGTTAATGAGCACATCTATTCTTCCAAATTCCTTAACCGCCTGCTCCACAACGTTCTTGACAACGCTCTCATTGTCCGCACCTGCGTTTACATCAGCCTGGACTGCAAGAACCTTGATTCCATATTTGCTCTCAAGCTCTGCCTTTGCATCCTCAAGTTTCTGGACATTACGTCCTGTAAGCACCAGATTGGCACCTTCCTTGGCATATGCTGTCGCTATTCCGTATCCGATGGATCCACAGCTTCCATCGCTGAGAACTGCACGTCCGCCTCCTGTTATTATCGCTGTCTTACCTGTTAAAAACCCCATAAGTGTATACTCCTTTCCTGGCCATGACTACTTTCTTCACATCGCATAGATTTCAGTCATCCATAACATATATCTATAAATTCATAGCCCATGTCTATTATTATAGCCACACTACCTACCCAAAACAACTCCTTCACATACCTTTAAATGAAAATATTTATGCATATCTTTACTTAACCCACTATCCTGTCCTCTTATTAAAATTTATATAAACTTGCTTGACTAAATCCGATTTCGGATTTATATTGGATAGTGGTGTTTTCCCGATCAAATATCATATATTTTAAGAAAATACTTTCTCATTGCTATGGGTTTAAATTTGCACCCCAATAATAACTAAAGGAGTTTTTTCATATTTTATGATCGCATATAAAGACAGTCATTTACAAGAACAGCTACGCATATTTAACACCCTCTGGAAAGCTCAGGACGATATCTGGCAGGAGGCGGCAAGAAACTCCGGGCTGCCTGAAACTGCTTTCTGGATAATTTATATATTGACCATTGAGAATAAAGCTGAACTTACTCAGGCAGAGCTATGCGACACATGGTTCATGCCCAGACAGACATGCAACTCTGCTGTCAAAAAACTGGAAGGCAAGGGACTCATTTCTCTGACAACACACAAAGGTGCAGGGAACATTAAATATTTATCACTCACGGAAAATGGAGTCTCATTCGCCAACAAATATATTACGCCACTGACAAATGCTGATATTTCATCATTTTCGAGTTTTACGGATGAGGAAAGAGAACTTCTGCTCTCACTCATGCAGCGTCAGCTCGATTACCTTAAGAAAGGAACTGAAGGATTATGGAAATAAGACTTTCTGATTCATTTACATATAAAAAGCTTATAAGATATGTGCTGCCGTGCATTGCCATGATGATCATGACATCCATCTACAGCATTGTGGACGGCTACTTTGTCTCCAACATCATAGGCAAGAATCCATTTGCAGCGGTCAATCTGGTCATGCCTGTGCTGATGGCGATATCCGCCATAGGATTCATGATCGGTACGGGAGGCAGCGCACTGACTTCATATTATATGGGGCTCGGGGAAAAGAAAAAGGCAAATGAAGTATTCTCGATGCTGGTGTGGCTTATCATCATCTCGTCCTGCATTGTGGCAGTCATAGGATTTGTCTTCATGCCCCAGATAGTCGAGCTCCTCGGAGCCAGCGATACTATACGCTCAGACGCCATATTATACGGAAGAATACTCATTCTGTCAGAGCCGTTTTTTATGCTTCAGAACAGTTTTCAGAGTTTTCTTACAACGGCAGAGAAACAAAACCTTGGTCTGCTGGTTTCAGTACTTGCGGGTATCACCAACATGGTACTTGATTTTCTTCTCATGTTTGTGTTCCGCCTCGGCATAGCCGGAGCTGCGGCTGCCACAGTGTGCGGACAGATTATAGGAAGTGTAGTACCGCTCATATATTTTGCGACCAACACAACAGGATCGTTAAAACTGACGAAAGCAAAGTTTGACTGGAAGTGTATCTGGAAAGCCTGTGGAAACGGCTCTTCTGAGATGCTTACCAACCTGTCCACATCCCTTGTGTCTGTGGTCTATAACCTGCAGCTTATGAAACTTGCGAATGAAAATGGTATAGCAGCATATGGTGTGATAATGTATGTGTCATTCATATTCATGGCAATATTCTTCGGTTATGCCATCGGAGTCACGCCTATCATCGGTTATAACTATGGTGCCGGTAACAAAAAACAGCTGCACAGCCTGCTTAAAAAAAGCCTTGTGATCACCGCCGTCACAGCCATAACAATGACGGTTTTGTCCGAGGTTCTGGCACTCCCTATCGCAAGAATATTTGTTGGCTATGATGATACACTATGCCGTATGACCCAGACCGGTATGATGCTTTTTTCCATATCATTCCTGTTCTGCGGATTCAACGTATTTGGCTCAGGTTTCTTCACAGGTCTAGGCAACGGGCTTGTATCCGCAACCATATCTTTCCTCAGAACACTGGTGATACAGCTTGCAGCGGTGTTGATGCTGCCTATGGTGTTTGGCATCAATGGAATCTGGTGTGCTGTGGCCGTAGCGGAGGCTGTGACCCTTGTCATAACTATCACCTTCCTTATAAAAAATAAAAAGAAATACGGATATTAAACAAAATAAGCCGGAGTATGTGATTTTTAATTATCACGCACTCCGGCATTTTTACATCACCCTATTCACTATGTTCTTAAGTTCCGGATAGCTGGACACAGCCAGTACATCCTCGTCCGTCTTGTTCTGCAGCGACAGATACCACACTGGTGTCATTCCGGCATTTTTCGCTCCCATGATATCCTTCTTGTAGCTATCACCCACATAGATGACCTCATCGTTCTTTACGCCCAGCTTTGTAGCTATCATATCGAACATCCTGCGGTTCGGCTTTTCTATACCAGCCTCCTCGCTTGTTATCATTGCGTCAAGTCTGCCCGTAAGTCCAAGTCTGTCTATCTTCCTGAACTGGATATGCGCAGTCATATCTGTACAGATACCAATCTTTATTCCTCTGGCTTTCATATCATCTATAAACTCCAATGCCCCGGGGAATATGGATATCTTGTTCAGGAAATTGTTCCAGAAATAGTTGTACACCTGCAGGTCATACTTAAATGGTGATACCCCCAGAATCTCCAGCATCTTCTGGAAGTACAGCACCCTATTGTGCTGCGCCGCCATATCCCAGGCAGAGAGCTGATCCTTTACCATGTCTCTGCCTTCTTCAAAGGCTTTCATCACTGTCACTTCATCTATATGAAGAAGTTCATTTGCCACATATCTCACAGTGTCTTCCACTGCCTTATCATTCTCGTGAAGGCAGTCGTATAATGTATCATCTAAATCAAATACTATTGCTCTTATCATATCTACCGGCACTCCCTTCGAACTTCATCGGTGATCGTTGTTCCACCGGACTTATACCAGTTGTCCACGAAACTGTCAAATTCATCCAGATCTGCTTCACCTGTAACTATCTTCAGGTAAGTGTCGCTCTCCAGATTCTCAAGGTGCCACCAGTCTGACACCATGGTCTCGGTCTCCCCGAAGTACAGAGATTCGACTTTATTTGTACGCGCATCATTGAGGATCTTGCACGCAGTTATACGGGATGTATATGCCGCCCAATCCTCCGATGACGCATTATCTTCATTCTTAAGATATGAATCACATGCTTCATAATAAGACTGTTCCAGCAGATTCAGATCATCTGGCTGCCTTACGCCAGAGAACACATGGCTCAGCTCGCCATAACATATCTGAAGTGCATTGTTGTAATCCACGTTCATCGCAAGTGGTCTTGCGGTAGGATCCACATTGAGTTTGTAGTAATCCTTTATAGCCTGATTGTCTTTATCCTCATATCTTACATAGTCAAACAGCACACTTATTATCTTGCACACTATCTCCGGGTGCTCATATCCCTTTTTGACAACCACAAAATTGCCATACGGAACCTGGGTATGATAACTAGTTGAACCATTTTCCTCTGTGGCAAGCAGATATGGCTCCCATTTTGCTGTTGGATCGTCCGCTACAGCATCCATAAGAGGATTATTTGGAGCCCACCATGGTCCGAAGAACGAACCACACTGTCCATTCACTATGAGTTCTATTATGTTGCTGCTTGTCCGCATGAGGAAATTCTGATCCAGAATCCCTTCCTCGTACATCTCATGTATATGCTCCAGAGCCTTCTTTGCCTCCGGCTGTACAGAACCATACACAACATTTCCATCCTCATCCTTTATCCACTGTTTTGGAAATGCCCCATATGCGGCAAATACAATGTCGAGCGTGTACTCGCTGCTATAACCACAACCGCCGCAGAGACTTGTGTCTGCCACCAGCCCTACGGTATTTCCTTCACCATTATTTCCCGGATCCTTCTCAATAAACTGTCTGATGATCTCCTCCGCGTCTGAAAGCGTTCTCGGAGCCTCAAGTCCCAGCTTATCCATCCAGTCTTTTCTAAGCCATATCAGATTTGGTCCATCTGATATATTTGTCTCAGGTATGGCCATGATACGGTCATCAAACGTGACCACATTCATGATACTGCTGCCATAACTCTTATATATGTTCTTTATCGTTTCACTCATACAGTTGTTATAACTGTCTGTGAGATCCTCGATCATGTCATTTTCCACCAGATACTGCAGCTCATCCATATCCTGGACGATCATCACATCCGGAAGATCCTTCTGTGCTATCACCATGGATACATTATCATCATACTGATCATCAGCAGCCTCAAATATATCCTGGTTCTGCACATTTAAGATTTCATTTAATATCTGTGTATATGCGTTATTTTCATATGTCTCTCCCTGTGGGAGATTTGAATTATTTGCACCGGACAGCTTTCCCAGGGTATAGGTTAGCTGTTCCGGATACCTTCCAAGCGGCGTCGTCTCCGCAATATGCATGGCAGACTCATATTCTGCATCTGTGGTCGCCTCAGACGGGTTGGAGGGGGTGTTATTGTCCTGGCAGCCACATATTATTATAAGGGTAATTGTTAGCACACATGTTATTATTTTTTTCAGATACTTCATTGCTGGCATATGCTTTCCTCATTCCACTTAGGTTTTGCAAATAATTTCATATATTATCCTTAACCCTTTACGCCTCCAGACATGCTATCCTTGTAGCACTTCTGCATTACCATAAAGAGAATGATAATCGGTACGGATATCAGCACTGCGCCAGCCGCAAATGAGTTGAACCAGTTGTACACATACTCTTTCTCGAGCATGTTCCAAAGTCCGATGGATACTGTGTAATAGTCCTTGTTGGCTCTGCATATAACCTTGGCAAACACGAAATCAATCCATGGTGCAAGGAACGAATTCAGAACCGTATAAACTATGATCGGACGGCTGAGTGGTATGATGATCCTTGTAAATGACTGCCATCTTGTAGCACCATCAAGGTATGCTGCTTCTTCCAGCGACTTTGGTATAGTATCAAAGAATCCTTTGGCGATATAGAATCCAAGTCCTGAACCGCCTGAATATACGAGTACCAGAGCAACCCTGATGAGTGAGCCTTCTGAAAGTCCCAGAACCTTAAGGATGTAATACACAGCTATCATAGCCATGAATCCCGGGAACATTCCAAGGATAAGTGCCACATTCATAAATGGCTTTCTCAGTCTGAAACGCATTCTTGACATACAGTATGAAACTGCAAGCACGAACGCTGTTGATATTATACATGAGAAAATTGCTATTATCAAAGTATTCTTGAACATCTGCATGAAGTTCAGGATACCTGTGTCTGTAAAAAGCTTTGTATAGTTCGCCAGAGTCAGAGACTTTGGCAACAGAGTTGAAACATACTGTCCTTTCTCTCCTCTGAAGCTTATCATGATTATCCATGCGATCGGCAGTACCCAGATAACCGAAAGGATTGCCAGTATGATATGGACCACGATATCGCCTGGTGTCCATTTTCTGCTTGCTTTAATCCCATTATTTGATTTAGCCATTACTGAAATCCCTCCTCATCCTTATATGATGCGGTGTTGTGGTAAGTTACCAGTGACACAACAGCGAGAACTATGAATGTCATGATACCTATAACAGCACCTAAGTTATAGTACTGGTTATCAACCGTCAGCTTATAGAGCCATGTGACAAGAAGATCTGTCTTTCCGGCAGTCTTTCCAACCGGGGTAGGCGCTCCATTTGACAGAAGGTAGATAACGTTGAAGTTATTGATATTTCCTGCAAATGTTGTTATCAGATATGGTGCTGTGACAAACAACATATATGGAAGAGTGATCTTGAAGAAGATCTTTACCGGGCCTGCGCCGTCAACTCTCGCAGCCTCGTATATCTCCTCCGGTATGCTCTGGAGAATTCCTGTGACCTGCATGACGGTAAATGGAATTCCTATCCAGATATTGATGACAATTACCATGACTCTGGCAAGTGTTGCATTGCTCCAGAATGGAATAGCATTGTCGATTATTCCGTTATTTATAAGTAATGTATTGACGATACCATTCTGGCTGAAGATTGTTCTCATCAGAAGAAGTGATACGAACTGCGGAACCGCTGCTGAGAGCATGAAGATCGCTCTCCACATACCTTTTGCCCTGGTTCCCCTTCTGTTGATCACCATTGCGAGTATCATTCCAAGGAAGTAGTTACTGAATGTGGCTGCCACAGCCCAAACAAGTGTCCAGCCAAGCACTGACCAGAATGTACTTCCTATTGCATCACTAAAGTTCAATATCTTTGCAAAATTCTTCAGTCCAACCCAGTTGAATATAACTGTATGTGAACCAAGCTTGCTGTAATTTGTAAATGCCATAAATATCATGAAAACCAATGGCAATATCGTAAATACAACGACTCCAAGTACAGGAAGTGGAAGAAGAAATGCGTGAAGATTGCTGTCAAACAGACTCTTCACATCGTCCTTAAACTTTGGAACCTTTTTGCCCTTATCCCACAGGCAATACGCTTTGTATGCGCTCTCTATACTTACTACCCAAAGGCAGATGAATGCGAAAATTATAAACAGTGTTGCCACACCGTACAGGAGCATGAGCAGAGTGTTGTCACCCTGGGTATATTCAAATACACCCTTTGCCTCATTCCAGACCTTCTGCTGTTCCTGACCACCCAGATGGAAGAGATCCACCAGTAGTGATGCTCCATGCTTTATCATAAACCATATAAACAGTACCTCTAGTACCAGATATGAAAATCCCTTTACAAACTGTTTTCTGACTATGCTTCCAAACCCCAAGATCAGAAATGAAATTCTGGTAGCTATGTCTCCATTTGCCGCTGCCTGTGCAACGGTATATGGGTAATCAGATCTTCGTATTTTCTTCATTTTACTTTTTTTATTTGTTATAGCCTGAGCCATCCTAACACCTCCGTCTCAAAGTAAATCATTATCTCTTCTTATTACAAGTGCCCCATCACCTGTAGATGAATGGAGCACCTGTTTTTGAAATATATAACTAGTATTTTTACTGTGCTACATCAGTGTTAAGTGATGTGTTGAATGACTCTGTCATATCTGCTGCGTTGTCGTGTGTAACCTCACCATTTACGAGTGACTTACCAAAGTTCTCTGCTGGTGTCCAGTAGTTGCCCATCTTAGGAACAAATGGCTGGATGAATGCTGTTGTATCGAATGTTGCATTCTGAGCTGCTACAAGTGCATCGCCCTTAACTGCATCGCTCTCAAGAAGGCTTGTGTTACATGGAACGATGTTTCTTGCTGTGTAGTGTGACTCCTGTGATGCCTCATTTCCAAGGTAGAGTGCAAGTGCAACTGCAACCTGTGGATACTCACAGTTAGGATTTACAGCGATTGCCTTTGATCCTGCAAATGAGAGGAGCTGCTTGTCCTCACCACCAATCTTGGCTGTTGGCATAACTGCGATTCCGAGATCATCGCCAAGTGCATCGTGTAATGCTGCATAGTCCCATGAGCCTGAGAACATTGCTGATATTGAACCATCTGTCATACCTGAGATACCAACACCTGACTCATCGTTTACAAAGTTCTTGTTGTTTACAAGATCTACAAGGTAGTCTGTAACAGCCTTGCCATTGTCGCCACCGAAGTTGATTCCTGCATCATTGTCTGTACCATCACCGAACAATGTTCCGCCATTTGCAAGGTAGAATGCTGCGATGTACCATGAGTTTGTGAGTGGGAATGAAACCTTACCCTTCTCAAGCATTGTATCAAGGCTCTTTACATCATCCTCTGTAAATGTCTTCTTATTGTAGTACATAAACCATGTATTTGTTGTAAATGGCACACCATAGATACCTCCATCAACTGTGATAGAATCTACGATCGCCTGTGAATTTGTTGACTTAACATAATCTGCTGTGCTTCCGCCGAGCTCTGAGATAGCACCTGCATCGATCAGAGTCTGTAACTGGTCATTTGCGAACATGTATACATCTGCTGACGCTGAAACGTCCTGTGTTACAGTCTTTCCTGCATCACCCTCACTACATGTACCATAGTCAAATGTGATATCCCAGTTTGGATGCTCTTTCTTGAATGCCTCACATGTTGTCTGTAACCACTCGCCGTAATCAGGTGACTGATCCTCAGCTGGTCCCCAGACTGTAAGTGTTGTCTTGATTGCCTCTTCCTCTGAAGCTGCCTCTGTTGCATCTGTAGCCTCTGATGCATCACTCTTTGCTGCTGTTGTTGACTCGTCCTTTCCTGAATCTCCACATCCTGCCAGCATTGACATTCCCATTACACCCGCAAGTGCAACTGCTGCAAATCTCTTAACTCTCATAATCGTTCCTCCTTAAAAATATGGTTTTGACTGAATGTTTTTAACACCTTTGCAGTACCTTTACCTTATGCCATTATTATAAGAAAACGTTTCCAATCCGTATATATC
>ERZ1027100.963-NODE-963-length-12067-cov-6.764985_pt1 | contig 12067 bp, 8 predicted proteins | sample MGYA00519407_ERZ1027100 | MGnify/ENA primary metagenome ERZ1027100 (study PRJEB26926, sample SAMN06164645) | human gut metagenome | biome: ENVO:00009003; feature: ENVO:2100002; material: ENVO:00002003 | host: Homo sapiens | place: USA | collected 2012 ... | reverse complement strand
CTTCTAGCTTCGTCGGCAGCGTCAGATGTGTATAAGAGACAGCCATTACCTGAATAAACAGGAAAAATATTGTTTTACATAAACATACTACAATAATATTAGTTACAACTCCATTTCCTTTTACATCACAGACTCCTACAAGATATTGGATAATATAAAATACTGTTAGTTCTGATAATGCCATCATTGCATTATATATCAACGCCCAAAACACTGCTACTTTCTTACTTATATTAAACAACCATGCTATAAGCAAAAAATAAACCACATTATTAACTGTTGTAACAACATATATATTATCTGTCAGAAATACCCCAAACATTACAGCATGGCCTGACAGCATTATAAGTCCCGTAATCCAGTTCTTATATCTGCGTTCATACATTTGTGACATGCTCATCCATAATATTATTGCTTCTACAATGTGAGCAAATGCATAACTTATAACTATTTCCATATACAATTACTCCTGTCCGGCAAGATATAATAATACCTTCTGCTTAAAATCTGCTCTCTTCTCTCTCGATATATCAATCGGCTCTTCTCTTCCCTTAAGTTCTACACATTTATCAGTAAATCTGACTACCCTGTCAATATTAACAATACACGACTTGTTAACAAGAAAAAACTTATCTTCATCAAGAACATTTTGCCAATATGAAAGGCTTTTAAGACTTGTATATAATTCTGTGTCTGTGCGTATGTATCTTTTTCTTACCAGTGACTCTATGCATATAATCGAATCCTGTTCAATAATTGTATTGTTACCGTTATATTCTATATTGACTTTCTTGCTCTGATGCTTATTGCACAATAATAACGCTTTCTGAAGACCGCGCATAATCACAGGTCTTTCCAGTGGTTTATTAATATACCTGAAAACTCCCTCGTCCATTGCATCATCAAGATAGCCCATATACGAAGTTATTATGAATAACACAATATTCTTGTTATTATTTCTTAAACATTTGCCGGCTTCAATTCCATTAATTCCGTCCATCTCAACATCAAGAAATGCAATGTCAATCTTTTCATTATTCTTAGCTGCTTCATCACCACTGTTATATTCATAAACCTTATAATCCGTTATCTTATGATCAGCAAAGAATTCATCCACATATTTTCTTATCATATCAATATAAAGCTTATCATCATCACATATTAATATATTCATGCATTATCCTCTTCACTTAACTAATTAATAATTTTATTATATCAAAATGTTTAAAAAAACGACAGAAATTTCTTCCTGCCGTTTCTCTTAACATATATATTATCAATCTAAGAAGCCTGCTCAAACTGTGAATTATAAAGGTCAGCATAGAAACCGTTTCTTGCAAGAAGCTCATCATGAGTTCCCTGCTCAACGATATCTCCATCCTTCATAACAAGAATCACATCAGCGTCTTTAATAGTTGAAAGTCTGTGTGCAATAACAAAGCTTGTTCTGCCCTTCATCAGATTATCCATAGCCTTCTGGATTCTCTCCTCTGTTCTTGTATCAACAGAAGATGTTGCTTCATCAAGAATAAGGATTGGATTATCTGCAAGGATTGCTCTTGCAATTGTAAGGAGCTGCTTCTGTCCCTGTGAAACATTGCTTGCGTCCTCGTTAAGCTCACAGTCATAACCACCCGGAAGAGTCTCAATAAAGTGATGTGCATTAGCTGCCTTAGCTGCTGCAATAACCTCTTCATCAGTTGCGTCAAGCTTTCCGTATCTGATATTCTCCATAATTGTACCCTTATAGAGCCATGTATCCTGAAGAACCATTCCAAATGCGTCTCTTAATTCTCTTCTGTTGAAATCCTTAACATTATGTCCATCAACAAGAATAGCTCCATCATTAACATCATAGAATCTCATAAGCAGTTTAACAATAGTGGTCTTACCTGCACCTGTCGGTCCAACGATAGCAACCTTCTGTCCAGGCTTAACATTTACACTGAAATTCTTAATGATAGTCTGGTTCTCATTGTATCCGAATCTTACATGCTCGAAATCAACCTCGCCCTTAATTCCTTCTGTAGAAACAGGATTCTTAACAGTCTGGTCTTCCTCTTCTTCATCAAGAAATTCAAATACTCTCTCAGAAGCTGCTGCCATAGACTGTACCTGATTGATAACCTGGGCAATCTGCTGGATTGGCTGAGTGAAATTCTTCACATACTGGATAAATGCCTGAATATCACCGATTGTTATAACATTTTTAATAGCAAGAAGACCGCCGGTTAATGCAACACATGCGTAACCCAAGTTACCTACAAACATCATGATTGGCTGCATCATTCCTGAAAGGAACTGTGACTTCCATGCTGAACTATAGAGGACATCATTAGTCTTGTTAAATGAATCAACCATATCCTTCTCTTTATTAAATGACTTAACAATCATGTGTCCGCCATAAGTCTCCTCAATCTGTCCGTTAATATGTCCAAGATACTCCTGCTGTGTTTTGAAATATCCCTGTGACTTCTTAACAACGAAAGAAACAAGTCCGACTGATATTGGCAGAATTATAATTGCAATAAGTGTCATAAGTGGTGAAATGCTTAACATCATGACAAGAACACCAATCATAGTAGTTAAAGATGTAATGATTGTTGTAATACTCTGGTTAAGTCCCATTCCAAGCGTATCAACATCGTTAGTAATTCTTGATAACACCTCACCATATGTCCTGCTCTCGAAATACTTCATTGGCATACGGTTGATTTTCTCACTGATTTCTTTTCTTAATCTGTAGCAGACCTTCTGTGTAATGCCTGTCATTATCCAGCCCTGTACAAAGTTAAATACTGCACTTGCGGCATACAGACAAAGTACGAATATAAGAATTGTTCCAATCTTTCCAAAGTCAATTCCGCCAGTTCCGCCGATTTTCTTCATAAGGCCTTCTGACAAAGCTGTTGTCGCCTTACCAAGAACCTTCGGACCTACAACAGAAAATACTGTTGAGCATACGGCCATAACTGCAACAAATATTATCGCAATTTTATAGCTTCCAATATATCTTATAAGCTTTCCTATTGATCCTTTGAAATCCTTGGCTTTCTCAACAGGTGCCATTCCTCTTCCCGGAGGTCCCATTCTTCTTTTCGGTGGCATTTTGATATCTTTATTATCTTCCATACTGACTAGGCCTCCTTTCCAAGCTCTTTAGCAGAAAGCTGTGAACTTGCAATCTGCTGATATGTCTCACATGTCTTCATAAGTTCTTCATGCGTTCCCTTGCCAACAATCTTACCATCATCCATAACAAGAATCTGATCTGCATGAAGGATTGTGCTGATTCGCTGAGCTACAATAATAACAGTGGCATCAGACACATTTGCAGCAAGCTCCTTACGAAGAATTGCATCAGTCTTTAAATCAAGTGCTGAAAAACTGTCATCAAATATAAACACTCTTGGGTGCTTTGCTATTGCTCTTGCAATCGAAAGTCTCTGCTTCTGACCGCCTGAAACATTAGTACCTCCCTGTGCTATAGGACTGTCATACTTCTCAGCCTTATTATCAATGAACTCAGTTGCCTGTGCAATCTGTGCTGCCTTAACGACATCTTCATCGCTTGCATCAGGATTACCGAATCTTAAATTACTTGCAATAGTACCAGAGAAAAGCATTCCCTTCTGAGGCACGTAACCAAGCTCACTTCTTAAGTCATGCATAGAGATATTTCTTATATCATGACCATCAATAGTAATGCTTCCTCCTGTAACATCATACAATCTTGGAATAAGATTAACGAGCGTTGACTTTCCACAGCCCGTACTTCCTATAATTGCTGTAGTCTTACCCGGCTCTGCTTTAAATGTAATATCCTCAAGTGCGTTCGCTTTAGCACCCGGATACATGAAATTTACATGATTAAACTCAACTACACCCTTTGCAGACTCAATTGTCTCAGGATTCTCAGAGTCTTCTATTGAAGAATGTGTATTAATAACTTCATCTATACGGTCAGCTGCAACCATCGCTCTTGGAAGCATTACAGACATCATTGTAAGCATAAGGAATGACATAACTATGAGCATCGAATATGTTATAAATGCAGTCATAGAACCTACCTGCATAACTCCGGCATCAATTCTGTGTGCGGCAACCCACACGATAAGAACTGACAAACCATTCATGATAAACATCATGCTTGGCATCATGAATGTCATTGTTCTGTTAGTAAAGAGCATTGTCTTAGTAAGCTTCTTATTAGCTTCATCAAATCTTTCCTCTTCCTTCTTCTCTCTTCCAAAGGCTCTTATTACAGAAAGACCTGTAAGAATCTCTCTGGATACAAGATTGACATTATCTACCAGCTTCTGCATAAGCTTAAACTTAGGCATCGCAATTACCATAAGAAGCATTACAAATGCAATGATAACCGCAACAGCCATAACTATAACCCAGCCCATGCCGGCTCCTGTTCCAACAACCTTTATAATTCCTCCAACACCAAGAATTGGTGCATACAGAATCATTCTCAGCATAATAACCGTAACCATCTGAACCTGCTGTACATCATTAGTTGTTCTTGTGATAAGTGATGCTGTAGAGAATTTGTCCATCTCAGCATTAGAGAATCCCATGACATTAGAATACAGTTTTCCTCTCATATCTCTTGCAACGCCTGCACCAACTCTTGATGCAAGGAAGCCTATACATACAGAAGTAACCGCCATAAGAAGTGCCATGGCAACCATCTTAAGACCAGCTGCCCACAGATACTTAGTCTGGATAGAATCCATGTCCATTCCTGCCTTGGCATCCATGCTCTTTGCATAAGCAACGCCCATAGACGAAACAAGAGTCTTTCCCATGGTATCAATAGTCTTCTGGAATTCGCTTCGCATAGAAAGGATATCGTCTTTACTCATAGCCCCTGCACTATACATTGCCTTCACTATCTGTCTCATATCCACACATATAGTTTCAACCTCATTACCATCCGAATCTTCCATCATCTGTGTAAATGTAGTTAGTTCAACGCCCATAGACTTTCCAATATCTTCTACCGAAACATTGGCAAGCTGTTCTTCACTTACATGCATCTGCTCTGCCATACGGCTTTTGAATGCACTTTCAGTCACTGAAGACATCTGATTATTAATTATAAGTGCAGTAAAAAGCGTGTCATCTAAATCAGTCTTATTCTTAGAACCTTTGACACTTAATTCATAGACATTATCATCTTCATTATAAGAATACGACTGTTCCCACAGCTGTGCTTCTTCCTCTGTCATAAAAAGCTTCGCAGTGTCAAATTCTTCCTTGGTAATCTTTTCTGGCACAGTATGCTCTATGCCTCCATTCTGTATACCTGTATCAATGATATCTGAAGTATACGCAGGAAGCGACAAGTCACACACTGCCTGAACAATAAGCAGCGCAAATACCAGCACTACCGACTTCCAGTATGGCAGCACATTTTTAATAATTCTGCTCATAAACATTCTCCCATCTTTATTGATAAATATTTTCAAAAATCTGCTTTCAATAATAAATAAGCGTTTTTTATAATATCACTGATTTTCATCATAGTAAATTAATGTCAAATGTATTTTTATAAATAATTTATAAAGAATGTTTGAATAATAACAATATATATGTTATTATACGCGCGAACGTCATCCGTTTTTCGGAGATGTATCTTAACAAGCCGGAAGGACTGCATACCTTTCCGCAAAGGAGACAATATGAATACTATTAATGCAACTCGAACTTCTGCAACGAAGTTCAACACTAAGTACATGGTGGAGCTGGCACTTATGGTTGCGGTCATACTCGTTATGTCACTGACCCCATTAGGCTACATCCGTACCCCTGGACTTTCTATCACCCTTTTAACTGTTCCTGTAGCTGTAGGTGCTATCATCTTAGGACCTGTCGGCGGTTTAATCTGTGGTCTGGCATTCGGACTTACAAGCTTTTATCAGTGCTTCGTTGGAGGCGCAATGGGAACTGTTCTTCTCGGAATTAATCCATTTGGTACATTTGTAACAACAGTAGTAACAAGAACTCTTGAAGGCTTCCTTACAGGACTTATATTCAAGGGACTTCATAGTATTAAGGGAGTTAAGAAATTTTCTTATTATATAGCAAGTCTTTGCTGTCCTTTACTTAATACTTTATTATTCATGAGTTCACTTGTTCTCTTCTTCTATAATACAGATTATGTACAGGCCTTCGTTACTGCACTCGGAGCTAAGAACCCACTTATATTCGTAGTATTATTTGTTGGTGTTCAGGGACTTATAGAGGCAGGTATCTGCTTTATTGTTGCCAGTGTGGTTTCCCGTGCATTATATGCTGCACTTAAGCTTAACCAGAATTAATCAGTCACTTTGATTGAATAAATCGGACATTAATCAACGGAGGATTAGTTTTGTTTACAGAGATTTCAGTTAATGATATTAATGATTTTAGATTAGGTCATGCTTCCAATAAGGAAGCTGGCACTGGTGTAACTGTTATATATTTTCCAGACGGAGCTACAGCAGGCTGTGACATTAGCGGTGGCGGTCCGGCATCAAGAGAAACACCTCTTACTATGCCTATGACTGCTGACAATCCGATTAATGCCATCGTGCTGTCAGGTGGTTCAGCATACGGTCTTGCCGCATCTGACGGAGTTATGACATGTCTTGAAGAACATGGTATAGGATATAACACAGGCGTTTCACTTGTTCCGCTTGTATGTCAGTCATGCATATTTGATCTTGGATATGGAAGCTCTAAAGTACGCCCGGACAGTACTATGGGATATGAGGCCTGTATTCAGGCACTTATGAAGGCCGGTGTTGTCAATACTGATGCTTCCACCGCCGCCAATTCGAATAGCAGCGAACCCATTCAGGGCTGTATCGGTGCCGGAACAGGTGCGACTGTCGGAAAGATTATGGGAATGAAGCAGGCTGAAAAGTCCGGACTTGGAATATATTCAGTGAAGACAGGCACATTTACAATGACAGCAATTGTTGTTGTAAATGCACTTGGAGATATATCAGATTATGAAACCGGTAAAAAGCTTGCCGGACTTAAGAATGCTGACAGAACAGAATATATCAGCTGCGAAGAAACGCTCTATCAGTTCATGGCACCTCGCGATATGTTCACTGGCAACACAACAATCGGTGCGATTATAACCAACGCTGCATTTAACAAGGCTGAACTTAACAAAATTGCATCTATGGCAAGAAATGCGTATGCACGCTGCATTAATCCGGTCGGCACAATGGCAGACGGAGATACAATCTATGCTGCAAGCACTGCAAAACGAGGCGACAGCGAAGCTGTACATGTTGATATCAACTTTGCAGGAACACTTGCTGCACGCGTTATGTCCGCTGCAATTAAGAATGCTGTAATGAATTCTAAGATATCTGATGAAGAATTTTTAAGCATGGTAAAGTAACACATGAAATAATCCCCGATAAGCTGCTGTTCTGGCAGTCTTACCGGGGATTTTTATATTATCTTTATTTTAACATTTTAATTATTCACAAAGCTTAGAAAATGCATCCGCAACAAACTGTACCTTAGTTCCTATAATAACCTGTACAGATGTCTTTCCAGGTTTCATAACACCAGCAACACCAGCTGATTTAATAACCTTATCATTAACAAGTGTAATATCCTTTACTTCAAGTCTCAGTCTTGTAATACAATTATCTATGCTTGCAATATTCTCTTTTCCACCACAGCCTTCAAGAATTGTCTTTGCAATTGCTGTATAATCGTCACTTGCAAGTTCAACTTTCTTTTCTGCTTCTATATCATCATCTTCTCTGCCAGGAGTCTTTAAATCCCATTTCTTAATGGCAAATAAGAATACGAAATAGAATACGAAGAATGCTGCTATACCAAGAGGAATTATCAACCATGTCTTCTGTGCTGCCGGAAGAGATGATGAGAATAACAGGTCAGTAGCACCTGCTGAGAAACTAAATCCTGCTCTGAAGCCTAATGCAACTGTAATCATTGTAAATATACCATAAAGAAGTGCATAGATAACATAGAGTCCAGGAGCAAGGAACATGAAACCAAATTCAAATGGTTCTGTAACACCACAGATAAATGCACATAATGCTGCAGAAGCAACAAGTCCTATAGCTACTTTTTTCTTAGCTGGCTTTGCACATTTAATCATAGCTAAAGCTGCACCAGGAACACCAAACATCATACATGGGAAGAAGCCTGACATATACATTCCAAGACTCCATGAAACATCACTTGATGTTTGTCCTGCCCAGAAGTGCTGTAAATCTCCAAGTCCGATAGTATCAAACCAGAATACGTTGTTCAACGCATGATGTAATCCGGTAGGAATTAACAATCTGTTCAAGAATGCATAGATACCTGCACCAACAATATCAAGCTTTACAATTGCCTTACCAACGCTTACTAATGCGCCGAACAGTAATGGCCATACAAATAATAACACAACAGATACAAGAATTGATACTACTCCTGAAACAATTGCTACGCATCGTTTTCCACTAAAGAAAGATAACCAGTTTGGTAATTTTGTATCTTTAAACTTGTTATAACACATAGCACCGATTATACCAGCAAGAATACCAATAAATGGATTCTCAATCTTGTTAAATGCAAGAGTTTTAGTTGCACTGTCTGCTATAGAAGGTATAATTACTGTAACAAACTTTGTAGAAAGAAGTGTTGTCATCATAAGCCACGAAGCAAGTGCCGCAATTCCTCCGGTACCATCATTTTTATCTGACATACCTACACCGACACCAATTACAAAAAGGATTGCCGTGTTATCAATTAAAGCTCCACCAGCTTTTACAAGAAACAGACCAATCATATCAGCTGCGCCCTGAATATCTCCACCCTGCATAGCTTCTGGACACAGCATATAACCGATACCCATAAGGATACCACATATAGGCAGTACTGCCACAGGAAGCATTAACGCTTTTCCCAGTTTTTGAAGAAATTTCATACTTTTCTCCTCCTTTAAATCATTATTAATCGGGGTTATCCCAATCACGCGCATTGTGAAATCCTGAGTAATTATGATATTTTCAGAACTTCATCATCAATAGATACCTCACCCTCCTTTATCAGATTAATTTTATTATAATCGTCGGTATTGCATATAAGGACTGGTGTAATCGTATCCAATCCTGCCGACTTTATTTTTTCAAGATCAGCCTCTAAAAGTAAATCACCCTTTTTTACCTGCTGACCACCTGAAACATGTGAAATAAATGGTTCTCCCTTGAGCGTTACCGTATCCAGCCCAATATGTATAAGTAATTCCGTTCCCTGACTGGTTGTCATTGTCACAGCATGAAGAGTATCAAACACCATTGAAATCTCACCATCTGCCGGAGCATATATCTTTCCTTCAGAAGGGATTACTGCAAATCCATCTCCAAGAACCTTTTCTGAAAATGTTGGATCTGAAACTTCAGTAATTGGCACCACTTTTCCTTTACATGGAGAATAAATAATATTATCCTTTGACTTTCCTTTGAAAAAACCTAGCATATTATCTCCTTTCCATCAATATATACTCTCTTAATATTCAATTCCTCATCAATAAGCACGAAATCTGCTTGTTTTCCTACAGAAATACTTCCGACTTTATCATATATGCCAATTTCCTTTGACGGATTCTCTGTTGCACACATAACAGCTGTTTCTAATGAAATCCCTGCTTTTTTAACGACATATCGAAGACAATCCATTAAATTAGTTGCTGATCCGGCAATTGTTCCATCATGTAATGTTGCCAGATTACCTTTTACCACTACAGGCTGTCCTCCAAGAGTATATTCGCCATCCTCTAATCCTGTTGCTCTCATGCTGTCACTGATTAGTATTATGCGTCCCGCACCCAACATAGCAAATGTTGCCCGTATTACTGATGGATGAATATGAACTCCATCACATATCAGTTCTGCATGACATTGATATGAATCTCTTACTGCACCTATAACACCAGGCTTTCTATGATTCATAGGGGGCATTGCATTGTATAAATGTGTTGCATGAGTTACACCATGTTGAATTGCCTCCATCGCAGTATCATAATCTGCTGCTGTATGAGCAATCGACACCACAACCTTATCTTTTACTTTATCGATGAAATCCATCGCCCCCGGCTCTTCAGGTGCAATATCAACAATCTTTATTAAATCATGTGCAGCTTTCTGGAGTTCACAAAAATACTCATAATTACAATGCATAATATTCTCTGCTGCCTGTGCACCCTTTTTTTGTGGACTTATAAAAGGTCCCTCCATATTAATTCCTACCAGATGGGCTCCACCATTATATGAATACTCTCCGGCATTCTTCATAACTTCAACAAGTTCTTCCTTAGCTATCGTCATGGTTGCCGGACATATACTCGTCACTCCGACAGAAGCCTCATACCGCGAAATTATATCAAGTGCCTCTTTAGTTCCATCACACATATCTGCGCCTTTGCATCCATGAAAATGAATGTCAACAAGTCCTGGAATCATCTTAAGTCCTGTAGCATCTACTACTTCATTGTCAACATAATCAGGGGCTTCCAGCACTTTGGTGAATGTGCCGTTATCTACAACGACATCTCCCTTAACAAATACATTGTCCTGTGTATAAACATCAGCATTCTTTATAATCATATGTTCTCAACCTTCTATCCACCAAGTTAATAAGCTTTAGTAAATCTTACTAAGAGCTGCTTCATCTGCTACCAGTGTTACATCATTATGCAGCTGCAGAACTGATGCAGGAACATATGGTGTAATATGTCCAAAAAAGGCTTCTTTCACAATCTGTGCTTTATCTTCTCCACTTGCAACAACCAGAATCTTCTTTGCCTGCATTATTGTCTTGATTCCCATTGTGTATGCCTGTCTTGGAACGTCTTCTGCTGATTCAAAAAATCTCTTGTTAGCTTCTATTGTAGATTCTGTTAAATCAACACAATGAACCTGTTTTTCAAATGAATCTGATGGTTCATTAAATCCTATGTGTCCATTATGACCTATTCCAAGAAGTTGTAAATCAATACCACCAAGAGACTTAATCTGTTCAGAATATCTGTTACATTCTTTTTCCGAATCCTGCTCCATTCCATTAGGAATATGAGTATTCTCAACTGATATATTCACATTATCAAATAAATTCTTATGCATAAAATAATAATAACTCTGATCATTGTCCTGACTGAGTCCCTTATACTCATCAAGATTAACAGTCTTAACTGCTGAAAAATCCAAGTCACCTTTTTTATACCATTCTACTAACTGCTTATATAACCCAACTGGCGTTGAACCAGTCGCAAGTCCAAGTACACATTCCGGCTTCATAATAATCTGTGCTGATATAATATTAGCTGCCTTTCTACTCATATCAGCATAATCTTTTGCTTTGTATATTTTCATCACTTATCACTCCATTTCACATATTCTGCTACGAACACCAAGTACCATTGATGGCGATACACTAAGCTCATCTATACCCATCTTAATAAATCTCTCTGTAAGAGTGGTATCTGCTCCAAGTTCTCCGCAGATTCCTACCCATTTGCCATGCTTATGTGCTCCCTGTATGGTCATCTCAATCATCCTGAGAACTGCCTCATGATGCGGATTATAAAATCTGTCCAGTCTGTTATTCTGCCTGTCAATTGCAAGTGTATACTGTGTAAGGTCATTAGTACCTATACTAAAGAAATCTACAAGCTCTGCAAGTTCCTCACTTAGCATAACTGCCGCTGGTGTCTCTATCATAATTCCCTGCTCTGGAATCTCATATGGAATATTCTCATTCTCCAGTTCCTCTGCCACCTCAGCAACAATCTTCTTAATACTTACAACTTCTTCCACAGAAATAATCATTGGATACATTATAGATAAATTACCATATTTAGCAGCTCTTAATAATGCTCTCAACTGTGTTTTGAATATATCCGGCTGCTCCAGACATATTCTTATGGCACGATAACCCAACGCAGGATTATCTTCCTTGCCAAGTCCAAGATAATCTGCTTTTTTATCTGCCCCAATATCAAGTGTACGAATAACTACTTTTTTATCTGCCATCA
>ERZ1027100.961-NODE-961-length-12082-cov-5.984036_pt1 | contig 12082 bp, 6 predicted proteins | sample MGYA00519407_ERZ1027100 | MGnify/ENA primary metagenome ERZ1027100 (study PRJEB26926, sample SAMN06164645) | human gut metagenome | biome: ENVO:00009003; feature: ENVO:2100002; material: ENVO:00002003 | host: Homo sapiens | place: USA | collected 2012 ... | reverse complement strand
AGATATGATTAACCATATGGTTAATCATATCTTGTAATGATATTAGACACAATGAGATTTTTCTATAATTCATCATATTATCGTATACTCATTTATTTTATGCCTATGCAATAAACACAAAAAGTAGCGTTGTGCATACAATTTGCATGCACCATTCAAATTTACATTTTATTATCGAAATTAGTCAGTAGTCGAGCATTTCTAATCCTCTCTTCCTTTTCAAAACATGCTAAATAATTCTCAGTAACAGTTAAATTAGAGTGACCAAGACTTTCTGAAATATAAGACGTTTTGGCTCCACCACGTTTTAGTACTGTCGCAAATGAATGTCTTGCCGTGTAAGTAGTCAGTTGAGCAATACCTGTACCTTGGGCTATTTTTTTTAATTTTCTATTACATTTAGTAACGATACGACGCACTAATTTGATCTTTTCAAAAGCATCTTCATTCCCTTTGGCATATTTAAAAATATAGGTTTGTGGGCTTATATTAGGGTTTCCCCACTTATGAATGATATCCCACATCTCAGGAGTTATAGTAGCACGTATTTCTTTACTATGTTTAGTAGTCCTGGATGTTTTGGAACGTATAAAACAGATTTCTCCATCTACAATATTTGAGTACTGGAGAAATAACAGATCCATAAAATTAATTCCATTACATAAATAAGAGAAGAACCATAAATCACGAAATTCCTCTAATTCATTGGTAGAATCCTGGAAAGACATGACTCTTTTTATCTCAGGAAGAGTGAGAGCCAGCTTTCGACCATGTCCTTCTGGTATTTCATATTTATTCTTTCCAAAAGGAAATGATGATTCTTTCAGTATTCCATCTCGTACTGCACGGTTTAATATGCACTTTAAGGTTCGAAAATAAATACTCACACTTGAATAGCTCTTACCGTTAGAAATCCAAAACCGCTCACAGTGCTTCAGCCACTCCACAGTAATTCTGTCTAATGGAATATTGGTACCACCAAAACATTCTAAACTCTTCAAAGCACTTCGATAATTTAAATATGTACTTGCCTGCTCATTATCCTCTAATTCCTTCATCTTTAATTCGAAAGCTGTACGCAGATTGATTTCTTTCGTATGCCTTCCAAGTCTGATACTCAATATTTCAAAACTAAATTCTCCTTTTTGGATAAGTTCGCTAACTTGTTGTTTTATAATAGAAAAACTACTTTCGATATCAGTCCTTACCTCCATTAATAACTGACTTTTTGCCTTTAACAATCTATCCCAGTCTTCTTTTGACAATTCTTTCCCCGTAGAATAATATTTCTGCTTTCTCCTAAATACGACTTGAACTTTAACTGGAAATAATCCATTAATTTTAGCCCTTCTGGTGTCTAATATGGTCAATACAGAAACTCCATCTTTTGAATATTTGAACATAAAATGATTCTTTATATCTATCTGTTATTTGAATATATGCAAATTGCATGCAAATGTAATAAATTGAATAGTTTTTCAGAACTACTTAATGCTCTATTTATCAAATGATTATGTATTTATTTTTCAAAAAAATGCTTAGTCTAACCATTTTTTACGAAAAAAAATCTTATTTTCGTTTAGTATGGTTGCAGTATCAAATGTATTACTGATGAATAAGCGCTTATGAAAAATCATTTTTAGTGTAACCTTTAAATTTATAAATATGAGAAACAGAGATACATAGATCCTTTGTATGAGTGGCGGTTATATTTATTACCCGCACATGTTTGTTAACTACCTAAAAACTATTTCTAATTAAAAAGAATAAGATGAAAGAAATTATAAAACACAAGTTTCCATACTTGTTATTTTTCCTTTTATTGTTTTCGAGTTTTGCCTCAGCTTATGGGCAGGAACGAATGATTACCCTTAATCTATCGAAGGTACCTCTAAATACTGCATTGAAAGAGATAGAGAAACAAACTTCAATGTCAGTAGTATACAACACAAATGACGTCGATATTAATCGTGTCATATCTATTAAAGTTTCTAAAGAGTCGCTGACTAACGTTATGGGTCAGCTGTTTAAAGGAACAAATATCAGTTATTCAATAGTCGATAAGCATATTGTACTTTCTACTAAGAAAGAAGTAGAACAACAGAAAAAAACACCAATCGTTGCAACGGGAACAGTAACAGATGCACAAGGTGAACCTTTAATTGGAGTTAGCATTCTGGTGAAAGGAACAGCTACTGGTGCGATTACTGATATGGATGGAAATTTCAAAATACAAGCAGCCAAAGGTGATGTATTAGAAATCTCCTATATCGGTTATGCCTCCCAAGCAATCACGTTGACCAATGCCCAGCCATTGAAAATAACAATGGGGGAAGATACACAAAAATTGGATGAAGTTGTTGTTACTGCTTTGGGTATCAAACGTTCTGAAAAAGCACTTAGCTATAATGTGCAGAAAGTTAACAATGATGCTTTAACTTCCGTAAAGGATGCTAACTTCGTCAATAGTCTAAACGGAAAAGTGGCTGGTGTGAATATACAACGCAGTGCTTCCGGTGTAGGAGGTAGTACTCGTGTTACAATGCGTGGTAACAAATCTATTAGCGGAGATAACAATGTTCTATATGTAGTTGATGGTGTACCAATTGGTAATCAAGCTGACAGAACTGGCGACGGAACAGGATTCGGAAGCGGCAGAACTTCAGGTGAAGGTATCGCCAATTTCAATCCGGATGATATTGAAAGTGTGTCAGTATTGACTGGACCGTCTGCTGCAGCATTGTATGGAGCAAGTGCAGCAAATGGAGTAATCTTAATCAATACGAAGAAAGGCGAAGCTGGAAAAATGCGTATAGATGTATCTTCTTCAGTAGAGTTTATGACACCGCTCACAATGCCTAAATTCCAAAATAGATATGGAATATCAGGAAACTATTATTCGTGGGGAGATAAACTGGAAAATCAATCATCGTATGATCCTAAAGACTTCTTTGAATTAGGGGCAACCTTTAATAATTCATTTAATCTTTCAACCGGAAACGATAAGAATCAGACTTATTTTTCGATTGCTGCTGTAAATTCTGATGGTATTGTCCCCAATAACAAGTACCACCGTTACAATGTGACATTGAGAAATACTGCTAAATTCTTGAATGATAAGTTGACATTAGATGCATCTGCAAGTTATATACGTGAGTATTATAACAATATGATTTCTTATGGAACTTATTTTAATCCAATTGTTGGCGCATACTTATATCCGCGCGGTGAAGATTTTGAGAAAGAGAAGTATTTTGAACGCTATAATAGTGAACTCGGATATTCTCAACAGCAATGGAGTCCCGGAGATTTTGGCATGGATATACAAAATCCATATTGGATTGCCTATCGTAACATTCGTCCGGAAGTAAAAGACCGTTATATGTTATATGCCTCTTTAAAGTACGATATTACCAACTATTTGAATGTGGCAGGTCGTGTACGTTTAGATAATACATATACTGAAAAGGAAGATAAACGTTATGCATCTACCATAAACACATATGCTAGTACAAACGGACGCTATACATACTCTAACGAGACGTTTCGACAGAAATATGCAGATATAATGGTAAACTTCGATAAACAGTTTGCTGAAATCTATCATGCTACGATCAATGCAGGAACTTCTTTCGAAGAATATGATACAAAAGGACGTGGATATGGAGGGCAGTTGCTATTAGTACCGAATAAATTTGTATATAGCAATATAGACCCGACGCAGAGCACCGCAAGTCAAACCGGTGGAGACAGCCGCAGGAGAAATTTTGCTGTATTTGCTTCTGCTGAGTTATCATGGAATTCGGCCTTATACCTAACCTTGACAGGGAGAGCCGATAAGCCTTCTCAATTGGTAAACAGTGATGATCCGTGGATTTTCTATCCTTCAGTTGGTTTGTCTGCCATCGTTACTGAACTGTTACCCAATAATATTAAAGAGAAATTAGAGCCAACTTTAGGTTTCCTGAAAGTCAGAGCTTCCTATACAGAGGTAGGTTCGCCGATCCCCTATACAGGGTTAACTCCTGGAACTCTCACTCACGAACTTGAAGGAGGAACCTTTAAACCTTTTAAATATTATCCGATTTCCAATCTGAAAGCTGAAAGAACTCGTTCTTATGAAGTAGGTCTTGATTCCAAATGGTTTAATAATACAATAACTTTCGGAGTTACGTATTATCATTCAAAAACATATAATCAGTTACTGAAAGCTACATTGGGTAGTAATTTTGAATATATGTTTGTACAAGCCGGTAATGTTCAGAATAGAGGACTTGAATTAAGTTTAGGATTTGACAAGAAATTTGGTGATTTTAATTATAATACAACGTTCACTGCGACGACAAATAAAAATAAAATAATCCAATTGGCACGTGATGTCTTGAATCCGGTAACAAATACCTTGATAGATTTAACGGATATTCAGGTTGGGCGTTTCCGTTTGAGAGAAGGAGGAGAAATTGGTACTGTATATGCAAATGAATGGCTAAAAAGAGATGGTGATAATTATATAGACTATCAGCCAGGTCAGGCATTAACTACAGAAACCACCTCACCCTACAAGCTAGGTAGCGTGAACCCTAAATGGAATTTGGGATGGCAGCATGGATTTAGTTACAAAGGATTTAATCTTAACTTGTTGTTCACAGCTCGTATTGGAGGAATCGTAATATCTAAAACACAAGCTATGTTAGACAGATATGGAGTATCTGAAGCATCAGCAGATGCACGTGATGCAGGTGGTGTATCATTAGGATATTTCAAAGTTGATCCAAAAACTTATTATGATGCAGTTTCTAATTTGGATGCCTACTATACATACTCAGCAACTAATGTGAGATTGCAGGAAGCCAGACTAACTTATACTTTCCCCAATAAATGGTTTAAAGGAACTGTTAATAATTTGAGCTTGTCAGTATACGGTACTAATTTATGGATGATATACAATAAGGCCCCTTATGATCCTGAACTAACAGCTTCCACTGGTACTTTTGGTCAAGGATACGATTACTTTATGTTACCCAGCCAGTCTACTTATGGATTGAGTTTGAAATTTGGATTCTAAAATAAATAAAGGAATTGAATATGAAAAAATATATAATTCTGCTTTTGGCACTTTGTTCTATGTCAGCTTGTGATTATGAAGCTGTCAATACCAATCCTTACGGTGTCTCCGATGGGGAATTAGGTCCTCTTAAATATGGTGCCCGTTTCATGAATATGCAGCAAAGAGTGATCCCTATAGGTTCACCTAGTTTGACAACTGGACCTGGAAATGATTTACAAAATACTGATTTGATATCTTCCGGTAACTATATTGGTTATTTTGGCAATAATAATAATTGGGGATTTAATAATGAGGCTAATTGGAATTTTACAGATAGTAGAATGAATTATGCATATCAGAACTTTTACTCGCAAATCTTTTTGCCCTGGAATGAAATATATGAAATCGCTAAAGATTCGGATTCCCCATCAGAACAAGCTATATTGGAGATTGCTAATATTGTCAGAAATATAGCATGGTTGCGAGCTACAGACGTTTTCGGTCCTATTGCTTATAACTCAGCAGGTGATGGAAGTATTGCGCCAAAATTCGACAGCCAGGAAGTTGTTTACAGAAGCATGCTGGCTGATCTGTCAAAATCAGTAGAATTGCTGAATACAATATCTTATAGTGTGATGGCTCAGTACGATTTGATATACAATGGCAATGTTCAAAACTGGGTAAAACTGGCTAACTCATTAATGTTGAGAATAGCTGTCAGAGTACATTTTATAGATGAGACTTTGGCTAAAGAATATATTACGAAAGCATTAGATCCTAAAAATGGCGGTGTTATCGAAGATATTTCAAGTGAAGCAAAGATCAAAAGTTCTGATAAAATGCCATTGCTGAATTCAATGTTAGCATCTGTCAATGAATATAACGAAACAAGAATGGGCGCCACTATTTGGGGATATTTGGATGGATATAAAGACCCTAGGTTAAGTGCATATTTTACTGAAGGAACATATGGTTCTGGCAGTTGGGCGCAAACAGGTTATTTTCCGGTTGCACCGACGAATAGTAAATCTAAATCAGAAACCTCATATTCTGCAAAATTTGCATCGCGTCCGAAAGTAGATTCCAATTCTCCTTTATATTGGTTCAGAGCATCCGAAACTTATTTTCTGAAAGCAGAAGCTGCTCTATACAATTTGATAGGTGGTGACCCCAAAACGTTCTATGAACAAGGAATAAATATTTCATTTCAAGAGCAAGGAGTCAGTGGAGTTGCCACATACCTGTCAGGAACAGGTAAACCAACCGGACTCACTGGTAGTAATTACAAATATGGCACTTATAACCATGATTTAAGCATTGGAAATACTTCACCCAAATGGGATGATTACACAGGAAATTTGAGTAAGCAAGAAGAACAGTTACAGAAAATTATTACGCAAAAATATCTGGCACTATATCCGAACGCTGTGGAAGCCTGGACCGAATATCGCAGAACCGGTTTCCCATATTTAATGAAACCTATGGATGAAGTTGCTCCTGGAAGAATTGGCGCCTCAATAGAAGATTGCAGAGTTCCTGAACGCTTTAGATTTGCTCCTACAGCCTATAATTCCAATCCTAATATGGCTGAAATTCCAACATTGCTGGGAGGTGGAGATATAGGAGCTACTAAATTATGGTGGGTACGTTCAAACAGGCCCAAACAACCTAATCAGTAATAATGATATTCATTTTTAAGAAAAGAAAATTATGAAATTATTAAAGTATTTGTGTATAGGTATATCTGCCTTAAGTATACTAAGCTGTTCTGACTGGACATCTGAAGAAAGAGAGGTTTTTGAGAATCAAGAAGGAATGCACCGTCTGATTCCCCTAATAGAAGCCCAAACTGAAGAAGATCTTACACCGACCATGCGTGAATATTTCGCTCAAATAAGAGAATATAGAAAAACTCCTCATGTGAAAGGCTTTGGTTGGTTTGGTAACTGGACTGGAAAAGGAAACAACGCTCAAAATTATTTGAAGATGTTACCCGATAGTGTAGATTTTGTATCTCTCTGGGGAACAAGAGGTTACCTTTCTGATGAACAGAAAGCAGATTTGAAATTCTTCCAGGAAGTGAAAGGAGGAAAGGCATTATTATGTTGGATTATTCAAGATTTGGGAGATCAGCTGACTCCTAAAGGATTGAATGCAACGCAATATTGGGTAGAAGAAAAGGGACAAGGTAACTTCATTGAAGGGGTAAAAGCATATGCAAACGCTATTTGTGATAGTATTGAAAAGTACAATCTTGATGGTTTTGATATTGACTACGAACCTGGATATGGACATTCCGGAACTTTAGCAAACTACCAGACAATCAGTCCTAGCGGTAATAATAAGATGCAGGTTTTCATTGAAACTTTAAGTGCCCGCCTACGTCCTGCTGGAAGAATGTTAGTTATGGATGGTCAGCCGGATCTCTTATCTACAGAAACTTCAAAATTGGTTGATCATTACATCTATCAGGCATACTGGGAATCAAGTACTAGTTCTGTAATTTATAAAATAAATAAACCGAATCTGGACGACTGGGAGCGTAAAACAATTATTACCGTTGAATTTGAACAAGGGTGGAAAACTGGTGGCATAACTTATTATACAAGTGTGCGTCCTGAATTGAACAGTATGGAAGGGAATCAGATTCTTGACTATGCAACACTCGATTTGCCCAGTGGTAAGAGAATAGGTGGTATAGGTACTTATCATATGGAGTATGACTACCCGAATGACCCTCCTTACAAATGGTTGAGAAAAGCCTTGTATTTTGGTAATCAGGTATATCCTGGTAAGTTCGATTAATATTAAAGAATGACTATTATGAAAAAGAATATTTATTTAGCTGTTCTGTTATTCTTAACAGGTTGTCAAAATGAGTTATATAAAAATCCTTTGGATGATTTTCAAAGTGAGCAAGGAGTATATATAGCTAATAACAGCGTATTACAAAGCTTTGTGGAAGAAGGCAAAGATGTGGAAATTAAAGGGCTGCAAGTAGCTTTAGCTGTTCAAGATACTAAAGAAATAAAAGTTACATTGGAGGCTGGTAATCAAGCTCAGTTAGATGCTTATAATGCTAAAAATGGAACTAACTATATAGTACTTCCTAAAGAGATGTATGAGATCTCACAGAAAATAACATTTATGCCTCTTTATGCAATGATGGATGTTCCTATTTCTTTGAAGAATGTAAAATTCTCACTAGAAGGTAACTATGCTTTGCCTATACGTATTACAGGAGGTGACGTGAATATTATCAGAGGGCAAGAAGAGACTTTACTTGTACTTGAGCAAAGAGTGAATACAAAAGCGCTCCGGATAAGTACAAGTGGAAGTGGTTCGGGGAGCGAGGATGATAAAATGTTCCCTAACGATTTCAAAGTTGATCAATGGACAATGGAAGTTATGGTCAATAGGGCTAGTTACAAAAGTAACAATCGTTCTATTTGTGGAACTAAATTGGTTGCCAATGCTGGTCCTATGGATGAGATTTATACTCGTTTCGGTGATGTAACTATTAACCCTAATCAATTACAAATTAAGACGGGAAGCTCTCAGATTGATGTTCCCGCTGACAAATTCTCTGCACAGCCTGACACTTGGTATATGTTAGCTTTCGTATATGATGGTCAAAAGAATTATGTATACGTGAACGGAGTGCTGGTTGCTGACCGGGAAATCAGAACAGGTCCTTATGGATTGATTGGCTTTTGGATTGGTGGTTCAAACGAGCTGATTCGTGAGGTTCGTTTTTGGAAAACGGCCAGAACTTCGCAAGAGATAGCTTCGAATATATGGAAGATGGTAAATCCTGACGATGACAATTTACTGCTTTATTATCCATTGAATGGGAAGAAGAGGGATAGTGCTACCGGAGAAATTACAGAGGATGAGACTCTGCTTTGGGACTGGAGTAAGAATGGTAAGAATTTACCCAAGCCATCAAGTTATTCTTTTGATGATAACAAAGGGAACGGGTTTATATTCCCACCGCAAGAATAGCAACAAACTACAATAAATTGTACATATAGAAAAGGCTGCCTTTGGAATGAGGCAGCCTTTGTTTTTACTATACATTGTAAATAATAACAACATAAATAAAGAGACAGAACTATCCACTCAACAATTCATATATTTACACAAATATACAAATTATCAAATACAAATATCAATGGTTATATTTAGTATGAGATGTTCTTCTCTCATACTACTCCGCATATCTCCCAATCAATCACGCTTGCCAACGCCCAACCCCTAAAAGTCACAATGGGTGAAGACACGCAAACCTTGGACGAAGTAGTAGTTACTGCGTTGGGTATCAAACGTGAACAAAAAGCGTTGAGTTATAATGTACAGCAAGTAAAGGGAGATGAATTGACTAATATAAAGGATGCTAACTTTATTAATGCTTTATCAGGAAAAGTAGCTGGCGTAACAATAAATGCTTCTTCAGCCGGTGCTGGGGCTGCGGCTCGTGTAGTTATGCGTGGTACAAAGTCTTTGGAGAAAAATGATAATGCACTTTATGTTATTGATGGTATTCCAATGTTTAATGTAAATTCAGGAGATAATGCTGGAGGTACGATGAACAAACAGCCAGGATCTAATAGCGTAGCTGATATTAATCCTGAAGATATTGAGAGCATGACAATTTTAACAGGACCTTCCGCTGCAGCCTTGTATGGTTCGGATGCTTCTAATGGAGTTATTCTTATCACTACTAAAAAAGGTACTGTAGGAAAAGTGCAAATTTCTTATAGTAATAGTACAAGTTTTTCATCTCCGATGATGATGCCGAAGTTTCAGAATATTTATGGTAATCGTGAAGGAGAGTTAGGCAGTTGGGGGAGCTTGATGGATACTCCTAGCAACTTTGATCCATCTGACTTCTTCAATACGGGAATGACGGAGATGAATGGTTTCACGTTGACCACTGGTACTGAACAAAATCAAACTTACGCATCTGTCTCTACTACAAACTCTACAGGTATCTTACCTAATAATGCTTATAACCGCTATAATTTCTCTATTCGTAATACCGCTAAATTCTGTGATAATAAGTTGAGTCTTGATTTGGGAGCTCAATATATTATTCAAAATAATAAGAATATGGTAGGTAGTGGACAATATTTTAATCCCTTGGTATCTCTTTATCTTTTTCCACGAGGTGAAAACTTTCAGGAAGTACAGATGTATGAACGCTATAGTGAGGCTCGAAACCTTATGGTACAATATTGGCCGGAATCTATATTTGGTACTGATTTGGATATGCAAAACCCATATTGGATTATGAATCGAATGCAGAATGAGCTTTCTAAACGTCGTTATATGTTTAATGCTAGTCTGAAATGGGATATAACAGATTGGGTGAATGTAACAGGGCGAGTACGTGTGGATAATTCAGATAGCGATAGTTATGAAAAGTATTATGCTAGTACACGAGGTACTTTTACAGAAAGTAGTTCTAAAGGTTATTATGGACATACTAAACAAAATGATCGGTCTGTTTATGCTGATGTAATGGCTAGCATAAATAAGAATTTCTTTGATGACAAACTTTCATTGAATGCAACTGTTGGTGCTTCTATTAATGATATTCAGGAAGATGCTATGTATCTAAAAGGAGGATTGGAGCAAATTCCTAATTTCTTCCATTATGGCAATATTAATGTCAATACTTCCAAGCGTAATGAATCAAAATGGCATGATCAAGTACAAAGTGTTTTTGCAAGTGCAGAATTAGGATGGAATCATCAATTGTATTTGACTGTCACTGGGCGTAATGACTGGGCATCTCAATTAGCTTTTACCAGCAAAGGTTCCTACTTTTATCCGTCTGTTGGTCTGTCATGGCTTGTTAGTGAATCTGTAAAGCTACCAAAAGCTATTTCTTATTTGAAAGTTCGTGGTTCGTGGGCGGAGGTCGCTTCTTCCCCTAATCGATACCTTACCCAAATGCAATATACTTATAATGAGCAAACAAATACATATGAATATCCTGCAAGTCATTATAATACTAATCTGAAACCAGAAAATACAAAATCATGGGAACTAGGCGTCAATGCTAAATTCCTTGGCAACCGTATTAATTTAGATATGACCTTCTATCGTTCTAATACCTTCAATCAGACATTCTATGTTGATGCATCGGCTTCATCTGGATATAAGAATAATATTGTGCAGACTGGTAATATTCAGAATCAGGGTATTGAGCTGGCTTTAGGATATTCTGATACATTTGATAAAGTGAAGGTATCTACAAATTTCACTTACACTCTTAATCAAAACAAGATCGTTAGTTTAGCGAATGGTGCCATCAATCCGGAAACCGGCGAAGCTATCGAAATGGAGTATTACTCAAAAGGAACATTGGGAACTAGTGGTGGTCCGACTTTAAGACTCTATGAAAACGGATCAATGGGAGATATTTATATCAATCAGCGTTTGCGTCAGTCTCCTAATGGATATATTTGGAAAGACCCCTCTAATGGAAGTTTGGCTATTGAAAATACGGAATACCGCAAGGTTGGCTCTATTCTTCCTAAATATTATTTGGGATGGAATGGTAGTGTTGCTTGGAAGGGATGGAATCTTGGATTTGCATTCACCGGGCGTTTTGGAGGATTAGTTGTATCGGATACACAAGCCATGATTGATAAATATGGTGTATCTGAAAGTTCTGCAGTTGCTCGTCAGGCAGGCGGTGTATGGGTTGGAGACAGTAAAGTGGATGCTGAGGAATATTATAGTAAAGTAACTACCGCTGTTGGTACTTATTATACATATAGTGCAACGAATATTCGCCTTTCTGAACTGAGCTTGAGCTACCAACTTCCTAAAACATGGTTCAAAAATCATGTAAATATGACACTGGGGCTTACAGGAAAGAATTTATGGATGATTTATTGTAAAGCACCTTATGATCCGGAAAGTACATCTTCTGTCACTAGTAATTTCTATCAGGGGGTTGACTATTTTCAACAACCTAGTTTGAGAAGTCTCGGATTTAATGTCAAACTAACATTCTAGTTT
>ERZ1027100.948-NODE-948-length-12186-cov-3.839997_pt1 | contig 12186 bp, 9 predicted proteins | sample MGYA00519407_ERZ1027100 | MGnify/ENA primary metagenome ERZ1027100 (study PRJEB26926, sample SAMN06164645) | human gut metagenome | biome: ENVO:00009003; feature: ENVO:2100002; material: ENVO:00002003 | host: Homo sapiens | place: USA | collected 2012 ... | reverse complement strand
TCTACACTTCTAGCTTCGTCGGCAGCGTCAGATGTGTATAAGAGACAGTTGTATAGCTTACCATTGTGATAATTGAAAGCACACCGAGCAGACAGCAGATGATTGAAACGATATTCTTCATATTGCGTTTTTTGTCAAGAGCGCAGAAGAAAAATCCTGCAATCGGAATAATGAAGAAAATCGGCATAAAGAGCGAATACTTAAAAACCGCATCATTTGAACCGCTGAGTCCCCATACAGACATAATATCAAATACGGAATAAGAATGGAGTACATTTTTTTCGTCAATGTACTGGAAATACGGCAACGCACAGAGTACGATTTCAACGAGATAAAGCACGCAAAGTGTGATTCTTAATTTTTTTCTTGTTTTGTTTTCGGGTATTTTGAGCATTTTGTTCCTCCGAGATTTTTTTAAAATCATTTTTAAATCATCAATATGTTACATTGTAACACAAATTATTCAGTTGCACAATAGAAATTTTAGTGTTATAATTATGACTAATGTACACAAAACACTGCATTCGTACATTGCTTTATTCTGTGCAAAAAGGAGATAATATAATGGGATATATAAATGAATCCGTAATTTATAATATTTATCCGCTCGGTTTTTGCGGAGCACCAAAGGAGAATGATTTCAAACAGGAATACAGACTTGACAAAATTTACGGCTGGATTGACCATATGAAGTCAATGTCGGTAAACGCACTTGTTTTTAACCCTGTTTTTGAAAGTTCAAAGCACGGCTATGATACTATTGATTATAAAAAAATCGACTGTCGGCTCGGTGACAACGAATCTTTCAAAAAAATTTGCAAAACACTTCACGATAACGGCATCAGAATTATGCTTGACGGCGTTTTTAATCATGTGGGAAGAGATTTCTTTGCCTTCAAAGATGTTCAGCAGAACCGTGAAAATTCAAGATATGCGTCTTGGTTTGAAAATGTAAACTTCCGGAACAACAGCCCGTATAACGACGGTTTCAGCTATGAGGGCTGGGCAGGTTACTACGACCTTGTAAAGCTTAATCTCCACAATGACGAGGTAGTAAACTATCTTCTTGACTGTGCAAGATTTTGGATTGATGAGTTTGATATTGACGGACTTCGCCTTGATGCGGCTGACTGCATTGACATTGAATTTTTCAAGAAATTAAAAAATGTTTGCAAAGAGAAAAAGTCCGATTTCTGGCTCTACGGTGAGATTACCCACGGCGATTACAATCATTGGGCAAATCCCGATGTGCTTGACTCGGTTACAAACTACGAATGCTACAAAGGCATTTATTCAAGCCATAATGACCACAACTATTTTGAAATTGCTCATTCTCTTAACAGACAGTTTGCTAACGGCGGTATTTACAGAAACATCTACACATATAATTTCGTTGATAACCACGATGTAAACCGTGTTGCAAGTATGCTTAAAGACAAAAATCATCTCAACAATGTTTACACAATGATGTATACAATGCCCGGAGTACCGTCAATTTACTACGGAAGTGAATTCGGCATTGAGGGTATGAGAACTGCCTACAGCGATTATGAGCTTCGTCCCTGTCTTGACCTTGATTCCATCCCGAATCCGAACTATGAACTTCTTGAGCATATCAAAAAACTCGGTGTAGTAAGGCTTGCACTCGAAGCTCTCAAGTACGGTGATTTTGAAAACATAAATATTCAGAATGAAAAGCTTGTATACAGAAGAAAAACCGACAATCAGACTGTTTTTGTTGCATTCAACCTTACAGACCGTGTTGAAAGAATCGGTTTTGACACAGGCTGCAACGCAAAGCTTACAGATGTTCTCAACGGCAACGAAGTTATTGATGTAAACGGTTACTATGAAATTGAAATGCAGCCGTATCAGTCGAGGATTCTTGTTGTTAATGACGGAAGTTTCAGGGTTGATTTCAATGCAGACAATACAGATTGCAGGGCAGCTGAAATTGACGAAGCTCCTGCAAATGAAGAAACTTCAGTTAAAGCTGTTAAAACAGAAAATTGCTGTGAAAGCAATTCGGACAATGCCGAAAATACGACAAAAGAAATCAAGCCGGGTATTTACCTACATTTCAAGGGTGGCGAATATGAGGTTATCAACTTTGCAACCCACAGCGAAACGGGTGAAAAACTTGTAATTTACAGAAATCTCCATAACACAAGCGAAGTGTGGGCAAGACCTGTCGAAATGTTTGCCGAAAAAGTTGATGTTGACGGCAGAAAAACAGACAGATTTACTTTTATAGGTTGACAATAAGCGTAAGCAAATGATTAAAAAGACCGAATATATTTTTTATTCCGGTCTTTTTTTGTGTAAAAATACTGCTTTTTAATCGTGATGACAAGATTTGACTATATTTTTGCAAATAGTGTGTTGAATAAATCACATAATATGATAAAATAGACATATGTTGTGTTTGACTGAATTTTTGTTTTTTTTGAAAGTAACTTAGGGGGATTGAATATTATGTTGAGGGATTTAAAGCCAACCGATAATGTAGGTGGTTTCGATGTCAGACCCGGCAACTTTCTTTTAAACGGTGCAACAACCGTTTCCGGCGGTGTAAACTTTACTATTCATTCGGTTTATGCCGTTGAGTGTACATTGCTTTTATTCAGACCTTATGCAAAATTTCCGTATGCAAGGCTCAGATTTCCGGATTCTTACAAAATCGGCAACACCTATTCAATGCTCGTGTTCGGTCTTGATGAGATTGATTTTGAGTATGCATATTCCTTTGACGGTCCGTATGAACCCGAAAAAGGAATTATTTTTGATAAAAAGAAATACATTCTTGACCCATACGCAAAGGCTGTAATCGGTCAGAGCGGCTGGGGTAAAAAACAGGAGCATGAGGGTGTTTATAAGGCAAGAGTTGTAAACAGCGACTATGACTGGGGCAACTGCACTCAGCCGAAGCTTCCGTTTGAAGAGCTTATTATTTATGAATTGCATGTAAGAGGCTTTACTCAGGACGGCTCCTCAGGCGTTAAAAACAAAGGCACATTCGCAGGTATCCGTGAAAAAATCCCCTATCTTAAAGAACTGGGCATCAATGCCGTTGAAATGATGCCTATTTTTGAGTTTGACGAAATGGGCTCGTATCGTAATTATGACGATCGTCAGCTCTACGATTACTGGGGCTATAACACCGTATGTTTTTTTGCTCCGAACACAAGCTATGAGAGCGACCACGAGCATCATCACGAAGGCAGAGAGCTTAAACAGCTTGTTCGTGAGCTTCACGAAAACGGAATTGAAGTTATCCTTGATGTTGTGTTCAACCACACGGCAGAGGGCAATGAAATGGGACCGTATTTCTCGTTCAAGGGCATTGACAACAACATTTACTATATGCTCACTCCGGACGGAAAGTATTACAATTTCAGCGGCTGCGGCAATGTTCTCAACTGCAATCAGCCGATTGTTCAGCAGTTTATACTCGACTGTCTGCGTTATTGGGTAACAGAATACCGCATTGACGGTTTCCGTTTTGACCTTGCGTCAATTTTGGGAAGAAACGAGGACGGTACTCCTATGGATAAGCCTCCGCTTCTCAAGAGCCTTGCGTTTGATCCGATTCTCGGCGGAGTAAAGCTTATTGCAGAGGCATGGGACGCAGGTGGACTTTATCAGGTCGGCAGTTTCCCGTCATGGAACAGATGGGCTGAATGGAACGGAAGATACCGTGACGACCTCAGAAGATTTCTTAAAGGCGACAGCCACCTTGCATGGGATGCGGCTCAGAGAATTACAGGCTCAAGAGATTTGTATGACCCTACCTACAGAGGCTACAATGCGTCGGTTAACTTTCTTACCTGTCATGACGGATTTACTCTTTATGATATGTATTCATACAACGAAAAGCACAATCTCGAAAACGGCTGGAACAATACTGACGGTGCTAATGATAACAACAGCTGGAACTGCGGAGCCGAGGGTGATACAAATGATTACAATATCAACAAGCTCCGTATCAAAATGATAAAGAATGCTTTTGCAACCCTTATGTGCAGTCAGGGACCTGCTCTTTTCCTTGCAGGTGACGAATTCTGCAACACTCAGTTCGGCAACAACAACGCTTACTGTCAGGACAACATTATCTCATGGCTTGACTGGACAAGAAAAGAAAAGCATAAGGATGTATTTGAATTTTTTAAATATATGATTGCTTTCAGAAAGAGATTCCACATTATTACAGACAGCAGAGGCAAGGCAACATGCAATTATCCGCCTGTCAGCATCCATTCAAATGTTGCGTGGAGTGCCAAGTATTACGATGATACAAGAATGATTGGCGTTATGTATGCCGGTGTAAGTCTTAAACAACAGGGGCTTGACGAGTTTGTTTACTTTGGCGTCAATGCTTATTGGGATTATGTAAATGTTGAGCTTCCCGACCTTCCCGAAGGATACCACTGGAAGCTTTATGTAAACACAGGCAACGAGCCTCAGGATGTAATCCTTGAGGACAGAAATGTTATTCTCTATGACAGACGAATTAATATGGCAGGCAGAAGTGTCATTGTTGCTGTCGGAGAAAGATTTTAATTATAAGGACAATTTCTTTGTTTAAGAAAACCGCCCCTACACGAAAATGTGTGGGGGCTTCATGTTTTTATAGGTTTCGGATTGTTGTAGAAATTGCATAAATAAAAAGTTTATTCCTTGAAATATCGGTGAAAAGTTTGTATAATTAGAGTGACAGTATTTTTAAGGAGAATATTTATGCAAAGAGAAAATTTTAAGTCGAGGACAGGTTTTCTCCTTGTAAGTGCAGGCTGTGCGATTGGCATAGGCAATGTCTGGCGCTTTCCGTATGTTACGGGCGAAAACGGCGGCGGATTGTTCGTGCTTTTTTATCTTGCATTTCTTGTGCTTATGGGAATTCCCGTTCTTACAATGGAGCTTGCAGTTGGCAGAGCAAGCAGAAAAAGTGCCGTATTAAGCTATAAAACACTTGAAAAGCCAAAGAGCAAATGGCACATTCACGGTTGGCTGTGTATGATAGGCTGTTACCTTTTGATGATGTTCTACACGCCTGTTTCGGGTTGGATGTTAGATTACTTCTATAAATTTGCAACGGGAACATTTAAAAGCGGAATGAACTCAGAACAGGTTTCGGGAGTGTTTAACGACCTTATGACTTCGCCTGTTGAGATGATTATATGGCTTGCGATAATCGTTGTATTCGGATTTTTTGTATGCAGTCGAGGACTTCAAAAAGGCATTGAAAAGGTCAGCAAGGTCATGATGGTTGCGTTGCTTGCGCTGATTATAATTCTTGCAATCAACAGTATGATGCTTTCAAATGCAGGAGAAGGCCTGAGCTTTTACCTTGTTCCCGATTTTGGAAAGGTTAAAGATGTAGGACTCGGCAAGGTAATCACATCTGCAATGAGTCAAGCGTTTTTCACACTCGGACTCGGAATCGCATCAATGGAAATTTTCGGCAGTTATATGAACAAAGACCGCACACTTTACGGTGAGGCTGTTCAGATTTGTGCATTGGACACTTTTGTTGCAATTGTTGCCGGACTTATCATCTTCCCCGCTTGCTTTTCATTTGGCGTTCAGCCCGACCAAGGACCTGCCCTTATTTTTGTGACGCTTCCGAATGTTTTCGTAAATATGACGGGCGGTCGGATTTGGGGTACGCTTTTCTTTCTGTTTATGACATTTGCAAGCTTTTCAACGGTTATTGCCGTGTTTGAAAACCTTGTTGCTTTTCTTACCGACACATTCGGCATGAGCAGAACAAAGGCGTCAATTATCAACGGGATTATTATGTTCTTTGCGTGTCTGCCGTGTATTTTCGGATTCAACATTTGGAGCGACTTCAACATTCTCGGCAAGGGTGTACTTGACCTTGAGGACTTCGTTGTCAGCAACCTTCTTCTTCCGATCGGTGCAATGGTTTACCTCCTGTTCTGCACAACAAAATTCGGCTGGGGCTTTGACAATTACTTTGAAGAATGTAACACGGGTAAAGGTCTTAAACTTTCAAGAGTGCTAAAGCCATACCTTAAATACGCACTCCCTGTGCTGATTGTTATTGTGTTCGTTCAAGGCTTTATCGGGTAGGATTAACAATCCCCTACGGATCAAATTGTGCAAATTCGTACAATGTTACATTCCGATAAAATAACATATAAAACAAAAACTGTACAACCGAAAAAGGCTGTACAGTTTTTTTATTTTTGCGGTAGAACCGCATTACAGAAAGGCTTATTTAATTGAATCAATCCATTTTTGAATTTCAGACTTTGGTGTACGCAGAACCGATTCATCAAAACGGATATTCATCCCCTGCTTTACATCGGCTGTACCGCAGGCATTTGCAAAATCTTTGAATGTGTGACCAATCCAACCGCCGTTGGTTGCAAACGGATAAACCGTCTTGCCCGAAAGGTCATTTTTCTTGAGAAATGTGTGCATTGCAGGGGCAAAAGTGTACCACCAAACAGGTGTTCCGAGAATTACCTCGTCATACTTGCTAAGGTCAATATTAAGCGGTTTTATTTTGGGACAATATCCGCTGTTCACTTCATCCTGTCCTTGATTTACAACCGAGTTGTAGTCGCCGTCATACGAAACTACTGTTTCGATTCTTGCAATGTCAGCACCCGTGCTTTTCTGAATCATCTCGGCAATGCTTTTTGTGTTGCCACGATAGGTATAATAAACGATAACTTTTTTCATATTCAGAAGCCGCCTTTCGATTAACCGAGTTTATTATATTCTTCATCGGTTACGGGTTCACACCACTCGTTTGAACATTCTTCGCCCGGCATTTCGGTTGCGATGTGTGAGAACCAGCTGTCCTTTTTAGCACCGTGCCAATGTTTAACCTCGGCTGGAATTACGATTACCTTACCCGGTGTAAGGCTTACAGGCTCTTTGCCTTCTTCCTGATACCAACCCTCACCTGCCGTGCAGATGAGGAGCTGACCGCCACCACTCTTTGCGTGGTGAATGTGCCAGTTGTTACGGCAACCAGGTTCAAATGTTACATTTAAAAGGTGAAGTCCGTCCTCGGGCTTTGTGAGTGGATTTAGGTATGACTCTCCGATAAAATACTTTGCATAAGCTGTGTTGGGAGTGCCTGTGCCGAATACATTTTGCTTTTCAAATTCATCCTTGTCTGCAATTTTCATAATATTATCTCCTTGTGTAATTAAATTTTTTTAATCCAATCATTAACAATGCCTTCTGCCTTATCGACATCACTTCCGAACAAGGGAAGTCCGTTTGTTACGGTTGCACCTTTAGCAGTATTTTTAATATCATTGACTGTGTTTGAAAGTCCGCTTCCCTCGTGAGTGCAGAACGGATGAATTGTTTTGCCCGTAAAATCAAATGCTTCAAGGAAAGTATAAACCGCCATAGGCATTGTTCCGCAGTAGTTTGGATAGCCGAGATAAATTTCATCGTAATCGTCAAGATTCGGCAATGAAACAAGTTCGGGTCTTGCCTTTGATTTAAGGTCTTTAACCGACTGAGCAACACATTCCTTGTAGTTTGCGGAATACGGAACTTTCTGCTCAATTTTAAACATATCGGCTCCTGTGAGGTCTGAAATCATTTTTGCAACCTTTTCGGTGTTGCCGACTTTTACATAGCGGTACTGACCGCCGAAATAATTTTCATCTGCTCGTGAATAAAATGCAATTAACTTTGCCATTGTAAATCTCCTTTGTTTCAGAATTTTTACTATTTTTCAGTTTGTTTTTTACTTTACAGGAATATATTACACCCTGAAGTTGACTTTAAGTCAAGAGGCATTTTTGATTTTTTCGTATAATTTTTAATTAACTGCATAGGTTGCTTTCCGTACAACACTCTTAGCTTAAATATTCTGCTGTTACTTGTGGGCATCCGATGAACTCCTCTATTTAAAATTGCAAAAGCAATCGCTATACTTACGCTCGGGCATAGTATGTTTTTGATATTGCAAACTATCTGCACGAACGGAGAGCGACGGTACGTCGCAAAAAAATACTGTACAACCGAGAAAGGCTGTACAGTATCGGAATTATTCTTTATAAGAAACTATTTCTTTTCAGTAAGAAGCTTATTAAGTTCGTCCATAAAGGTGTTAATATCCTTGAACTGGCGATAAACAGACGCAAAACGTACATATGAAACCTCGTCAATATTCTTGAGCTGATCCATTGCAAGCTCACCGATTTGCTTTGAAGTGATTTCACGGTCAAGGCTTGACTGCAGCTGAGCCTCAATATCATTGACCATATTTTCAATCTGTTCAATTGAAACGGGACGCTTCTCACAGGCGCGGAGAATTCCGCCTGTAAGCTTGTTGCGGTCAAAAACCTCACGGGATTTATCACGCTTAACAACAATTATCGGAACAGTTTCAATCACCTCATGTGTGGTAAAGCGTTTGCCGCATCTCAGGCACTCTCTTCTTCTGCGGATTCTTTCGCCGTCATCGGCAGAACGAGAGTCGATAACCTTGCTTTCTTCATAACTGCAATATGGACACTTCATATGAAAACCTCCGAATAATTATTCCCTAAAATAATTATAACATACCGTTTTCAAATTTCAAGTATAGAAAATTTACAATTTAATTACACTTTTCTTGCATCAGAGATTGCGGTAATGCTTAACATTTCTCTTCTTTTTTTTACGCTTACCGTGAATTTTTGAAATAATAAGGTAAATGATGAGAACGAGAATGATAAGAGCGATAATCACGATAAACCAATAGGACTGAAATACTGTGCCGATGATGTTGAACACATAGAGAATTCCGCTGCGTTCAATCTTTTCGCCTGCAACAACATTAACCTCGGCAAGCTTCTGCTTTTCGCTGTTTGCATCTGCTTTGTAATAGATTGTTGCCTTGCCGACTACCGAGCCTTTGTCAAGCGGTGCGTCAACGCTTTCGGGAACATCCTGTTCAATAATTATATTCTCATCTGTGCAGTCTTTCGGAACAATTGCACTGAGGTCGGTTTCGGGATAAAGCAGTGTACTGTTTTTGCCCCATGCAAGGTTAACCTTTACTTCGCAAAGCGGCTTTGACGAGGTGGCTACCGTGTTCATTTCAAGACTTGTCAATGCCCAGCGGAAAAGGTCTGCCGCATCGGTCATTGTTGCGTAGTCCTCGGTCACACCTTCCTCATACGGTGCGTGAAGGAGAATTGCCATATATGAATAGCCGTCTGCCGACGCTGTCGTTACAAGACATCTGCCTGCCTCGTTAGTCGTACCAGTTTTGATGCCCTTTGCATACATATAGTAATACTCACCGCCACGGTTGGCGTCAATGAGGTAGTTGGTTGTTACAAGGGCTGTATCGTCACCGTCACAAGTGTATGTACAGGTATTTGTGATTTCTTCAAAGCGAGGAAGAGTGAGCGCATAGGTTGTGATTTTGTACATATCACGGGCGGTTGTGTAGTGGTCGGGATCGTGAAGTCCGTCAGGATTTGCAAAATGAGTGTTTTCACAACCGAGCTCCTTTGCCTTTTCATTCATCAGCTTGACAAAGTTATCAACATTGCCTTCACCGATATAATCGGCAAGAACCATTGCGGCATCATTACCCGAGGGAACCATCATGCTGTAAAGCAAATCGATTGCAGTCATACTCTTGCCGACATGATTTTCAACATTTGCAAGGGAACTGCCTGTGTTTTTGAGAACATCAAGAACCGACTGCTTAATCGGAATTTTTGTATTATCAAGATCGGCTATGTTTTCAACCGCAATTATGTAGGTCATAATTTTTGTTGTTGACGCAGGGTAACGCTTTGAGTCGGCGTCTTTTTCATACACGGTCTGACCTGAATCCATATTTACAAGAAGGATTGAGTCCGACTCGGTTTTTACATCATTAGGATAGGACGCAGCACCTGCCGTTGTGAAAGCGGAACAGATAATGATGCAAAGCATACAGAGAAGCGAAAGTGTTTTGGTTATGGTTTTTCTCATTTACTTAATTCTCCCATTTATAGTTTTTCAGTTTAAAGCATTTTGTCCGCCACGCTCAAACAGGCGGTCTACCTCTGCTTTTAACAATCGTATTTCATCGTTTCGGATATCGCCGTAACGGTCCATTATGCAGTCTGCAATTTTTTGAGAAAGTTCAAGGCTTTTTGTGTCGGCAAAATCGGCAATTGACATCTGCGGAAGTCCGTGCTGTCTGTGACCGAAAAAGTCGCCGGGTCCTCTCATTTTCAAATCTTCATCGGCAATGACAAAACCGTTGTTCGTTGAACACATGACCTCAAGCCGTTCTCTTGTTGTCTTACTGCCCTTGTCGCTGATGAGAATACAATAGGACTGCGAACTGCCTCTGCCAACCCTTCCTCTCAGCTGATGAAGCTGTGAAAGTCCGAATCTTTCAGCATTTTCAATCACAATAACCGTAGCATTCGGAACATCAACGCCGACTTCTATTACCGTTGTGGCAACAAGAACGGAATACTCATTCTCGACAAACTTACGCATAACCTCGTCTTTTTCATCAGACTTCATCTGTCCGTGAACAATGCCGACTGCTATGTCAGGAAATTCCCGCAACATCAAATCTGCGGCATATTCTTCGGCTGACGCAACATCGTCAAGTTCGCCTTCTTCAACAAGTGGACAAACTATATACGCCTGTCTGCCGTGTTTTACTTCACTGCGGATAAAGTCATACACTCCCCCACGCATTGCAGAAGTTCGCAACACGGTTTTCACGGGTTTTCTTGACGGCGGAAGTTCGTCAATTATTGAAATGTCGAGGTCGCCGAAAATGATAAGTCCGAGTGTTCTCGGAATAGGAGTGGCACTCATAACAAGCAGATGCGGATTGTTGCCCTTGCCGAGAAGCTTTGCTCTTTGTGCAACACCGAATCTGTGCTGTTCGTCGGTCACGGCAAGTGCAAGATTTTTAAACTCGGTTTTATCGGTAATGAGAGCGTGTGTTCCGATTACCATATCAATCGAACCGTCTGCAAGTGATTTTCTGATTTGTTTTTTTTCGGATTCCCTGAGTGTGCCTGTCAGCAGACCAACCTTGATATCCGTATTTTCAAAAAGCTTTTGAAATGTTTTGTAATGTTGTCGGGCAAGGATTTCAGTCGGCGCCATAAATGCGGTCTGAAATCCGTTTTTGGCAACCGTGTAGCAGACCGAGGCTGCCACAGCCGTTTTGCCCGAACCTACATCGCCCTGAACAAGTCGGTTCAGCGGAGATGATTTGTTGATTATATCGTTTATGCAGTCCGACACCGCCCGTTTTTGGGCATTTGTCATTGTGAACGGCAAAAGCGATTCAAATTCTTTTGAATAATCCTTTGTGATTTCAAGAGAGGTTACTCCTCTGCTGTGGTCACGCAGATTTCTCATTCCGAGGTTCAGCACAACAAGCTCTTCGGTAACAAGCCTTTTTCGGGCTGCTTCAAGTTGTTGGCGGTTCTTCGGAAAGTGAATGTCAAACAACGCCTGTCTGAGTGAACAAAGGTCAAATCTTTCTCTTATGGCATCGGGCAAAGGATCCTTAATTTTTGACGGCAGCATTGAAAGTGCCTGTCGTACGGCTGATTCAACCGATTTACTCGGAAGTCCTGCCGTTTGTCTGTAAATCGGACGGATTTGTGTTCCTTTGACAGCAGGAGCAAAAGTCGGAGATACAATCTGCATTCCGTAGCTGTCGGATGAGATTTTTCCGTAAAAGAAATATTCTCCGCCCTGTCTGAGCATTGAGCTGATGTATTTATTGTTAAAAAACACAAGCTGAATTGAACCCGTTTCATCATAGACTGCGGTTTTGGAAATAATTCTTCCGCCGCTTATTCGGGTATCGTTTACAGATGTTGCGACAACAGCCTTTATGCAGACGGTTTCACCATATTCAAGCTCGTCAATATGCTTGATGTTGCTCCAATCCTCGTATGTGCGTGGATAGAAATTAATCAAATCTCCAACGCTTTTAATCCCGAGTCTTGCAAAAAGTGCGGCACGCTTTTCACCTATTCCGTTCAAATTTGTAACGGGAGTTTTATAAAGTGATGTCATACCGCACCTCCGTTATACAAAACGGGAGCATAACCGTAAAAATTATGCTCCCTGAAAAAATCCGATTTAAATGCTTATTCTACGCTGAGAATAAAGTAGTAAACAGGCTGGTCTGTCTCTTATACACATCTGACGCTGCCG
>ERZ1027100.940-NODE-940-length-12275-cov-3.422422_pt1 | contig 12275 bp, 8 predicted proteins | sample MGYA00519407_ERZ1027100 | MGnify/ENA primary metagenome ERZ1027100 (study PRJEB26926, sample SAMN06164645) | human gut metagenome | biome: ENVO:00009003; feature: ENVO:2100002; material: ENVO:00002003 | host: Homo sapiens | place: USA | collected 2012 ... | reverse complement strand
CTTCTAGCGTCGTCGGCAGCGTCAGATGTGTATAAGAGACAGTATCAAGTCAGCACGCAACAGCTATTAACGGCTATCAAACAGCAAAGTATGATGGTTCCAGCTGGTATGATTACGACGGATACAAACAATGTATATCTCCGCGTTAATGGCCTATTCGATAGCCCTCAAGCGGTACAAGATATGCCTATCCGCATCAATAATCAAACATTGCGCCTCGGCGACATGGCTGATGTAACTATGACCTATCAAGATCCTAGCAATCCACAGTTCTACTTTGAAGGTAAGCCAGCTATTGGCATTGCCATCTCTATGGATGCAGGGGGCAATAATATCGAATTCGGCGATGCGATCGATAAAAAACTGGCGGAATTAAAGAAAACCATTCCTGCAGGACTTGAACTCAGTCAAGTATCGAATCAGCCTCACATTGTTAAAGAATCCATTGGCGATTTCTCTCAATCCTTATTTGAAGCCATCGCCATCGTATTGCTCGTAAGCTTTGCATCCCTTGGCTTGCGAACAGGTGTCGTAGTAGCCCTCACTATTCCTGTCGTTGTATCTACGACATTCATCTTGATGTATGAAAACGGTATTTACTTACACAAGGTTAGCCTAGGTGCCCTCATCTTGGCACTAGGCCTCCTCGTAGACGACGCCATCATCGTTGTAGAAATGATGAGCGTTAAACTCGAAGAAGGTTGGGGACACTTTAAAGCGGCAACCTTTGCTTACCAATCGACGGCGTTCCCTATGCTATCTGGTACACTCATTACCTGTGCAGGCTTCTTGCCATTAGCACTAGCAGAAGGGATGGTAGCAGAATTTACAAAATCTCTATCCATCGTTGTATTTATGGCTCTCATTCTATCATGGTTTGCTTCTGTTCTCGTCAGCCCTGTTCTCGGTTATAAAATCATCGAAAACAAGGCTCCAAAACCTGAATCAGAATGGACTAAACGAGACCATATTATGCACAAACTAAGCGTGACCTTCAATGAAAAGTTTGAAAAGCTTTTACATTGGGCACTAGGTCACCACAAAGCAGTATTACTAGCTACTTTAGTCATATTCGTATTATCTCTACTTTCACTACCATTGATCAAACAGGAATTCTTCCCGTCATCAACGCGTAATGAAATTATCGTGTCCATGCAGTTCCCTCAAAGCTCATCCATTGAGTACACCGCTAACCAAGCAAAGATCATCGATGAACATTTGCAAGGGGACGAACGCATTGCAACGTTCTCATCCAATATTGGACAAGGTTCTCCTCGTTTCGTACTCACCTTGGAACCTGAATTGCAACGAAACAATTTCTTACAATATGTAATCGTTACAAAATCCTTAGAGGACCGAGATAACCTATATAATGAATTAACGTCTTACTTAAATACAGAATTTCCATCAGCTCTTGTAAATGCTCAGTTTGTACAAATCGGGCCTCCATCTAAGTATCCTGTTATGCTCCGCGTAGCAGGTCCTGATCAAAAGGTGGTAAAAGACATTGCAAACCAAGTAAAAGCTAAAATGCAAGACGATAAAGACTTACAAAATATCGCCTTTGACTGGCCAGATACAGAACCAGTAGCCAATATTCATATCGATCCAAACAAGGCGCGTCTACTAGGTATCGATAGCTACGCTGTATCCTTGCACTTACAAAGTCTATTATCTGGTACAAAATCTGGTGAATATTACGAAGGCAATCAAACCATTCCTGTTACCTTCCGTTTAGGCGGCAACGAACAGCATAATTTAAGTGCCCTTTCGTCCTTACCGATTCAAACAGGCAACGGTTCCTACGTACCACTTAACCAAATTGCTACCATTACCATGACCCAAGAGGATGGTATTATTTGGCACCGTAACATGATGCCTACCATCAGTGTGTATGCTAATGTAAAACCTGGCGTCTTAGGCAATGCGAAAACGAAAGAGGTCTATAAATCCTTACAAGACATTCGCGATTCCTTGCCTACAGGCTATACGATTGAGCTAGACGGTGCTGCTGAAAAGAGCGTAACAGCGGTTCAAAGATTATTAAAACCAATGCCGATTATGCTCTTTGTGATCATGACAATCCTCATGTTCCAATTGAAGCGTATCGCCCTCATGATAATGGCTTTACTCACAGCCCCACTAGGCCTCATCGGTGTCGTATTAGCACTGAATATTACGAGAACGCCGTTAGGCTTTATGGCCATACTAGGTATCATCGCCCTATCGGGTATGATCATTCGTAACTCCATTATCTTGTTAGACCAAATCGAAATCCACAAGGCAGAAGGCCAAAAACCTCGTGAAGCGATTATCAACTCCGCTACACTTCGTTTCCGCCCTATCATGCTCACCGCTCTTGCAGCGATTTTAGGCATGATTCCTCTCATGGGATCTGTATTCTGGAGCCCACTAGCCATCGCCTTCAGCGGCGGCCTACTAGTGGCAACGGTGCTAACACTTATCGTACTACCAGTCATGTACGCAAGCTGGTACAAGATTAAATAATTACAAATATACCTAAATTTGTAAAAGCTAATATGTACTAGGAACTTTATTTCCTTAGTAAAAATCCCCTAATCTTTGTAAAAGCTATATAGCTTATACATTGATTAGGGGATTTCTTTTATACATAACATATAAAAAAACAGCAGGACTAAAGCCTGCTGTTTTTTAGTCACAAGAATACATTGCAACTTACTTATTTCCCTTAGGATTATATTAACAGTTATATCTAACGTAGTCTACCATCTATTAAACTACTACAGCTGTACCATTGCATGTAATCATGAGCATGCCGTTTTGTGCACCTACAGTGCTATATTGGAAGGATACACCAATAATAGCATTAGCACCCAATTTAGAAGCGCGTTGAGACATTTCATCGAGAGCTGCTTGGCGAGCACTCATCAAAGAATCTTCATAGCTGCCACTACGACCACCTACGATGTCACGAATACCAGACATGAAGTCTTTAACGAAGTTACGACCTTCTACTACTTCACCAAATACAATACCTTTGTACTCTTGTACAGGTTTGTTTTCAATATGAAAAGTTGTTGTAATAATCATAATTCTCTCCTCATTATCTATCAAAGTCACGGTCTAGGTTAACTTCTTTCAACGGCACAACTTTAGTTTTGTTGATGTATTTGTAACCAAGGTACACTGCGAAGAAGATTGGTAAGCCAATGTAGGCAACGGATACGCCGTACCAGTCGATGGTATCACCTGTGAAAGCGGAGTAGTTTTGACCACAGATGATGATGACGCAAAGAATGAACGCCAAGATTGGGCCAACTGGGAATAACCACGCTTTGTATGGCAATTCACTAAGATCTCTGCCTTGTGCGATGAAAGCACGGCGGAAACGATAGTGAGATACTGCGATACCAACCCATGCGATGAAACCACATAAACCAGAGATATTAACAATCCATGTATAAGCTGTACCTTCGCCGATAAAGCTTGTTAGGAACGCAAATAAACCGATTGCTGTCGTTAAGATTAACGCAGGCACTGGAACGCCACGTTTATTTAATTTAGCAAAAATTTGAGGTGCTTGACCTTCCTTAGCGAGTGCGTACAGCATACGCGTAGAAGAGTATAGACCAGAGTTACCAGCACTCAATACAGCTGTTAAGATGATAGCATTAATAAAGCTAGCAGCAAAGGCAAAACCAAAACGGTCAAATACGAGTGTAAATGGAGAAATAGATACGTTCTCTACACTAGAATTCAACAGATTTGGATCTGTGTACGGAATTAAGAAACCGATAACCGTGAAAGCACCGATATAGAATAATAGAATACGCCAGAAGATTGTATTAATCGCTTTTGGCACATTCTTTTCAGGGTCTTCCGCTTCACCAGCGGCTACACCGATTAGCTCAGTACCTTGGAAGGAGAATCCTGCCACCATAAAGATAGCCAGAATAGATTCCCAACCACCTACAAATGGAGCTTCTCCTACGGTCCAATTAGCAAATCCTGGAGATGTGCCACCAATGCCAAAGATAAGCATGAAGCCACAGAATAAGAATACGAATACGGTAATTACCTTGATGCTAGAGAACACATATTCACTTTCACCAAAGGAACGAGTAGATAAATAGTTCAAGCCAAATAAAATGAGCAAGAACAGAGCAGACCATACGATGGCAGGTACATCAGGGAACCAATATTTCATGATGAGCGCCCCTGCTAATACTTCAGCAGCCAAGGTAATAGCCCAGTTAAACCAGTAGTTCCAACCTAAGGCAAAACCAAAGGCAGGGTCTACATAGCGTTTTGCATAAGTCCCGAAGGAACCAGGAATCGGTAAGTAAGTAGCCATTTCCCCAAGAGAAGTCATGAGGAAGTAAACCATGAGGCCAATGAGGCCGTAAGCTACAAGAGCACCACCAGGGCCTGCAGTACTTACTACTTCACCACCGGCAACGAATAAGCCAGTACCGATAGCACCACCAAGAGCGATCATATTCATATGACGCGCTTTCAGGGTACGTTTTAGATGTTGATCTTTGTTAGACGTAAACTCTACGTTACTATTATGATTATCAGACATGGGTCACCTCTTACAAATCTAGATTACGCACGTATTTCGCGTTATCTTCAATAAATTTACGACGAGGCTCTACCTTATCACCCATGAGAACCGTAAAGATTTTGTCAGCTTCGATAGAATCTTCTAAGCTAACTTGTAAAATCGTACGATTTTCAGGGTTCATTGTAGTTTCCCATAATTGCTCAGGGTTCATTTCACCTAAACCTTTGTAACGTTGGATAGTGATACCATCACGGCCTACTTCATCAAGCTTAGCAGTTAATTCCGCATCAGAGTATACATACCAATGGAATTTACCCTTCTTGATTTGGTACAAAGGAGGTTGAGCAATGTAAATATGACCTTCCTCTACCAATGGTTTCATATAGCGGTAGAAGAATGTTAATAACAAGGTACGGATATGAGCGCCATCAACATCCGCATCTGTCATGATGATAATCTTGTTATAACGGGATTTTGTAATATCGAATTCATCGCCAATACCTGTACCAAAAGCGGTAATCATGGAGCGAATTTCGTTATTAGCCAAAATCTTATCGAGACGTGCTTTTTCTACGTTAAGAATTTTACCACGTAATGGCAAAATCGCTTGGTAACGACGATCGCGCCCTTGTTTTGCAGAACCACCCGCAGAATCACCTTCCACAAGATAAATTTCAGTCATAGATGTATCTTTTTCGGAGCAGTCCGCCAATTTACCAGGAAGGCTAGATACTTCCAACGCATTTTTGCGGCGCGTTAAGTCGCGGGCTTTACGAGCAGCCTCACGAGCACGGCTCGCCATCGTTGCTTTTTCGATGATCTTCTTCGCATCTTGAGGATGTTCTTCGAAGAATGTTTTAAGACCTTCTGTAACGATAACATCTGTAATACCTTTAACTTCGCTATTGCCAAGTTTAGTTTTTGTTTGGCCTTCAAATTGAGGTTCCAATACTTTTACAGATACGACAGCTGTCAAACCTTCACGTACGTCTTCACCGGAAAGATTGGACTCATTTTCCTTGATCAAGCCAGCTTTACGGCCATAATCATTGAGGGTACGAGTCAAAGCAGCACGGAAGCCAGAAAGATGTGTACCACCGTCAATAGTGTTGATGTTATTTACGAAGGACAACAAGTTTTCGCTGTAAGTATCGTTATATTGTAAAGCTACATCTACTACTACGTCATCTTTTGTATTTTCGATGTTGATTACAGTTGGATTAACAACTTCTTTATTTTCGTTCAAGAATGTGATGAAAGAACTCAAACCACCTTCATAGTGGAAGCTTTCAACACGAGGTTCCTCTTGGCGCAAATCGCTCAATGTAATGCGAAGTCCTTTGTTAAGGAATGCCAATTCTTGTAAACGCATTTTCAAGGTATCAAAGCTAAATACGGTAGTTTCAAAGATTTCTGCATCTGGCTTGAAAATAACTGTAGTACCAGTGCCTTCGGCCTTACCAATTTCGTGCAACTCAGAAGTTTTATGACCACGAGCAAAGGAAATCTCTTGAACAATACCATTTTGAGATACTTGAACCTTAGTCCATTCACTCAATGCATTAACTACGGAAATACCTACGCCGTGAAGACCACCAGATACCTTATAGCCGCCACCACCGAATTTACCACCGGCATGCAATTTCGTTAATACTAGCTCTACCGCAGACATACCAGATTCATGCATCCCTGTTGGAATACCACGACCATCATCGACAACGGTAACACTGTTATCTGGATTGATGGACACTTCGATGTGTGTAGCGTAACCAGCAAGCGCTTCGTCTACAGAGTTATCTACAACTTCGTATACGAGGTGATGCAAACCACGAGCAGACGTACTACCAATATACATCCCTGGGCGTTTACGCACCGCGTCTAGACCCTCAAGAACCTGAATATTCTGAGCGCCATAATTTTGTTCAGGCATGAAACAAACTCCTCCTAACAATCTATCTCACTGTACATACTAGAATTTGTATGACAACACATGTACAGGATTAAACTTTATCTCTTTATTATACTATAAAATTCATCAATTCGCCTCATTAAAGTCTTAATACTAATACCAGATCCGTAAATGCAATCATCAGTGACCACATAGGTCTTGATTTGCTCCTCTGGCACCATGGCGATATACTCTAAGCTTTCATAGTGATGAATAGGACTTTTATGGGACTTTCCGCCCTTGGCGTGCACCATGGTAATGATGGATTCAATCGGCACGGAAACAGTATCCCCAATATGAACGTACATAGGAATGCCTCCTCTACTTTTCTAATGTCCCATTTAATGAATCAATTTTGCGCTGTTCCTCTTCAGCAAGGAACTTTGATCGATATTTGTTGCACAAATTAATAACGTGCTGATCCGTCAACTCATCAGGCTTTTTATGGGTGATAAGCATGGCCACCATAAACATATGACGGCGATTGATAGATCCTTTATAAATCTTATCCAGGTAAAAGTATATAGATTCTCGCATCGCTTCTGCAAAGTCTGGAAAACTACACTGTATAAATTGCTGGCAGTCGCTATATTTAAAATACGGATACTTTCGAATAACAGCTTTAATGTCCTTAATATGATCCCGATGCAATTCATATTCACAGGTTGGACAGATTTCCTTTTTAGATTTCATATGCATACCACATCGTTTACAACGATGGTATCCATGCTGCTCTAAATAGATTTCCCGCTTTCGAGCTGTAATTTGTACTTTTCTGAAAGCAGCTCGTAATTCTTCGTTATCTGTTTTCTCTAACGATTTATCGATGGCGGCTACGTCTTCTTTTGAAAGCACGATGTCTGCAAAATTAATATTTTTAGATTCCCCTATTTTGTCAGGAAGAGATATAGACGTATTGGTGTCTGCTTTCACATAGCTCTGACGTTTCATAATAAAGCGAATATCAGTGATGACTTCTTGGCGGTAATACTTGTTAATCGCCTCGATAATACGCCGTTTTTGCATCTGTAGTTCCTGCATCCACATGGAATTATCTGCGCTAATCACCATATCTGGAGGCTTGATAGACACAATTTTCGTATGGTCTGCAATGACATCGCCCACTACATGACGCCACTTGTGAACGAGGGTATTTAATTTATATTGTTCAAGTAAATTCAGTTCTGCTAAGGCCTTTGGTAAACAAAGATCAAGGCTGTCCATACTGAACCTTACCCCCTTCACAAGAAATAAATTGAACCGATTTCAAATCTTTAAAATCGTGTATATCTGTAGTAGTAATAAATGTTTGAATGCGTTTATGAATAAACTGCAATAAATTCGCTCGTCTCGATTCATCAAGTTCGCTCAATACATCATCTAATAAAAGAACTGGATATTCCCCAACCTCGGACTTGATAAACTCAAGCTCACTCAACTTTAAGGATAGTACAGCTGTTCGTTGCTGCCCTTGGGATCCAAATTTCTTTAAATCCATCGCATCGGAAAAGAATCGTAAATCATCGCGATGAGGACCTACGCTGGTCGTTAATCGATGACGATCCTGGGGCAACGCTGCTTTAATGCGCTCGTAAAAGCCTTCCTTTGTATATTCTAAGGAACCATTCTCCATGTAAGGCTGTTCATAACCGATGGTTAAATTCTCGAGACCACCCGTCAATTTACGATTCATCAAATCGATAAGAAGGTTAATTTTCTTCAAGCTCTCTAACCGTTTCTTTACTATAAAGCTCGCCATGTCAGCTAACTGTAAATCCCATTCTTCAAGAGGAATGTTATTCTTTCCTCTATATTCCTTAAGGACTGCATTTCGTTGCTGTAATAGCCGATTATACTGCATCAACTGATGATAGTAGGTAGCACTCGTCTGAGAGATTTCCATATCGAGAAAACGTCTACGCCCCGATGGAGTACCTTTAATGAGCTGTAAATCCTCTGGACAGAAGATAACTGTATTTAATGTACCAATCAGTTCCTTTTGCGATATTTTAGTATCGTTTAACCGAATATCCTTAGGACCTTGGCGGAATAACTTAATATTTACCTTTTGAGGCGTATCCTTTTTCTCAAACTTAACGACAATGCCTGCTTCATCAGCATTGAACATGAGCATATCCGATGTATCGTTGGTCCGATGGCTTTTACCAATGGTACCTACATAGATGGATTCGAGGATATTAGTCTTACCAGCTCCATTAGTACCATGCAAAACGATAATCTCCGGATTGAACTGAATTGTTACATCCTTATAATTACGAAACTGGAATAATTGCAGTGAGTCAATTCTCACCGATTATGCCTCCTCTTGTTTAATCACGAGGTCTACATCGAGACCTTCACAAGAAATCACATCACCAACGCGGCATTTCTTGCGTTTTTCCGTTACGACCTGACCATTCAAGGTAAGGATGCCTTCATCGATGAAAGATTTTATTTGACCACCTGTTTCAATGATGCCTTCTAACTTCAACAACTGATCAATTTGAATGTACTCCGTATGAATGGGTACCTGCTGTTGCTCTTTCATAACGTTCTCCTAAAGTGATAAAGGTTAAGCATTTGTGCGAACTGGTGTTACTACGTATGTATAGTTTGGATTATTGTCTTGGCGAATGACAACAGGACCATTTTGTTTTAAGAACAAGTGGATATTGTCACCTGTGCTGTGACGCAAGATGTCAGAGATGTAGCGACCATTAAAGGAAATTGTGAAAGGTGTACCTTTAAATTCAACAGCTACGTCTTCTTTTGCCATACCGATTTCAGTATTTTGAGTAGACAATGTTACATTACTTTCAGCCCAATCATAACGAATTACGTTATAGCTGATGTCTTTAGCCAATAAGGATACGCGGTCAACAGCACCAGCGAATTCGCGGCGATCGATAACAGCGCTAGAGTCGAATTGGGAAGGAATTACCTTTTCATATTCTGGGTACGTGCCTTCGATCAAGCGAGAAATGATGTAAATCGATTCAAAGTTAAACACGATTTGTGTGCGATTCCAAATGATGTTGATCATCGCTGGATTATCTGTTGGTAACAAACGAGATACTTCAGCCAACGTTTTTGTAGGAATGATGGCGCGCATTGGTGTAGTTGCTGGTTCATCAATAGTAATTTTCTTAACAGCCATACGATGTGTATCAGTAGCAACCATAGTGACTTCATTTTCTTTGATTTCAAGAAGAGCACCAGTAAATACAGGACGATCTTCGTCTGTTGCAGCTGCGTAGTTTGTTAAATCGATGAGTTCTTTCATAGCAAAGCTATCGATGTTTACATGATCTTGGTCGTGAATTTGTTCAACCAATGAGAAATCATCTGGATGTAATGTTACAAGGTTGAATTCGGAAGAACCAGATGTGATTGTTAAAGAATTACCGTCCTCTGGTTTATAAAGTTCGATAGTATCGCCAGGTAATTTGCGGATTAATTCTTGGAAATAACGGGAACCAACTACTAAGGTACCAGGTTCTTTAATGTCGCCGTCGATGGTTAAACGAATGCCGAGTTCAAAATCGTTACCTTGTAATTCTACTTGGCCATTTTTTGTAGTCATGTAGATAGCGCCTGGTAAATTGGAACTTGTTTTATTTTGAGATACCTTTTGCAATACGTTGATTGCTTTTTGGAGATTTGCTTTTGGGAATGTAATATGCATTTATAACTCCTTTATGATTTGTATGTTTGTTTGTAATATTCTATGTTTGCTACCGTAGATGCTCTATAGATATTCTGCGATAGATCTGTTTCTACTGGTTTTTTGATTGTTTGTTAGTTTTAGTAGTAGTAATAGTAGGGGCCTGTTCATATGTGTAAAAGTGAATTGGGGCCACTAGCTGTGTGATTTTTGGGTTGTGTATAACTATGTTGATAGTTTGTAACCACTTATCCACATACTCACAGGTACGTGCGAGTTTTTGGATATCCACAAAGTTACGCACAATATATCCACAGAGTTATCCACAGGTTGTTAATTTCTGTTTAATTTCTCCTACTATGCGTTTTGTTTCTTCGTTTTTTTCAATTTCCTTCGTGATTTTATCGTACGCATGGAGAATTGTTGTATGGTCACGAGAGAAAGCAGCTGCGATTTGCGGATAACTTTCGTTGATCATGTCGCGGCATAAATACATGGCGATTTGCCGTGGGAATGCGAATTGAGCCTTTCTCTTCTTGCCGAGCAAGTCTTGCTTTTTAATATTGAAATAAGAACTTACAAAATTCTGGATGCTTTCAATATTAACCATGTTCACCTCTTCTGTGTGAACGAGGCCAGCCAAGGCTTGTTTTGTATATTCTAGGTCGATAGATTCAAGACGTTGATCGATGGATGCGGTGCCGATTAATTTGGTGAAAGCACCTTGCAACACGCGGACATTTTCGCTAAATTGTAACGCTACGTAGTTGATGGAGTCGTTATCGATGCGGATAACACGGTTCTTTTTATATTCTCGTTCTAGCAAAGATCTAAAGATGGCAATGCGCGTTTCTAAATCTGGATTTTCCATGGTGGCAATGTAGCCAGCTTGGAAACGAGAACGGAGACGGTCTTCGAATTGCTCCATATCGTTTGGCATCGTATCAGAGGTGAGGACGATTTGCTTGTTGTTATTTAATAATTCATTAAACGTATTAAACAGTTCAGTTTTCGTACTTTCACGGCTTTCAAGGAACTGAATATCGTCAATCATGAGCACATCGATATTGCGGAATGTGTTGCGGAACAATTTACCTTGGTTGCGCTGTAATGTTTCAACGAAAATATTCATAAAGTTTTCGCTCGTAATGGACATAACCTTCATGTGTGGATGATTTTCCTTGATGGCATTGCCGATGGCATGCATCAAATGCGTTTTACCTAGACCTGATGGACCATAGATAAAGAGCGGATTATAGTCGCCACCTGGGAATTCAGCTACATTTTGAGCAGCTCCAAAAGGAATGCGGTTGGCGTTGCCTGTTACATAATTATCAAAACGGTACGCTGGATTGAGGTTAGATAAGGACAAATCTACAGGTACATTATCAGACTGTAATGTAGGTGTTGTAGTTTCAACTGTTTTACTAGGCGCTACCATTGGCTCATCTGGAATATTCACAGGCGCTGGTGCGCGATCGATGTAGACAGGCTCCTGATACACCGGTGTGTAGAACTCATCTTGTTGAGCTTTTTCCTCTACCACAGGCGGTAATGGCATCGGTGGAGCCACTACAGGAGCATCATCGATGAGACTTTCATCAACAAAGGTAGTATCTATACTCTCTTGATTGAAATCGAATAACACCATATCTCGATGAGAACCGATAACCGTAGTAATAGCATCCTGTAAAGCCTTGCTAATCTGCGGCTGCTGATCGATTAAGTTTTTAACAAATGTTTGCATGACCCCAATATGGATTGAATGACTTTCGAGAGACATGGGAATCAACGATGACGTGACGCGCAAATACAATGCGTCAGGTAAATGTTGCATATTCTTTTTCGCCTCTTGCAATATATGTTCCCATATATTATTCAAATCAAATGATTGCATGACGTGCCTCTTGTGTATAACTATTACGATAAATGTGTATAACTTTAGGAGTAATGTGTATAATTATTGTAAAAGCTGTGGAAAACCATATTATTCCTGTGAATAACCTGTGCACAACCTGTGAATAAGTGAAAATAAAATTCTCTTCCAACCAGATAATAACTGACTTTATAGATTACACCTGTCTCTTATACACATCTGACGCTGCCGACGAAGC
>ERZ1027100.919-NODE-919-length-12457-cov-12.335027_pt1 | contig 12457 bp, 10 predicted proteins | sample MGYA00519407_ERZ1027100 | MGnify/ENA primary metagenome ERZ1027100 (study PRJEB26926, sample SAMN06164645) | human gut metagenome | biome: ENVO:00009003; feature: ENVO:2100002; material: ENVO:00002003 | host: Homo sapiens | place: USA | collected 2012 ... | reverse complement strand
CTCAGGAGTCTCGTGGGCTCGGAGATGTGTATAAGAGACAGGTATACATCACCACAGGTTAGAGTGCAATAATTAAAAAGCTTTTCATACTTTTCATACACTGCTTTTTGTACCCTTGACAAACCCCTTCTTAAACGGCTATAATATCGTCTATTGAAGCACAATTACATTTCAACAGGCTTTGATGGGAACAAGTACATTTCTGCAATACTTACAGAGAGCTGCCGGCAGGTGAGAGGCGCAAGGAAACAGATCTGGAATACATCCCGGAGCTTTGCACCGAACGTCATACCGGATGGTTAAATATCTCCGGTTCGATTAATAAGCCGCAACGTATTGGCACACGTTATAGTGCCGGAGTGTTAGCAGAATCGGCTATTTTCACATATGTCGAATAATGTGTGACAACTCACGGAGGCATTCCTGTGCGAGCAGGATGCAAATTAAGGTGGTAACGCGAGAAATCCCCCTCGTCCTTAAATGGATGAGGGGGATATTTTATTTTTCAGAATACAGATTCATCTTATCAGGAGGAAAATCATGACAATTTATGACGAATTAGTTGCCCGCGGTCTTATCGCGCAGGTAACAGACGAAAAAGAAATCAAAGAGCTTATAAACAACGGAAAAGCTACCTTCTACATCGGCTTTGATCCTACAGCAGACAGCCTTCACGTTGGACACTTCATGGCTCTTTGCCTTATGAAGAGACTTCAGATGGCCGGAAACAAGCCTATCGTGCTTATCGGTGGAGGTACCGCACAGATTGGTGATCCATCAGGACGTACAGATATGCGCCAGATGATGACAACAGAGACTATCAACCACAACGTAGAGTGCTTCAAGAAACAGATGAGCCGCTTCATCGACTTTGGCGAGGGCAAGGCTATCATGGTAAACAACGCTGACTGGCTGATGGACTTAAACTATGTGGATGTGCTCCGCGAGGTTGGTGCTCATTTCTCAGTAAACCGTATGCTTACAGCTGAGTGCTACAAGCAGCGTATGGAAAAGGGTCTTTCCTTCCTTGAGTTTAACTACATGATCATGCAGAGCTACGATTTCTACACACTTTTCCAGAAATACGGCTGCAACATGGAGTTCGGTGGAGATGACCAGTGGAGCAACATGCTCGGTGGAACAGAGCTTATCAGACGTAAGCTTGGAAAAGACGCATACGCTATGACAATCAATCTGCTCCTAAACTCTGAGGGCAAGAAAATGGGCAAGACACAGTCAGGTGCAGTATGGCTTGATCCTAACAAAACAACACCTTTCGAGTTCTTCCAGTACTGGAGAAACGTTTCTGATGCCGATGTCCTTAAATGTATCAGAATGCTCACCTTCCTTCCTCTCGAGGAAATTGACAAGATGGAAAGCTGGGAGGGCGCACAGCTCAATGATGCTAAGGAAATCCTGGCATTCGAGCTTACAAAGCTTGTTCACGGTGAGGATGAAGCCACAAAGGCTAAAGAGGCAAGCCATGCACTTTTCGCAGGCGGAGCCAACAATGCAAATATGCCTACAGTTACCGTTACAGCTGAGGACTTCCCTGACGGAGATCTTGATATCATCTCTGTTCTCGTAAAAGCAGGACTTTGCGATTCAAGAGGAGACGGCCGCAGAAATATCCAGCAGGGCGGTGTTTCCGTTGCAGATGAGAAGATAACTGATATCTCTACCAAATACACTCTCGACGATTTCAAGGGTGAGGGTCTCATTATCAGACGTGGTAAAAAGAAATTTGCCAAGGTTGTAGCTGAATAGACAGAGAATCCCCGGTAGTTACTACCGGGGATTTTTACTTTCAGCCATATTTTATTTTGAAAATTCATTTGCAGGAAATTCATATGGCACAAATTTACTGCTACATATAACTGTATACTCCGTGTCTCCCGAAACCGTTTTTTGTTCTGTGCCAACACCCTCTCCACAAATCCAGTATGAACCATCATTTTTATTCTTTAGCATAATATCCCCACACTAAATTAGCATAGTGTACAATAGCCATATGTTGATAGCTGACAGGCCTTGGGTAGCTGTAATCCATAAAACTTCTAAAACAGCTCCCCAATCCAGTCCAAAAACTGGAAAAATTCTGGAAAAAAGTAGCTGAAACCGCTGAAATTTCTAAAACAGCTCCCCTAACCACAGCGAAATAGCCGGAAAAATCTCCAAAAAAGTAGCTGAAACTGCTGAAATTTCTAAAACAGCTCCCTAACCACAGCGAAACAGCCGGAAAAATCCATAAAAAAGTAGCTGAAACTGCTGAAATTCCTAAAACAGCTCCCCTAACCCAGCGAAACAGAATGGCTTATTATCCATCATTTATATATATTAAACCCTACTTTTTCCTCATCTTCTCTTGACTTCTCATTAATAAGTGAATATAATTTACCTAATTGATACATCAACGCTTTAAAGCGCTGATAAAAGGAGGAATTATCATGAAAAAGAGATCTAAAATTTTAGCTTCACTTGTTCTTGCAGGAACAATGGTTCTTGGACTTGCCGGATGTGGAGATTCCGGTTCAGCAAACGGTGGCACACAGTCAGGTAAGAACTCAGATGCCAAATATCATGTAGGTATCTGCCAGCTCGTACAGCACGAGGCTCTCGATGCCGCTACAAAGGGCTTTAAGGACGCATTAAAGGACAAGCTCGGAGACGAGGTCTCATTTGACGAGCAGAATGCCGCAGGAGATGCTTCTACATGCTCTACAATCTGCACCACGTTCGTCACAAACGACTACGACCTTATCCTTGGAAATGCCACAGCAGCTCTTCAGGCCGCTTCAGCAGCCACAGACTCTATTCCGATTCTTGGAACATCTATCACAGACTACGCTACAGCTCTTGATATGTCAGACTGGTCAGGCACTACAGGAAAGAATATTTCAGGTACTACAGACCTCGCTCCACTCGATGAGCAGGCTAAATGCATCAAGGAGCTCTTCCCGGATGCAAAGAACATCGGTATCATCTACTGCTCATCTGAACCAAACAGTATCTACCAGTCAACAACTATTACCAAATACCTTGAGGACGAGGGATACACTGTAAAAGAGTACACCTTCTCTGATTCAAATGATGTTGCTGCAGTAACACAGAGCGCATGTGATGCATCTGATGCAATCTACATCCCAACTGACAACACTGCTGCTTCATGTACAGAGGCTATCAACAATGTAGCTTCACAGGCTAAGAAACCTATCTTCGCTGGCGAGGAAGGAATCGCTAAGGGCTGTGGTGTGGCAACACTTTCTATCAGCTACTATGACCTTGGATACACAACAGGTGAGATGGCTTACGATATCCTTGTAAATGGTACAGACATCAAAACTATGGAGGTCAAGAGCGCTCCTAAGTTCACTAAGGAGTACCTTCCGGACCGCGCCAAGGAGCTTGGAATCACAGTTCCTGACGGCTATGAGGAAATCTCAGCTGAATAAACAGCTGCACTATGGAGGTATTTAATAAAATGATTCTAATGAATTATTTTGCAACCTTAAATCCGGTTGCATTCACCAATGCCCTTCCGGGCAATATAGCCCAGGGTCTGATATGGGGCATCATGGCACTCGGTGTTTATATCACCTTCAGACTGCTGGACTTCGCAGATCTGACGGTTGATGGCTCATTTGCAACAGGTGGTGCCGTAACCGTTATGATGACGATTAACGGCTACAATATCTGGGTTTCACTGCTTTGTGCATGTATTGCCGGTCTGCTCGCAGGACTCTGCACTGGTCTCTTACATACAAAGCTCGGCATTCCTCCGATTCTGGCAGGAATCCTTACACAGATAGCTCTCTACTCTATCAACTTAAATATCATGCAGCGCCACGCCAACCAGGCACTTAGCGCAGATAAATATAATCTGGTGCTTTCATCACGTAATCTGACACATGCGATAATTGTCGGTGTGATTTTCTCGGTTGTAATTATCGCGGTGCTTTACTGGTATTTCGGAACAGAGCAAGGCTCTGCTATCCGTGCCACAGGCTGCAACCCTGCAATGAGCAAGGCTCAGGGTATCAACATTGACAACATGAAGCTCATCGGTCTTGCGCTTTCAAATGCAATTGTAGCGCTCTCAGGCGGCCTGCTTTCACAGTACTCAGGCTTTTCCGATGTAAACATGGGCCGTGGTGGAATCGTCATCGGTCTTGCCGCCGTTATCATCGGTGAGGTGCTCGGCGATGCAATCCTCGGAAAGCACATGAATTTCATGGGAAAGCTTATCTTTGTCATATTTGGTGGAATTGTTTACTACATTGTAATCGGAATTGTTCTGTGGCTGCAGATGCCAAGTGATGACTTAAAGCTCTTCACTGCAATCATCGTGGCAATTTTCCTTGCAGTGCCTTACCTGAAGGGCAAGAGCAAGGCCTCCTTCAAAAAGGCCGGCAAGCGCTCTGCCGCAGCACTTAACGCAAAGGAGGGCAAATAAATGCTAGAGATTAGAAACGTACATAAAACCTTCAATCCGGGCACAATCAATGAAAAGCATGCCCTTAATGGTGTAAACCTAAAGCTTGAGGAGGGCGATTTCGTCACTGTTATCGGTGGAAACGGTGCCGGAAAATCGACCATGCTCAATGCCGTTGCAGGCACATGGCCTGTAGACGATGGTTCAATTCTCATCGATGGAGTGGATGTCACAGGACTTCCTGAGTTCAAGCGTGCATCATTTCTGGGACGTGTGTTCCAGGATCCAATGACAGGAACTACCGCAACCATGCAGATTGATGAAAACCTCGCACTTGCAGCGCGCCGCGGAAAGCGCCGTGGTCTTGGCTGGGGTATCACAAAGGCTGAAAAGGAGCATTTCCACGAGCTTTTAAAGGAGCTTGACCTGGGACTCGAGGATCGAATGACCTCAAAGGTTGGTCTGCTCTCAGGTGGACAGCGTCAGGCTGTTACGCTGCTCATGGCTTCACTCCAGAAGCCAAAGGTGCTGCTTTTGGATGAGCACACCGCTGCCCTCGACCCTAAGACAGCCGCAAAGGTGCTCACTCTCACAGACAAAATCATCAAGGAGAACAGCCTGACAGCCATGATGGTCACACACAACATGCGTGATGCCATCGCTCACGGCAACAGACTCATCATGATGAATAACGGACAGGTTGTCCTTAATATTTCAGGTGAGGAAAAGAAAAACCTCACTGTGGAGGATCTGCTCATGAAGTTTGAGGAGGTTTCCGGCGAGGAATTTGCTTCTGATAAGGCTTTGCTTGGATAGACATATCTATATAATAATAACAAAAATTTGCAGCTCAATACACGAGCTGCAATTTTTTGTTATATACTTTTTATATGAGTTCTCCCACCGGCTTAATCATATCAGCCTTGATAAAGCCCTTTATGATCAGATACTGCTCTATCGTCTTCACACAGTTTTCCACACCGACACGCTCACTGTTTAGTGTCAGGTCGTAGTTCACCGGATTGGTCCAGTAGTTTCCGTGTGTATAGTACTTGTAATAATCTGCCCTGAACTTATCTGTTCTCTCAATCGTGGCATTTGCCACCTCCGATGTCACACCCATATTGGCTATGGTACGCTCCACACAGAATGCACGCGGTGCCTCAATGTATATGCTCACTACATTTGGGCGGTTCTTTAATACATAGTCGGCACATTTTCCTACTATGACGCAGGATTCCTTGTCTGCAAGCTCGTTGATAATCTGGCTCTGATACTCAAAGAGCCTGTCATCTGATTTGAACTTCTCATTTCTTGATATATATCCCTTTGCTCTTGGAAGCCCTCGCAAAAAGCTCGTAAATCCGCCCTCTTCACGCAGCTTCTCATTTACCTCCTGAAACACATTCTCGTCAAGTCCGCTCAGCTGGCTTGCAAGAGTCAGAATACGGTTCTCATAACAGTGTATTCCAAGCTCTTTTGCCAGCTGTGATGCTATTGCTTTTCCGCCTGTTCCAAATCCTCTGGCAAAGGTTACTACAAAATTATCCATTTATCATTTCCTCCTTCTGAATGCCAACCATATCTAGCCAGCCAGATATCTGCTTAAGAATTCTCTTGTTCTTGGATTCTTAGGATTTGTAAACAGCTCTGACGGTGCTGCATCCTCTGCCACATATCCTGAGTCCATGAAAATAGTTCTTGTAGAAACATCTCTGGCAAATGCCATCTCATGTGTGACGATTATCATCGTAAGTCCTGTCCTCGCGAGGTCCTTCATGACATTTAGCACCTCTCCGACCATCTCAGGGTCAAGCGCCGAGGTCGGCTCATCAAATAAAAGCACCTCCGGGTTCATACAAAGCGACCTGGCAATGGCAACTCGCTGCTTCTGTCCTCCTGATAGCTGCGATGGCTTTGCATTGATATAAGGAGCCATGCCGACTGCCTTCAGATGCGTGATTGCCCTGTCAAAGGCCTCCTGCTTTGGCAGATGAAGCACCCTTCTTGTACAAAGCATACAGTTCTGGAGCACTGTCATATTGTTGAACAAATTGAAGGACTGGAACACCATTCCCACCTTTGAACGGTAATCATTGATATCCTTTTGTACATTTCTGACCTCTTTATCGTGATATAAAATCTTTCCTGAGGTCTGTTTCTCAAGCTTGTTGATGCACCTAAGCAGTGTTGATTTTCCCGAACCTGAGGAGCCCACAATACAGATGACCTCGCCGGAATGCACATCAATATCAATCTTTCTAAGTACCTCATGATCACCAAATGATTTGCTTAAATCCTTAATTGAAATTACTGTCTCACTCATATTGTGCCTCCTATTCATTGTCCATGTACTCAACTGCGAGTGCATAGTCTGTCTTGCCCTGCAGCTTCTTTTCAATCAGCTTGAAGAGCTTATCAAATACAAAGCAAAGTACAAAGTAAATTACTGCGATGACCAGATATGACTCAAAGTACTTGTAGTAGTTTCCACCGACTGTCTTGGCAGCCATGAAAAGCTCCTGCACAGCGATAACATTGAGCACTGATGTCATCTTCAGATTTAAAAGGAATGTATTTGCCATCTCAGGAATGATGTTCTTGAATGCCTGCGGCAAAACTACATAGAGCATTGTCTTAAACGGTGACATTCCCATGGCCCATGCGCCCTCGCGCTGTCCCATATCTATTGAACCGATTCCTGCTCTGACTGTCTCTCCCATGTAGGCACCTGTATTTAATACAGTTACGAGAATACCTGCAAATACAGGTGTCAGGTTTTCATAGCCCATCTGGCGTATTCCATAGTACACAATCATCGCCTGAACTATCATTGGTGTATCCCTGAATACTTCAACATAAACTGTAAATATCACCTTTACTATACGGATAAGAACCTTTTTTACGATGTTGTCGCCATCGTTAAGCTTTACATCATTTACTATGCCTACGATATATCCCAATACGAAGCCAAGCAATGTACCAACTACCGATATGTACAGCGTAAGCCAGGTTCCTTTGATAAACATGCTTGAATATTTCTGCGCCAGAAATACCATCCATTCTAACGAATTACTTGGATTACTTATCATCATACTGCTACCTCACTTTTATCTCTCTAATCCCCAGCTTACGCCGGTTTATCAGACTATTGTGGGATGATGCGATATAACATCATCCCACAGTCCTTCATCTTTTCGTGAATCAGATAAATCTCTAACAACTAGTTGGCTGCCGGCTGCTGTGTCAGAACCTGATCCATCAGCTCATCCATCTTTGCCTTGTCATTCCAACCGATTGCATTCATAGCATCCTGGATTTTATCTCTGAGTGCTGTATCATCCTTTCTTGTTGCGATACATACATTTACCATTTCATCATCACCTGTGAATGTATCATTCTCATCCAGCTCGATAATCTGTAAATCATCATTTGTCAGTGCTGCTGACTCGGCTGTCGGAACATCGATTACACATACATCTGCGCTGCCGTTTGATATTGCGAGGAAGCACTCTGATGTAGTCTCAAAGTTTCCTGACTGCTCAGCACCCTTTATCTGGTCTAAAAGTGGAATCCAGCCTGTTCCAAGCTGTGTCGTTACTTTGCAGCCTGTATCTGCGAGATCTGAAAGACCCTTTACAGTTGAATACTTGCCGCCCTTTTTAACAACAATACAGTTGTTTCTATAGTAATAAGGCTCTGTGAATGCGTATGACGCTTCTCTTTCCTTTGTCTTGCCCATACCGGCGATGATACAGTCATAATCTCCTGCATCGAGGGAGATACCGATTGATGACCACTCAACCTTATGTACCTCAAGGTCCATTCCCATCTGGTCTGCAAGCTTCTGTGCCACTGCTACATCGTAGCCGTATGCATAGTAATCAGAGCCTGCTATCTTGACTGCCTTGCTACCATCCGGTGTGGTATCTGTATCCTGTGTCCAGTTGAATGGAGCATATGCACATTCCATACCAACCTTTAAAACCTTCTTTGATGAGCTGTCTGCCGCTGAGCTATCTGAGGCAGCTCCTCCTGATGACGAACCACATCCAAACAATGTTGTCACTGCCATTACACCTGTCAATATCAATGCTGCAAATCTCTTACTTCTCTTCATCATAATCTTTACCTCCTTGATTATTGAAATACGAAAAGGCGCCGGAGTTTTTCTCCAGCGCCTTTGCTTAGTTCGTATAATAAACTTAATGAAGTAGCTTTGCAATGTTAATTTTGCACAATTTATTTGTGCATTTTTACAGTAACTAATTAAACATAAGCCTTTTTACAAGAATACAATTAACTACATCCAGATATTCCATCGAGTCATCAAGGCTGATTTCCAGTATCTCTTCTATCTTTTTCAGACGGTATTGCAGGGAATTACGATGAACGTACATCATCTGTGCCGTTTTTTGGACATTAAAGCCACACATATAATAATTGAGCAGCGTATCTATGAGAAAGGAGCCGTTTGCATTGTCATACATCTCAAGCCGCTTTAGCTTCTCGTTGCAATAATCCATGATTTCCTGCTGATTGCCGCTGTTGAACATATACTTGTATATGCCCATGGAGCTGGCACTGATTACCTTCTTGTTGGTCGGATTGGGTAAAATATCCTTTTTGGGGATGAGATTTTTCGCCTCCTGATAGCTCTTGCCAAAATCCGCAGGCTTCCTGTATGCAGCACCGAGTATGCATGTGCTGTGAATGAGCCCTGCAAATGGTGCACGACTGTCTAAGTCCCCAAGTATCCTTTCAATCTGATGCTCTGTCTCCATATCCTTTGTCTCCTCAAAAAGAAGCACAAATTTGTTCAAAAACCTCATATACATAGGCGTTTTCTTCATATGGATAACCTCGCGGTTCAGGCAGTCGGTATAGTATGTATATGTGTGCTCGTCCTGCTCCAGATTCACTCCGTATTTGCGGTCTATCACGATGATTCCCACTCTGTACGGCCGGTCAAAGGTCAGACCAAACTGTGCAGAAATCTTCTCGATATACTTATCATTTACCTCATATCCAAAGAGCAGATTGTACAGGTAGTCCCCGGTCCTTTTATTATCCACACTGGTCTCTAAAATCAGCTCTCCGACGCTCTGCGCAATATCTACAAAAGTAGCTCCCTCCCACCGGATATAAAACAACGGCAGCTTGAGTTCATCAGCCTTGTCCTTCATCCTCTGTGGTGCCTCTTCCCTGTCCTCCACAACCGAAATCGCAAAGCCCGATATCCCCAGCTCATTCAGCTCAACCATGGCATCATATGCCTCGTCCATGGAAAATCTCTTGTAATCTACCACAAGCAGCGCAAAGTTGCCCGGATTCATATGATCCTTATAAGGCTTTGTCTGCACCAGATACGTCCATGACACAATCCGGTCAAGCCCTGCTGCTCCCGCTACAAGCTCCATTCCGTCCATTTGTAAATTGTTAACATCCCTGCATGAAATCATCTGTATCTCCCTGATAGCATTAAGCTTAGGTAATTATCCCAAACCGTTTCACATTACTTATATCCACAGCCGCTTCGCCCCGGCATATCCTCTCCGTGCACATACCTGGCATTGAACTCCATATTTATATCACGAAGCTCCTTCTTTCCGTCAATATAGTCCTGATACATCTCGGCAAGCCCCGACATGCAGCCATCGCAGGTGGCCTCGATATTGCCAAGCGACTCAGCCACAATTGCCTCACGTTCCACTTTTGTTGTCTCACTGATTAAATATCCCATTTTGTATGTTTCCTTTTCGTATGTTTCATTTCCGTATAATGCATAAAAATATCCGGAATTTCTGACTATTTCGTAACTGTTCAGTACATTCACAGTTGCGAGTCGCAAGCGCATTAAATGATTAAAAGCCCAGATTCTCATCCACAAGAATAATCTGGAAACGTCCCTTCACCCTTGAAAAGCGTGTGGTCAGAATCTGACAGCAGATACACTGCGGACTCTTGCAGTCAAAGCAGGTGCCGTTCTTAGAGCACGGTGTGTCGATGCCAAAGCGCTGTGCGTTGATTGGCGCTGCCTCATTTCTCGCACGGCTCATAGCATCTGCCTCGGTCTTTACGACCTTGTTCATGCCTACTATAAGAAGCACATGCTTCGGACCGTAAGCATATGCAGCCACGCGGTTTGCATTTCCGTCAATATTGATAAATACACCATCCTCACTCATCGCATTGACACTTCCAAGGAAATAATCCGATGTAAATGCCTTTAACGCTATCTCCTGCTTTTCCTCCTGCGTAGACACCTTGTCCCTGTCATAAAACTGATATTCTCCATTCGAGAGCGCCTCATACAGACCGCATTCCTTCACCGATGTGGCACCGCCCATATTGATTGAGCTGCCCTTTGGAATCAGCTCCAGTGCCTTCTTAACATCCTCCTCCTTTGTCTCTACATAATAAGCCTCCATGTTGCGCGACTCAAGCGCAGCCACAAGGCGTTTTCCCAGTAATTCGTTTCTCATTTTTCTTACATCCATAGTGTAAACCTCATTTCATGCTTATTGCCAATTCCCATTTGTGCAATTAGCTGTATTAATTGTTGTTATTATACTACTTTACAGGGGGCGTCTGCAATTTATTCGGGAATAAATGATTGTACTTTTCATTCTAATAGAAAAAAGTGTACAACAAAAAGAGCTCTTTCGAGCTCTTCCTGCTTTGTACAACATTAAATTGTAGATGATTACTGTAAGAGTGAAAGTACACCCTGGTTAGACTGATTAGCCTGTGCAAGCATAGACTGTCCAGCCTGTGCAAGAATGTTGTTCTTGCTGTAGTTAACCATCTCTTCAGCCATATCTGTATCACGGATACGAGACTCAGCTGATGTAGTATTCTCAACTACGTTGTCGAGGTTGTTGATTGTGTGCTCAAGACGGTTCTGAACAGCACCGAGTGCTGAACGCTGTGAAGATACTGTTGAAATAGCATCTGCAATTGCGTCGATTGCATATGTAGCATCCTGCTCTGTATCAGCCTTGATACCTTTGATTCCAAGACCTGCAGAGTTCATTGAGTCGATGTTGACTGCAATCTTGTTTGTCATGTCAGCATCTGCTCCTACGTGGAGGTTGAAGCTTAAGCCATCTTTGTATGAAACACTTCCTTTGTTTAGGGTGAATGTTGTGGTTGCAGTATCATATGCATCGTTATCATTTGTTGCATTTGTAGCAGCTGTATCAGCTCCAATACTGCTTGCTTTTACGATTTCAGCTGTCTGTAACTGATATGCTTTTCCATCAGTGATAACAGTTGAGTCATTGTCATCAATACCATCGGCACCACCATCTTTATCTGTCATGGCTGTGTATGTTTTTGTTCCAATAGTTACTGTTGAACCATCTTTAACCAAATCCTGTAAATCTTTAAGTACAGCATCACCTGTATCACCAGCTTGTCCAGTTAATTCAGATTTCTTTATCTTATTTCCAGCTGAATCAAACACATTTGTAGCGCCTACCTGATATGTTTTTCCATTAACTGTGTATGACTTCTTTGCAGTATCAGTTCCAGCCTCTATTTTAGCCGCTATATCCGCAGCTTTAGAACCAATTGTATAGTTCTTACCAGCAATACTTATCTTATCACCGGCATTGAGTGTCTTTAATGTAACGTCAACTGTATCACCCTTATCTGTGAGTGTAACTCCATCAAGTCCTGCATCATGTGCATTTACTTTATGTGCCTTTTCTGCTCCGTCACCCTTTAAGAGGTATGTCTCATTGAACTTTGTTGTCTCTGATACACGATCAATCTCTGTTGTGAGCTGGTCAATCTCGTCCTGTATTGCCTTACGGTCTGTGTTAGAGTTTGTTCCGTTTGCAGACTGTGTTGCAAGCTCATTCATACGCTGAAGCATTGAGTGAACCTCTGTGAGGGCACCTTCTGCAGTCTGTACTGCTGAAACACCATCCTCTGCGTTTGTTGATGCTCTGTCAAGTCCCTTGATCTGCTTTCTCATCTTCTCAGAAATTGTAAGTCCTGCTGCATCATCTGCTGCAC
>ERZ1027100.916-NODE-916-length-12471-cov-3.556701_pt1 | contig 12471 bp, 10 predicted proteins | sample MGYA00519407_ERZ1027100 | MGnify/ENA primary metagenome ERZ1027100 (study PRJEB26926, sample SAMN06164645) | human gut metagenome | biome: ENVO:00009003; feature: ENVO:2100002; material: ENVO:00002003 | host: Homo sapiens | place: USA | collected 2012 ... | reverse complement strand
ATCTACACTTCTAGCTTCGTCGGCAGCGTCAGATGTGTATAAGAGACAGCTCCTGCACCTGCACTTTTTCGAGACAGGTAAGCGGATACTGTTCCTTTAATTTTTCCCGGAAGGCAAGCGAGAGATTCGTCATCTCATCGTAGCTGCCCGCCAGACGATGATGCATCCAGTCGTATAACTGTTTGGCACGGAACGGCTTTTCTCCCATCTGCTGGCAGGCGTCCTTTAATTCGTCTAAGGTCATTGATTTAATATCCATCTGTTACGCCCGTCCTTCCTCTGTTTTCCGGAATTTTGCAAGGAAAAATCCGTCTGTCTTGTGTACCCCCGGGATCAGCTGCAGCTGTCCTTTGGCCGTTTCTCCGCTTTTCAGCTCATCCGGCAGCAGTTCATCCAGACTGACTGCTTCAAACGGGAACTGTTCCAGAAACCATGCGGCATTCTCGCTGTTTTCTTTTCTGTTGACGGTACATGTGCTGTACAGCAGTGTGCCGCCCGGCTTTACGTACGATGCGGCATTTGCAAGGATTGCCCGCTGAATCCGTACCAGCTCCTCTTCTTTTTCTTTTGAAGCGTAATATTTGATATCCGGCTTTCTGCCGATGACGCCGTATCCGGTGCACGGCAGGTCCGCAATCACAACGTCCGCTTTTCCGATCCATTCCGCATCGAGCTGTTCCGCATCTTTTACCTTCGGCACGACGCAGGAAACACCTGCTCTCTGCACATTTTCCCGGATCAGATCGACCTTGTATTCGGTGAGATCACGCGCTTCCACGCATCCCTGATTTCTCATTTTATCTGCTGCATGGAGGCTCTTTCCACCCGGTGCCGCGCAGAGATCCAGCACCTGGTCACCCGGCGCGGGATCCGCCAGATGCGCCGCCATCATGGAGCTCACATCCTGAATCTGGAACCGGCCTTCCTGGAAGGCATTCAGTGATGCGATCGTCTCAAAGTTTTTCAGATAGAACGCCTCGCCAAGATACGGCGCTTTTTCCAGCTCTGCCCCCTGGCTTTCCAGGCTTTTCTTCGTCTCCTCGATCGTATTGTTCCAGCGGTTGATACGGATCGTCACCTGTTTTTCTTTCAGGAAATCCGCCATCATCGTTTCTGCCGTTTCTTTTCCGTACTGGGATACGAACTCCTCAACCAGAAATTCCGGCATGGAGTATTTCACGGAAAGATACTGCGTAGTATTGTTCTCCTTCGGCATCGGCAGATGATCTTTCTCCCGCACGATCGTGCGCAGAACGCCGTTGACAAAGCCCTTTAAGTTGTAAAAATGCTTCTTTTCCGCCAGTTTCACCGCCTCATTGACGACTGCCGAATCCGGTACTGCGTCAAGAAAACGGATCTGGTACACCGACATCCGTAAGATCGCACGAATCACCGGCTTGCATTTGTTGATCTTGATTTTGGAATACTGATTGATGATGTAGTCATTCTGGATGCCGTATTCCACGGTTCCCTCGCAGACCCGCTTGATAAATGCACGGTCCTGCCGCGGCAGGAACTGGTATTTATCGAGGGCGTCCCTTACAGCAAGATGGCAGGGCGTTTTCTCCCTGTCCATCTCAAGCAGAATGTTCATAATCAGCTCTCTTGTATTGATTGTATCAGTCATCATTTCTCCTAAATGCTCCGGATAAAATCAGCAGCCGGAGCAGCTGCAGCAGAGAACCGATCACCGCTGCCACGTATGTCATGGCTGCAGCCCAGAGTACTTTCTTGACTCCGTCGTGTTCCGTCTCTGTCACCATACCGCCCTCGCTGAGCATTTTTAATGCTCTTCTCGACGCATCGAACTCGACCGGAAGTGTTACCACCTGGAATGCCAGTGCCAGCACAAACAGCCAGATCCCGGCTTTCACAAGCATCGGAAGGCTGAAAATCAGTCCGATCAGGAACAGCGGCCAGAAAAGCTGGGATCCAAGGTTCGCTGCCGGAACAATGGCGCTTCTTACTTTTAGCGGCACGTAATCCGTATTGTGCTGTACGGCATGGCCGCACTCATGCGCTGCGACACCGATTGCTGCGACCGAGGTTGAATCGTAAACCGCATCCGATAAATTCACGGTTTTTGTCCGCGGATCATAGTGATCGGTCAGTTTACCGGATACGTGGCGGACGGTCACATCGTAGATGCCGGCCTGATGCAGAATGCGCATCGCCGCCTCGCGTCCCGTCATGCCGCTGTACGAGCGGACGGTCTGATATTTGCTGAAAATCGTGTTCATGCGGACGGATACCGCCATGGAAATCAGTGCGGCAAGAATCACCAGCAGATACGTACTGTCATAAAAAAGTCCCATATCGTTTTTCTCCTTTTTTCTCAGGCACAGCAGCCATCACACCGCTGTGCCGTTCCCCGCCTCAACTTCAGGTTGCTTTTTCTCTTTTATTCGCCAAGTCTGGTACCCGGCTCGATCGCATAGCCGCGCAGGAAATCGGCGGTTTTCATCCGTTTCTTTCCTTCGAGCTGCAGCTCCTCGATCACCAGAATGCCGTCTCCCGTCTTTACATGGAGACCTGTCTCATCTGCCACCCAGACTTTTCCGGCACTCTTCGTCGGATTCTGTCCCGGAATTTTCGAGAACAGATCGCCGCCGAACATGGCAATGACTTTGGCATCCCAGATTTTCAGGTTCTTTCCGTTTACTTTTGTAAAAGCACTCGGCCACGGGCTCATCGCACGGATCTGACGTTCGATCTCAACGGCACTCTTCGTCCAGTCGATCTTTCCGTCTTCTTTTTTGATCATCCGCGCATACTCTGTAGTGCTTATCTCCGGCTGTTTTTCCGGTGTCACTTCGCCTTTTTCAAGTTTTGGAAGTGTCTCCACCAGAAGTTTTGCTCCGGCTGCGGCGAGCTTGTCAAAGAGACTGCCGCCGGTCTCATCTGCTGCAAGCGGAACTTCCACTTTCGTCAGCATATCGCCTGTGTCGAGGCCTTCATCCATCTTCATAATGGTTACGCCGCTCACTTCATCGCCGTTCATGACAGCCCACTGGATCGGCGCTGCTCCGCGGTAAGCCGGAAGCAGGGATGCATGAACGTTGATGCATCCGTATTTCGGCATGTCCAAAATCTCTTTTGGAATAATCTGGCCGAATGCAACGACAACGATCACATCCGGCTCCATTTTCCGGATCTCCTCGATCGCCTCTGCATCCCGCACGCGGCGCGGCTGATAGACCGGAAGGCCGTGTTTTTCGGCTGCCTCTTTCACCGGTGTCGGCATCATCTGTTTTCCGCGGCCCTTCGGTTTGTCCGGCTGGGTCACAACGCCTGTGATCTCATAACCGGCCTCCACGAGCGCCTCAAGTGTTCCCACGGAGAAATCCGGGGTTCCCATAAATACCACTTTCATCTGAAGTCATCTCCTTTATTTTAAGACTTACTCTTCGTCCTCGTACTCCTCATACTCATCGTACGTGTTGTCCCAGAGTTCGCCTTCTACTTTTTCTGTATACATATGTCCATCGAGGTGATCGCACTCGTGGCAGATGCAGCGGGCAAGAAGTTCGGTTCCATCCAGTTCAAACGGCTGCATGTCGCGGTCCAGCGCTCTTACCTTTACGTAATTCGGACGGGTTACTGTACCGGATTTTCCCGGAAGGCTTAAGCAGCCTTCTGCTCCTGTCTGGCTTCCGGAAGTCTCCAGGATTTCCGGATTGATCAGAAGATGTGGGGTTCCATCCACATCCATGACTACGATTCTCTTTAAGATGCCGACCTGCGGTGCGGCAAGGCCGACACCGTTTGCCTCATACATGGTGTCAAACATGTCGTCGATCAGCTCGCTGATTCTTGGTGTCATCTTCTCCACCGGTCTGCATTTTTTTGTTAATACGCGGTCGCCTACGACTCTGATTTCTCTGATTGCCATAATTCTTTTCCTTTCTTTTGCTCTTCTATTATAAATAATCTATGTGTAAATAGTATGAAAAAACTAATACTTTCTGCTGAAGTCAAACTGTAAATAAACGGTACGGAAGCCTTTGTTAATCTCGATATACCGCTCCAGTTTTTCCCGCAGCTCTGCCAGCACCTCTTCCTGCGGCGCGCGTACATACACGGCCATGCGGTACAGGTCATTGATTTTCGACACTGCCTCACTTGCCGGGCCGATGATCTGGACTTCGCGGTTTCCCCGGATGCGGATGAGATATCTGCGAATGTATTCCATCGCCTGCGTCAGATGCGCTTCATCCTCCCCGGCTCCGTGGATCGCCAGAAGCTCCGCCGCCGGGGGATATCCCATCAGACGGCGGTAGTCCATTTCTTTCTCATAAAATGTCCCGTAATCCTGCTCTGCCGCCGTCTGAATGCTGTAATGTTCGGGATGGTACGTCTGAATGACTGCCATTCCCGGCTTTTCGCCTCTTCCGGCGCGGCCGACTGCCTGCGTCAGCAGCTGGAACGTACGCTCCCCGGCACGGTAATCGACTGCATTCAGGGAGAGATCCGCCGCCAGCGCTCCCACCAGCGTGACATTCGGGAAATCGTGGCCTTTTACGATCATCTGGGTTCCAATCAGGATATCAGCCTCCCCCGCCGCAAATGAGGACAGGATTTCTTCATAACTGTTTTTCATTTTTGTCGTGTCGCCGTCCATCCTAAGAACGCGTGCCTTTGGAAACAGCTTTTTCACGTTCTGCTCGATCTGCTGTGTGCCGGCACGGAAGCCGCCGATGTACGGGGAACCGCACGACGGGCACGCATGTACCTGCGGTGTTTCATAACCGCAGTAATGGCAGACGAGCTTTCCGTTATTGTGTGCTGTCAGTGATACATCGCAGTGCGGGCATTTCATCACATGGCCGCATGCACGGCACGAGACGAAGCCCGCATAGCCTCTGCGGTTCAGAAACAGTACAACCTGTTCCTTTTTTTCAAGCCGTTTTTCGATCTCTTCCCGCAGTTTTCCGGACAGAATCGAACGGTTTCCCATCTGTAATTCTTCCCGCATATCCGCGATCCATACGGACGGAAGTGCTGCATTTCCGTACCGCGCATCCATCCGGAACAGCGCGTACGCTCCCGTCTCGCAGGCGTAAGAAGCATCCACCGACGGCGTTGCCGAACCCATCACCACATGGGCATGCTCCAGCCCGGCGCGGCGCACGGCGGTCTCCCTTGCATGGTAGCGCGGCGTCACTTCACTTTTATAGGAGGTTTCATGCTCCTCATCGATTACGATCAGTCCCAGTTCCGGAAACGGTGCAAAGAGTGCGGAACGCGGACCGATCATAATACTGACCTCCCCGCGCCGCGCGCGCTCCATCTGGTCGGCGCGCTCGGACGGTGTCATCCGCGAGTTGACCACCGTGACCCTTGTTCCAAACCGTGCGCAGAACCGCTCCACGTTCTGATACGTCAGCGCAATCTCCGGGATCAGCACGATCACCTGTTTTCCTTCCTTCAGCACTCGCTCCATCAGCTCCATATAGACGAGCGTTTTGCCGCTTCCCGTCACACCGCGGATCAGGCAGGGGCGGTTCTGTCCTTCCCATTCCTTTCGAATGCCGTCCACCACGGCCTGCTGCTGTTCGTTTGGTTTTCCCGCAGTTGTTCTTCCTGCCGCATCAGATACCGGATTTCTCCAGGTGCTCGTACGGCGGATTTCCAACACGCCCTGCTCTTCCATCACGTGCAGCGTATCTGCCGTGATTTTCAGTTCCTTGCTCACAACCGGCCCTGGAAGAACCGGCTGGGCCAGCAGCGCGTTTAAGAGACGGATTCTCGCTTTATAATTTTTCTTTCTGTAGTTTTCCAGCAGCTCCTCACATCTCGCAGGATCTGCAAGAAGCGCAATTTCGCGGGTTTCTTTCCCGCGCGCCTTTACTTTGACTGGAAGCACCGTCTTTAACGCCTGGATCATCGTCGATCCGTACGTATGACGCATCCACGCGGCGAGCGCGATGAGCTTCGTCTCTACGGTCGCCGCATCCTTTTGTACCGCGAGGATGGCCTTCATCCGGTCCTGCGGATATTTCGGCTCGTTTCCGACGGAAAGCACATAGCCGGTGATCGTGCGGTTTCCGTTTCCAAACGGAATCTGTACCGCCGTTCCCGGACCGATCTCCCCTGTCAGTTCCGGCGGAACCTTGTACTGAAAGGTCCGGTCCAGTTTTTCATTTGTGATGTCTACGATTACATCAGCGTAAACGCTGCTCATACATTCCCCTTACTTTCTTCCAGTATTTCCCGGATCAGCACGCGCTCATCCATCTCGTACCGTCTCCCCTTCCGGATCTGATACGTTTCGTGGCCTTTTCCCGCGAGCACCACGAGATCGCCCGGCTGCCGGTTTTCGATCACATACCGGATCGCCTCCTTACGGTCTGCAATCTCAACGAAAGCGCCTTCTGTTTTCCCGATTCCCGTCCGGATATCGTCCAGAATCGCCTGTGGTTCCTCATCCCGCGGATTGTCCGAGGTGATGACGGTCAGATCCGCCAGACGCCCCGACACCTCTCCCATCTGGAATCTCCGGTCCCGCGCGCGGTTTCCGCCGCAGCCGAAGAGACAGATCAGGCGCTTCGGATGGTATTTCCGCAGTGTCTTTAACAGGCTTTCGAGGCTCATCGCATTGTGTGCGTAGTCAATGAGAAGCGTCATTTCCGGATACACCGGAACTGCCTCACACCGCCCACGGACGCGGACTGCGGAAAGTGCCTCCTGCATCGCCTTTTCCGGGATTCCCATCTGCGCGCAGACCGCAATGGCGGCAAGCGAGTTGGAAACGGAAAACAGACCCGGCAGATCTACCCGTACCGGAAAATCCGCTGCGCCCTGCACCCGGTATGAAACACCGAGCACGCCGGGCGCCTGATCGAGTGCTGCATCTGCTGCCATAAAATCAGCTTTTTCCCTGCATCCGAATGTCACCAGACGGCAGGTGCTCTGCCTTATGATCTCCGGAAACCTTTTGTCATCCCGGTTTACAATTCCGGTTCTGCAGGTGCGAAGCAGCTTCTTTTTGCAGGACAGATATTCTGCAAACGATGCATGCTCCCCGGCGCCGATGTGGTCGTTTCCAATGTTGGTGAACACACCGTAATCAAACGTAATTCCATCACACCGGTGCTGTTTTTCCGCCTGCGAGGAAACCTCCATCACAACATGGGTGCAGCCCTCCCGCATCATTTCAGAAAACAGCTTCTGCAGCACAACAGGCTCCGGCGTTGTATTTTCTGACGGAATGCTTTTTTCCCCGATCCTCGTCTCGATCGTTCCGATGAGTCCTGCGCGTATCCCTGCTTTTCGCAGGATTTCGTAAATCATATATGCAGTCGTCGTCTTTCCCTTCGTGCCGGTCACTCCGATTGTCACAAGGTGCTGCGCCGGATCGTCCTCCCAGGCACAGGAAAGCTGTGCGAGTGCTTCTCTGCTGTCCTTTACTACGAGTACGGTTACCTTTTCCGGAATCCCTTCCAGTTCCCGCTCCGCAACCAGAACAGCAGCGCCCCTCTCGACTGCTTCTTCTGCATATACGTGCCCGTCCATCCTGTTTCCGCGGATGCAGACAAACACGTTCTGCGGCTGTACTTTTCTGCTGTCGCATGTGATTCCTGTAACTTCCGCATCCAGACTGCCCTGCTGGAGCTGATATGCGATCCGTTTTTGTAACGTGCGCATGTTTTTCATGCCGGGACCTCCCTTTCACGTTTCAAATCCCTACGACTCAGATACTTTTATAGAATACCATAGTCCGAAAAACATTTCAATGTGCGCAATGTCGGTTTCTTCTTGATTTTTGCCTCCATAAACTTTATAATAGTTCTATATTGATGCCTGGTTTTTTCGTATCAAAATCTATGAACTGCAAAGAGAGGTATCTTCCAATGAAAAGAAAAAAAATAGTTGTTGCACTGGGACACAAAGCTCTTGGAACGACGCTGCCGGAACAGAAAGCAGCCGTAAAACGTTCCGCAAAAGTAATCGCAGATCTCGTTGCTGCCGGTGCTGATGTTGTCATCACCCACAGCAATGCGCCGCAGGTCGGCATGATCCACATGGCGATGAATGAATTCGGCAAAATGCACACCGACTACAGCGCAGCCCCGATGTCTGTCTGCTCCGCTATGAGCGAAGGCTACATCGGCTACGACCTGCAGAACGCCATCCGTGCTGAGCTTCTCCGCAGAGGAATCTTCAAAACCACATCCACGATTCTTACACAGGTTGAAGTAGATCCGTACGACGATGCCTTCAACAATCCGGTCAAACTGATCGGCCGTACACTTACCAAGGAGGAGGCTGACGCAGAGGAAGAAAAAGGAAACTACGTAACGAAAACCGAGGACGGCTACCGCCGAATCGTTGCTGCTCCGAAGCCGCAGGATATCGTAGAGATCGACTCCATCCGTCTTCTTCTCGATGCCGGACAGGTTGTCATCGCAGCAGGCGGCGGCGGAATCCCGGTTCTCCCGCAGAATGAAGAGTTAAAGGGTGCATCCGCAGTCATCGAAAAAGACCTCACCAGCGGCCTGATGGCAGAAATGCTGAACGCAGACATGCTGATGATCCTGACCAGCGTGGAAAACGTTTCCATCAACTACGGTACCCCGGACGAAAAACCGCTGGAGCACATCACCGTTGCTGACGCGAAGAAATACATCGCAGAAGGCCAGTTCGGGGAAAACTCCATGCTGCCGAAGATGGAAGCAGCTGTTTCTTTCCTCGAGAAAGGCATCGGCCGTACCGCAGTCATCACTTCCATTGATTCCGCACTCGCCGGATTCCAGGGAAAAACAGGTACGATTATCGAGTAATACAAAGTATACAAAAAAAGGATTCCCGCGAGTGGGAATCCTTTTTTTCTACTCTTTTTCCGGACTAAAAAGCCAGATTAGAAAGTAAATTTATCTGCAAAGTAAGCATCGAGATCCTCAATTTTAATTCTCTCCTGCTCCATGGTGTCACGGTCACGGACGGTAACAGCACCATCGGTCTCGGAATCAAAATCGTAGGTGATGCAGTACGGAGTACCGATCTCATCCTGACGGCGATACCGTTTTCCGATATTTCCACGGTCATCAAACTCGCAGTTGTATTTCTTGGACAGCTCTGCAAAGACTTTCTCAGCGCCCTCGTTCAGCTTCTTGGAAAGCGGAAGCACACCGATTTTTACCGGTGCCAGTGCCGGATGGAAATGCATCACAGTACGAACATCATTCTTTTCTGCGTCGAGAACTTCCTCGTCATAAGCGCTGCACAGGAATGCCAGAACGACACGGTCAGCACCAAGAGACGGCTCGATAACATACGGGATGTATTTCTCGTTCTTCTCTGGATCGAAATAGGTCATATCCTGTCCGGATACATTCTGATGCTGGGTCAGGTCGTAATCGGTACGGTCTGCGATTCCCCACAGCTCGCCCCATCCGAACGGGAACAGGAACTCGATATCGGTTGTTCCCTTGCTGTAGAAGCACAGCTCTTCCGGAGAATGGTCTCTTGCACGCATCTCTTCGTCTTTCATGCCGAGGCTCTTCAGCCAGTTGATGCAGAAGCCTCTCCAGTACTGGAACCATTCAAGGTCGGTGCCAGGCTCGCAGAAGAACTCCAGCTCCATCTGCTCGAACTCACGGGTACGGAAGGTGAAGTTACCCGGTGTAATCTCGTTACGGAAAGATTTACCGATCTGGCCGATTCCGAACGGAATTTTCTTTCTGGAAGTACGCTGTACGTTCTTGAAGTTTACGAAAATACCCTGCGCGGTTTCGGGACGCAGATATACCGTATTCTTTGCATCCTCCGTAACACCCTGGAAGGTCTTGAACATCAGGTTGAACTGACGGATTTCGGTAAAGTTGTGTTTGCCGCAGGTCGGGCAGGGAACCTGATTATCTTCGATAAATTGCATCATCTGTTCCTGGCTCCAGCCGTCTACAGAGCCTCCCAGATCAATATTGTGCTCCTGGGCATAATCTTCGATGATCTTATCTGCACGGAAACGCTCGTGGCATTCCTTACAGTCCATCAGCGGATCAGAAAAGCCGCCCAGATGTCCGGATGCAACCCAGGTCTGGGGATTCATCAGAATCGCGCAGTCCACACCGACGTTGTAAGGGTTCTCCTGGATAAATTTTTTCCACCATGCGCGCTTTACGTTGTTTTTCAGCTCTACGCCGAGGTTACCGTAATCCCATGTATTTGCAAGTCCGCCGTAAATTTCGGAACCGGGATATACAAACCCTCTCGCTTTTGCCAGCGATACAATTTTGTCCATTGTCTTTTCCATCGTTTTTCTCCTTTGACTGCACAGATTTTAATCAAACAGAATATAGGTCAGCATATCTGCGTCGGTTACGGATACTGTTTTGGCATTCGCTGTCGCCTTGACATCCTCCGAACCGTACCGGACCTTATCCCATACTCTGACATTAACCGCTTCCCGCACAACTGCAATGTGCTTTTCTCCCATTTTGAGGAGGTCTTCCTTGCCGATCTGCTCTCCGTCTCCCTTCAGGGAAGAAAGCGTAACATTCAGATCATAGCCTGCATTAAACGCATCTTTTACGGTTCCAACAAACAATGCCAGTTTGTTGAAAGCAGAATAAGCAGAAGCGTCCGCATACTGCATCACAACCGTTACCGTATGATCGTCATTTTCTTTTGCCGCTTTCAGCACAACCGCTTCTTTTCCAGCCGAAGCATTATAAGTATCGCATGCCTGCTGAATCGTACTTTCCAGCTCATCCAGATTATAATAGCTTTCGGAAAAATCTTCTATAATCGTGTGAACCACCTGACCATTTTTTTTGACTTCAATCGTGGTCTCGGTTACTTCCGGCTCCCTGCCGCATCCCGTCAGCATCGCTGCCAGACACAGGATACACAGTGCGCGCATGATCCATTTTCGCGTCATTTATCTGCTCCCTCTCATCTGCATCCGCTCTTTATCTGCCGATGCTATGATCTTAACTATTATAGCCGACCGCCCTTTCTTTTTCAACCCATAACTTTACAAAGTCATTTTATAACGTTTCCAGGATCTCCAGGGTATGAAATTCACCCGGAAGAAAATCCCTCCGGTATTTTTCTGCAATCTGCACAAGCTCTGCAAGCACTTCTTCTTTTAAGGTAAATGTGTAAAGCTTTTCCACGGGCGTCCCTGCGATAAATTCGACTGCATACAGCGCCGTTTCCGAAAAATTGCCCTGCGGCAGCCCCGGGAATTCCCCGTTTGCCACAATCAGCCGGATTTCGTAAATGCATCGCACAAGCCTGCGCGGGATGCTTTTTACCGTCAGTGCCCGCAGGGACTGATATAAAAGCTTTAACACCTCGCGCTCGTCGTTATTTTCCCGTGTGCAGTAATCCGCCAGCTCCAGAAAATACATTCCGTAATAGGCGCCCTCAAAATCCTGCCGTAGCTCTTCAAAATAGCAGTCCGCTGAAATATCACAGACACTGTAGGAATTTCGCCCTGCATACAGCTCGAACGTCCCGAAGGTAAACGGACTGGTAGGAGCCAGAAAAGCGCTTGTCGGCTTTCTGGCTCCCCTTGCAAAAGCGGATATTTTTCCTTTTTCCCGAGTCAGGATCACGACTCTCCTGTCATACTCCCCGATCGGTTCTGCCTTCAGAACGATTCCGAGCACTTTGATCCGATCCTGCATGTTGTTCCCCATCCTGTCCCTGCGCCTTTGCACGGAAGGACGAAGTAAACGAGCTGCTCTCGTGTAACTTCGCCCGGTTCCGGAGCGCATTTCTTTCCTGTATCTGATTCCGGTACTGCAGATAATCCTCCACACGCCCGGTTTTTAAAAACTGATCCCAGTAGCTTCTTTCATTCATCCTTACCGCCTCCCATGTATCCAATCTGCCGTCTCCGACAGCTTTTACGTCCCTCATAGGATAAGCGGTTTGAACTTTTTTATTCCCTCAGAAAAAAGAGCCTTCTATCTGTCCGGCCTGGTATCCGCAGGGTTGTAACCGAAGTTTTTTAAGAGGAAATCGCTGTCTCTCCAGTCCTTCTTGACCTTGACCCAGAGCTGCAGATTGACCTGGCATTCCAGCATATCCTCGATATCCCGGCGCGCCTGAGAACCGATCCTTTTGAGCATGCTGCCCTGCTTGCCGATAATAATTCCCTTGTGGGAATCCCGCTCGCAGATGATCGTCGCATCGATATTGACGATATGCTCCTTAAATTCCATCCGTTCGACCGCCACTGCGATGCCGTGGGGAATTTCCTCTTCCAGACAGCGCAGTGCCTTTTCCCGGATCATCTCCGCAACGATCTGACGCTGCGGCTGGTCTGTGATCGTATCTTCATCGTAGAAGGGCTCTCCATAGGGAAGATATTTGAAAATGCAGTCCAACAGCGTATCGGTATTGTTGCTGCGAAGCGCCGATACCGGGACGATTTCTGCAAAATCCATCTCTTTTCGGTAAGTTTCCATCCTGTCTCTTATACACATCTCCGAGCCCACGAGACTCCTGAGCATCTCG
>ERZ1027100.914-NODE-914-length-12476-cov-17.453748_pt1 | contig 12476 bp, 9 predicted proteins | sample MGYA00519407_ERZ1027100 | MGnify/ENA primary metagenome ERZ1027100 (study PRJEB26926, sample SAMN06164645) | human gut metagenome | biome: ENVO:00009003; feature: ENVO:2100002; material: ENVO:00002003 | host: Homo sapiens | place: USA | collected 2012 ... | reverse complement strand
TACTGGTTCTTTTATGAACTCTTATGTGAACTCTTTTCTTGCTTTTAAGTGGTATCCTGGAGTAACGTCGGCCACCATAAATGCAGATACTAGATGATGAACACAGAACTATTGTTCGAACGCTTGCCAATTTAACGACATGAATCTGCCATATCCCAAAGGCGATTTTGCCAACCTCAAAATGACATTATAATTATTCAATATCCAATGCAGGAAGACTATTATCTTCAAATCTATCAAAGTCAGATTGGAAAAGACGGTCTTGAATAATCCTGTACTTTTCAAACTCTGATTCAGCAAACTCTTTGGCATATTCGGCAGAAACCTTTCCGCTATCCTGTAATATCGGGCTCTCAAATAAATTAATGAATTTGTCTATTCGCTTTGCCCAATCTTCCATTGTCATAGGTATATGACGCATAGCCATACTTTCTGCCATATCAAGGGACACATTGACTATTCTGCCCATTTCTTCCAATTCTTTTTCTCGCAAATAGTTTTTTGCAACAGACACATCAGTTTTGACAATTTTTCCATTCGGAGCATTTTCCCAAGTGGTCAATCCCATATGTTCCTTATTTGCATCGGCTCGTTCGACTATCAGCTCCGCAGCGGTATGCCCATGCACAGCATAGTGCATTTTGTTCTGTACCTTCTTGAAGAAAAGACGAGTTGTCGGAGCTTCTTTATTATAGTCTATAGCCGTAGCATAAATATCAGTCAGTTTTTGATAAAAGCGACGTTCACTTAGCCTTATTTCCCTTATTTCAGCAAGCAAATGTTCAAAATAGTCTTCTCCAATGAAAGAACCGTTCTCCATTCGCTTTTGATCAATCACATATCCCCGGATAGCAAATTGACGAAGCACGTATGTACACCACTGCCGGAATTGAGTAGCACGAACAGAATTAACCCTATACCCGACACTGATGATGGCATCGAGATTATAAAACATTGTTTGATAATTTTTCCCATCAGCAGCAGTTGCCGAGTTTTTCTCGGTAACTGAATCTTTGACTAGTTCTCCGGATGCAAATATATTTTTTAAGTGCAGGCTAATATTATCAGTTGAGCAATCAAAAAGCTGCGCCATCGCCTTTTGCGTTGCCCAAATGGTTTCATTCTTATACATCACCTGAATTCCATCCTCTTTGCCCTCAAGCATAAAGATTAGGAACTCTGCTGTACTATTTCGTATTTCTATATTCTTTGCCATAAATTATACAATAATCGATACAAAACTATATCGCCAAGTATGTGCAAATTTTACACATACTGAATCTTGCTGTAGCTCTGACGACTCGAATACATTTTTGAGATGCTTGGAAACGACAGTCATATCCACACCAAAAAGTTGAGCCATCGCCTTTTGGGTAAACCAAATGGTTTCATCCCTGATGATTACCTGCACCTTACCTTCCTTTTCCGGAAGGTTATATAATATGAATTGAATATCTTGTGACATAAGTATTATTGCCTTTTATAATAATTCGTAGACTTCGTCATATTCCAATGAATTTTGTCGAAGCATACTTAAAATTAAAGACTTCTCAAACCCTTTTAGCTTACCATTTTCAACTATTAAAGCTGCTCGACATTTATCATACACTATATTTGCGGTATATCTTGACAAGCCTAAATTCTGCAATGCTATCACAATTCTATTTCGAGTTCCATATTCAAGTAATACAGCCCAATTATCACCTGCGTTATCTTCTCCCAAAATATGCTTCAATACTAAGAAGTAATGGTTGAAATATTTTTCGAAATGGAATCTAATAACCTTTTCTATATCTCGAATAATCTCACCTATCAAAATATTCACATGCTCTTTCTTTCTTGAGCTAAATATCTCATTAGCACCAGAAGGCAGTCGTATAAATGATTGATTGGACTCTTTATATTTAATAGAGTCTGATATTATTTGACTGAGACTTATTCCATTAATCCATTGATTCATAATAAATGCATAATACTTTAGGCTATTCACATTATTCAATTCCTTAATGTTTGTTTTCCCCCAATTATATAGATGATAAAACCTTTCAAGAATTCTTAGACAATTCTCATAATCCACATTGCCAGATAATGTAATTTGTTTTTTATCAGCGTGCAATTCAAGCAACTGTTTATATACTGTATTTTGAATACTGATGTCGATAGACTCATTTGAGTCTAATAACGAAAATGGTACCTCAATATTAGAATTTTTACTTTTGGCCAATTCTAATATCTGAATCTTATTTCTTTTTATTAGCTCTTCTATAATTGGACTTTGATACCCACTTTTCGGTTCCAAAGTATCGATACAAATGATATTGGCTATATAACGCAAAATTCTTTTTTCTTCCTCTGTTCCTGTCTTTATTTCATTATTCTTAATTTGATTTTCTATTCTTTTCAAATTTTTATTTATCCGGTCGTATACAGTTGGGATAAGCTCAACTTTTTTACTTTTAAAAAATGCGCTTCCTTTCCAATCACATTCATTATGTTTTATACAAAAAACATTTCCTTGTAATTCTCGAGACATACGCCCTGCTCTCCCGGCAAGATTCCAAAAATCAATGGATTTGAGTTCTGACCGATGTTTCTTATTATCGAGTATAAATAAATTTTGCGTAGGCATATTTACGCCTTCTAATAATGTAGAGGTGCAAAAAATATATTTTATATCTCCATTCTTATATAAATCCTCGATTAGATTACGTATCAATTGTGGCATATTGCCAAAATGATACGCTACCCCCTTTTTTATGATACTTGCTAAATAGTAATCAGGATGAATATAATCACCAATAATTTTAGATGCTTTCTTTAATTTATTGTTTGTTCTAGTTGCATCATCTATGGATATTGTATTAGCAAACTGAGTAGCATAAGCAATTGTACGTCTAACACTATTACAATACACCAAATTACTATCTCTCCCATAAGTTACAAGAAAGCCATTTACCGTTCTGGCACTTTCCGGGATTTTAGTGGATATTGGAAGAAACTCATTACCATAAAAATATGAAAATTTCCTCTCACTCAAATCAGAGAAAAAAAGATTCTGAGCAACTGTGGTCTCCTCTGTTTTAAAAGAATTCTGCTCATCTTTTCTGAATAACTTTAACAGAATATCCGGATTAGAGACATTAGGAGATGAAAAATAAAGTTTGGTTGTAGGATATTTTTTTAGTGTCTTCTCTATAGCAATATATGTTGTTATACTCCTAGTATCGTCTTGTGCTATTTTATGTGCCTCATCCACAAATAAAAAACCTATTGAAGGATTTTCGTTTTGAGACAAAAAACTAATCAGCCGTTCTGGAGTTAACACGAGAATTAGATTTGTATTATTTTCAAGAATAAGTTCTGATATATTTGAATTTGTAACAACCTTATATTTATTACGTTCCAGTTGTATACCCAAGTCTTTTTTTATTTCGAGAGTAAACTGGCTGATAAGAGCTCTAGTAGGAACTATTACCGCTAAATTTTCAGGAGGTCTATTGTGTATTATTCTACTTATAAATGCTTTTATAATAAAGGATTTGCCCATAGATGTCGGTCCAGAGAAGCTAAATTCTCTGGATTCACTTAACCCCGAATATAAATCATATTGAGTATCAGTAAAGTATATTCCATCTGAATTTGGAACCTCTTGTAAGGCTTTCTTAGCATCTATTTGTATCATTTTATCTAATGGAAGTACAGCCTCATTACAATCTTCTTTAGTTAAATAATTAACTGCTGGAAAATTACCAAGATTATAATATACAGATTTAGACACCATTCTATAATATGGTTCATTCTTATATGAACTATTTAAGAAAGTTATAATATGGTACGCATAGCTACGAGCTTCAGAAAAAGAGGATGCTGATAATAAATCGGCAAATCTCAATAAATTTTTATACTCTTTTTCTTTATATTGTATTGATTTACATAAACTCAGTATTTGATAATATGAACGTTCCATACATATCACAAAAAGCGATTGAAAATACTCGCTACCCATTATCTCTTGTGCAATCTTATCTGCCAGAATCATAGCTATTATTTTTTCAACCTGTTTATGATTTCTGATCTAGTCTTATCCAAGTCAGAAAATGGTAAAATGTAAAAATAAAAGTTGTAGCCGATAAACTCGTTCTTCTTCAACAGCTCATTAATTGTCGGCACTATTTTATTTATACTAGACTTTACTTTTTCCGATATATTAGTTCTAAATTCAGCATTATTAACACGACGTTCATCATCTGACATTGAAATGTCAAAACCTAGGAAGACTCCAAAAGAATTATCAAGATTTAGATTTTCATCATTCTCACTTGGTATTAAGATTTTCTTTAATATTTCATACGAGTCCTCCGATACTGTCTCTTTTAACAAATTCGTATTTACCAAATGAACTTCATATCTCATTTTGTCGAGGTCGTTGTCTAACATTGTTTTAATAGATTCAAACGCAGAAATAATTCCGCTTTTCAAATCTCCATGTAGTTTCGATTCTCCAAAAACCATTTGATATGATGCATCATCAATCTTTAACAAATGAACGCCATCAGCTCCCTTAACATACTCATTTGAAGCTGTTTTCAATTCTAATTTTGTAAGCAGCTTGGGAGCATGTAAGTGCGACTCTAACAAGCAATACAAAAGAAGTTCTCCTAATTCTCCTGCGTTACTTTTAGCACGTCTTAATTTCTCTCTTGCTTGTGAAGCTAAATTTCCAAACTTCTTTTGTTCTATTAATTCATTACATGTATGCCTAGATAAAGCATACGTTATTAATGCATTTTCTAATTCTTCGCTTAGATTACCATAATTAAACTGATTGTTAGATATTTTCAACATAAAAACATTCAACCTATTACCACCTTCCAATACTTCATTTTCAAAGATTTTGGTAAATAAGTTTAAGAAATCACTCGAAATATCCGTTTTAATCAACATAAGCTTACAATGATTCTAATTTGCGAGAAAATATCTAATATATCCTTAGGCATCTATTTATCAAACTGCTTTGCAATTCTTTTAAATATCAAAGCCTTGTTCATCAACCATTCAAATGCAAAGTTCCATTGGCTTTCATTACTTATTATCATAAGAATAAAGAGTAATAATGCGAGTTGCTTTGTCCGCTTCCCGCCATTCTACCTTGCCACCTACCAATTCTTCTATTTCTTGTGCATACTGCTTGAACATGGCAAACTTATCTTTGTCGTCAGGTATATATATTTCGGCTCCTAAACGTTTTTTCTGGGTATTTACAGTTAAACCGACGTGATATGACGAACTTCCTACACTCAAGTCATACCAATGTTGTGGCTGTGCTTTTCTCGCAGAAAATTCCTTGGCAAAGGATTCATTTGATTTAATATACTCTGATAGTTGTTGCCAAAAATTGAGTTGCAGCTGTTTGGTCTCGCTTAAACTAGCGACATTCTTCATTTGTTTAGCCCAATCATTAGGACGCTCTACTACGTTAAATTTGGGAGCAATTGCAGAATCATCAATTTGCCATAATTCAATTTCTACGAGAAAAAAGCCTATTTTAACACCAGTATTTTGATTCAGCCATTCTATTGCTTGACGATGTTCGTCACGTGCGTGTTTTACTATCCACACAATGACTTCCGCACCTTTCCCTGACGCATAAGTGATAAGCTTGCCAAGGTGGTCATGGTTGGTGTCTTCAAGTTGATTTTCAATTATAATACGTCTTTCTGCACCCTCCTCAATAGCATATAGATCTACATTGAAACTTCCAACAGAAGACTCACATTCTTCTAAGACGATATCAATTCCAATAGCATCACTTAATTGCTGCAAATTGCATTCTTGGGCAAGCCATTTACTAAAGTCCTTCGTTTCATGCTGCCAAACAGAACGCAGGTCATTAATACGTTTAATCTTTCCGAGTTTCATGATATCTTATTTATTTGCGTTTTCATATGCTGTATTAAATACTCTCTGATTAATGAAATTCATAAAATCAGGGTTGTCGAGATAGTTTCTACAGAATTCTGTATTCTCATTAAGCATTCGTGCAATAATCATCATCAATGACATATTACATTGCTGTTGAGCTGTTTCTCTGTCGCTATTTCGGGCGGCATTCACAAATGCTTCATCTGATTGCAGACGTGCAGGCAACTCCTCAAGTTGTTGTTTCGCTTTTTCCTTATCCAACCAATTAATACCATTGAACTCATCCAATATCTCGCTCAATCTTGCCATATTGAGTTCTGATTTACCTCTAGGTGTACCCACAGGAGTTGGTTCAATCTCTGCATCAGAGTTTTCCAGTTCAATTTTTTGCTCCTCACCTTTAACAATACGGTATTGATCAAAGTCAATTGCTTCAATGAGTCCTTCGGTAAAATCCTCACCTCTCAACACCGGCAACTTGTGTATCAACAATGAGAAATATGTGTTCAATTTTTCCCATTCCACACTTTTAAAAGGCAAAACGGCTGCGAGAAAAGGATATGTACGCAAGAAGGATTTAATACTACTCTTGCATCTGATTTGAATATTTTCATCCATCTCTTTGAATCGCTCTACAGAATTGTTGATTATAGGGTCAATTTCCTCTCGAGAAGCACCAGCCCAATATTTTTCATTGAGCATGCATATGTCCTCTTCAGAATATATATTAGCACTTTCAATCTCTTGAATGAGGTCATTCAACTTATTCGGATCAGTCTCTTTTGACAATATTGTTGTCTTGTAGAATCGTTGGAACGAGTTTTTAATGCTATCTGCATCATTGGCAAAATCAAGTACAAAAGTATCTCGTTTTTTGGGATGGCAACGATTCAAGCGAGACAGGGTCTGAACAGCTTTTACGTCAGTTAGGACTCTATCCACATACATCGTATGAAGCAATGGTTGGTCGTAGCCTGTTTGGAACTTTTCGGCTACTACTAAGATACGATACGGATCACGTTCCATATTATCTTCAATATCTTTTGATGGGAAACCATTTACGTCAGCTTCTGTAACATCTTTGCCTGCATAGTTCTTGCTACCTGAGAATGCAACAATCACCTTATAAGGACTCTTACGCTCTTCAAGCAAGCGACTGATTTCATAGTAAAACTCTATTGCACGAAGAATACTACTTGTAACCACCATAGCACGAGCTTGTCCACCCATCTTGCCCTTGTCAATAATCTGGCTATGGAAATGCTCTACTATAATGGAAGCTTTCTGCTGAATTGTTTCAGGCTGGCTCTCTACGAATGCTCTAAGTTTCTTCTGGGCTTGCTTCTTTTCAAACTCAGGGTCAGACTCTATAGCTTTGACGATCTTATAGTAGCTGTTATATGTTGTATAGTGCTTGAGTACATCCATAATGAAGCCCTCTTCAATTGCTTGCTTCATTGTATACTCGTGGAATGGACGATGTCCGATTTCACCATCAGGCTGCTCAAACGCAGTTCCGAACATTTGAAGTGTTTTGTTCTTTGGTGTGGCAGTAAATGCATAATAATTTGCATTCTTTACCATCTTACGTCCTTCAATAATAGCATTCAGCTTATCTTCCAAGTCTTCACCATTTTCTCCAGCATTACCACTAAGGGCAATATTCATTTTCGCAGACATTGAACCATTCTGACTACTATGTGCTTCGTCTATGATAATGCCAAAACGCTTATGCTTCATCTCCGAACCTATGGTTTCGAGGATAAATGGAAATTTGTGTACTATTGTAATAATAATTTTCTTGCCACTCTCCAAAGTCTTACGCAATGTTTCTGCACTATCGGCCCAAGCGACAAGATTAGACAAACGCTTGAAGGAGGCGATGTTATCGCGAATTTGCTTATCCAAGTTTACTCGGTCTGTAACAACAATGACGCTATCCATTAAAGGCTCTGTACCATCAAGCAAGCCAACAAGTTGATATGCCAACCAAGTTATTGAATTAGACTTGCCCGAACCTGCCGAATGTTGAATCAAATAACGCTGACCTACACCTTTTGCTCGCGTTTCTGCTAATAATAGTCGGACGACCTCTAATTGATGATAGCGCGGCCACACAACAGAAATCTTCTCCTTGCCGGTCTTCTCATCTTTCTTTTTTACAACTTGCGCATAATTCTCAAGTATATCCGACAAAGATTCTTTCTTTAATATATCCTCCCAAAAATATGATGTGCGCAGACCATTGGGATTAACAGGATTACCGGCACCACCATTGACACCTTTGTCGAATGGTAAAAACCAAGAACTTTTACCGCAAAGCCAAGTACACATACGGATATTATCATCGTCAACAGCAAAGTGTACGGCACATCTTTTAGGCGCAAGTAGCGGATCACTCGCATCACGGTCAGTTTGATATTGTTTTATGGCGTTCTCAACGGTTTGACCGGTATAATGGTTTTTCAGTTCCATTGTCATCACTGGCATTCCATTCAACGAAACCATTACATCAATGCTATTCGAATTGTCCTTGCTATAGAACAATTGTCTTGTTACACAAAAAATATTTTTCGCATACATTTCCTGAGCTGTAGGATTCAACTCAGACGGCAACGGATAGTACATATCGAAGAGCTCCGATATGTAACGGAATCCTTTTCTCAACACATCAGTAATACCACGAGAAGCAAGTTGTTTATTCAACTCGGCAAAAAACTTGCGTTCTGATACTTCGCTCACAAAGCAGGCCGTATTCTCAACTTTCTTTTTCTGCGTAGAGAGAATAAATCGCTTTACACGTTCAGTATCGAGCGCATAGTCCTTGCTATAATCCTCTGAAATACCCTCTTCGTAACCCTGCGAATCGCACAAATAGCTCACAAGGATAGTTTCAAGATTTTTCTCCGATGTGTCAGTTACCATAACTTCATCTATTTATATTTCAGACTGCACATTTATTTGGCCTGTTACACAATCTGCAATAAGTTTCTGTTTATATTCTTTCAAATACTCTATTTCAGCTTCAAGTTCAGCCATAAGAGAGTTTACTTTCGCACATTTACCCTCAATATAAGCAACAATTGTATACTGTTCTTCAATAAGAGGAAGAGGAATATCCATCTTTTTCAGACCTTGCCAATTTAGATTCTGTCTTAATCCACCTCCCATGCTATAAAACAACTTTTTGATATCGTAAGAATGAAGAGTATTATACAAATAAGAAGGAATGATTGAATCATTTAAAACACCTAAACATATATATGCAGAAGTAACAATGCCTTCTTCTTTAACTAACCCAACTCTAAGACTCTTTTGATCATTTTGCAAATCTGTAAGTCGTAAAACAATATTTCCCTCCTCAACCACTTGATAAGTATCAAATGATGCAGGTAATAGCCCCTCCGTAGTGTTAATGTCCTTTCTAATTATCCTCCCATAACTAAGAGATAACAGATTCTGGTGATGGATATTCTTATTTGAAACAAAATGCTCATATGAAACTTGTGAAAGACGACGAATCTCCCAGTGCTCCGGTATTATCCCAATCCACGGAATACCACTATCTTTCATCTTTACATCGGGATTCAAACCTCGTGTGATGACATTAGCAATTTCAGCTTCTTTTAGCTCATTAAGCAGCTGTAACTCTCTCTCTCTCTCTCGAACATACGCATCTATACATAGGGTTTTACTTTCAAGATAACTCACAATTTTCTCTTGCTCAGCAAGAGGTGGAATTGGTATAAATTTCCTTCCTAATAGGGGATAATTAATATTTTGTCCCTCTCGTATTCCAGTTACACATGTCTGCAATAACTGTATAAACGGCAAGCTTTTGAATAGTACTTTGAAATAATCTGTAAATTGTTTTTCTATTGGTGTAAGGATAGTATATGCAGCACTTATTATACCTTGATAATACGCATATTCTATTCCTCCTTCAAAAGAGCGAAGACTAATTACAAAATCACCCACTTTTACAAGTTTAAGACCTTCAAAGCCCTTGTTTACAACCACAACTCGATTCTGATACATTGATTGTGGAATCACGCCTTGAGCCTGTGTTGCACACAACATTTGCTCTCCTGGATGGTTTTTCTCTGAACGCTCAGAAAAACAATATTTTAATTTTCGCTTTTCCCAATGGTTTGGCAATTTGATCAACCATGCCATGCCAGTATCTTTGTATTCATTGTACTGTCTCATATCTTCCCCAAAATATCATCCAACATACCATTAGTACGTTCCTCAATAGCACGAATATCCCGTGTTATATCCTCTATAGAACGCAACGCCTTTGGCTTATAAAAGTATTTTGTAAATGAGAGTTCATAGCCAACTTGTATAGACTTTTCATCTATCCAAGCATCGTAGGTGTATGGTAAAATCTCATTCTGTAAAAATCCATCAATACCACCTTCATAACGAAATGGGATTATCTCAGTATCTTCCAATGCTTTGTCTGCAATTTGGCAGCCATTCGAGTCAAAAACGATTTCTGCGTCCGGACAAGTTGTAGTGTAGTACTTCTGGAGTAAATCAATATGCTTCTTTTTAGGTTTACTCTGCATTTCTTTTATTGCAACTCTCAATAACTCTTGCAGAGCATTGAAATCATAATCAGACGAATGGTCGTATTGCCTGACAAAAGTCATTACCTCACAACAAATAGCACCATCCTTTTCCTTACGACACATTTCGGCCTCACGCTCTTCATTATACTCAAAACGAAGGCGCAGAGGACGGCATACCTTTACACTCCAATAGCCAAACTCATTGTTCGGGAAAATCTTGCTTTGCGGTGTTTCTACAAAATCGGTAAAAAGTTTGAGAATTTGTTGTCGATCTGATTCTGTTGTTTCACAGTTCTTATCACCAAGATTCTTGCGCAATGGGGATTTAATTTCTGTCGCATCAATCAATTGTACAAGCCCTCGTCGTCTTTCTTCTTTACGATTAGTCAGCACCCAAATAAAAGTACCGATAGGAGTATTATAGAAATCCTTTTCCGGCATTGCCACAATAGCTTCAAGCATGTCATTTTCAATAATATATTGACGAAGGTTACTTGCACCACTACCAGCATCGCCCGTAAAGAGAGAAGAGCCGTTATGAACCTCCACGATACGAGTACCTAACTCTGTGGCATTTTTCATTCGTGAAAGATTATTTGCAAGAAACATCATTTGACAATCGCCAATATCAGGGATAAATGATATTTCCACGCCATCTTCCCCAATCAATGTAAAGCGACTATCAGTAAATTTCTTCTTCTCAGTCTCAGCTAATCCTCTCTTTTTGAGATCCTCCTTCCAAGGAGTACCAAATGGAGGATTAGAGATACAAAAGTCATAAGTTTCGCCAGGATGTCCATCTCGTGAAATGGTACTATCGAACGCTATGTATTCACGCATCTCTGTACCATGTACATACTGAAATGCCTGAATATCGCCTGAAATCATCAGGTCTGCCTTGCAGGTCGCAAAAGTTTCAGGTTGAAGCTCTTGCCCATATATCAGCACTTGAACATTCTTGCCTCTTTCGTTAGCAACTTCTTTAATGCGATCTTGTGCAATAGTAAGAATACCACCTGTTCCACAAGCACCATCATACACCGTGTATGTATTGTCTTTAATTTTGTCTGCAACTGGTATAACAGCCAAATCTGCAAGCAGTTTTACATAATCACGAGGCGTGAAATGCTCACCGGCTTCCGTTACATTATTTTCTTCATTAAATCTTCTGAGTAGCTCCTCGAACATCGTACCCATTGTATGATTATCAAGAGCAGGAAATTTCACATTACCATTATCATCAAGAACAGGCTTATTGCTAAGATTTATCTTATCATCCGTGAATTTCTCAATTATACTCCCTAAACGTTCAGCCTCCGTAAGGTTATCGACCATTTGACGAAGATGAAACTTATCAAGAATATCTTGAACATCTTTGCTGAAACCATTAAGGTAATCATTGAAATTCATCTTTAACCGTAACGGATCAGTTTCACTCTTCAAGGTCTTCATTGTGAAAAGTGAAGTATTATAGAAAGGAAAACCTGTAGTGTTAAACAATATTGGATCTTGATTGGCTATTTTATTATCATCAAGCATCTTCTTCTGAGCCAATAAGGTTGCTTTTGTTGGCTCAAGAAGCACATCAATACGACGTAACACCATCATTGGCATAATAATTTTCTTGTATTCACCTTTATCAAAGGCATATACAAGTACATCTGTTGCGATATTCCAGATGAAAAAAATAGTTGATTATATTGAGCTTGTTCCATATTCCTTTACTGTTCTTTAGTGGGTGTTATTAGTGTTCTCACATCAACGTCCAAGCATTTTGCTATCTCCTGCAGTTGGGCAATAGACGGCTGCGACTTATTTGAACACCATCTTGAAACTGTATTCTCAGATTTGCCCATTTGCTCGGCCAACCATCTATTGGTTCTTTGCTTTTCTGCGAGTACCGCCTTAATTCTATTCATCACTATTTGTTGATTGTTCGACATCAGTATTCAAATTATACTCGTTATATTGCAAACA
>ERZ1027100.909-NODE-909-length-12520-cov-14.833855_pt1 | contig 12520 bp, 11 predicted proteins | sample MGYA00519407_ERZ1027100 | MGnify/ENA primary metagenome ERZ1027100 (study PRJEB26926, sample SAMN06164645) | human gut metagenome | biome: ENVO:00009003; feature: ENVO:2100002; material: ENVO:00002003 | host: Homo sapiens | place: USA | collected 2012 ... | reverse complement strand
AGTACAATCCGATCATCTGCCCAATCGTCTCTTTTTCCCGTTCTATGCGCGTCATTGCGGCCTATTGTGTTTTTACCACCAGCAATTCATCCCAACTTGTCGTATAACGCTGACTAAGGTGGGCGCGGTTCATCTGAAACGGCTCTGGTCCCTGTGCTGCTATGACGATCTTACCTTTGCCGTATTCCGTATTCACTTTATCCAGCACTTTCATCAGGCGGGCGTGTTTCTCCGCATCTGCCGGGGCGAACAGCGAGGCTTGTGTCTCCGAGGCGGGAGATATCTCGGAGAGAATGACCCCGGCCTTCTTATAACCATAGCCCCGTTGGTAGATCCTGCGCAATGCGGCCCGTGCGCATTTGACGATTTCCAATGTGTTGGATGTGGGTTCGGGCAACGCGATAAGTCCCGTTTCATAGCGCTGGGGCTGATCGTCCCGATGTCGGTTGGTGTAGATGTAGCTGCGGATCTCACGGCATACGGAGTGCTGCCCCCGGAGTTTTTCGGCACACATGGATGCAAACTCCGCAACGAGGCGTTCGAGTTGTTCCTGCTCATAGATTTCTTTGGGGAAGCTCCTCGATATGGTGATCTGCTGTTTTTGGGGCGGCATTTGTTCGAAAGCTATACACTCTATGCCCTGCAACTCTTTCCACATCCGAAGTCCGACAACGCCCATCCGTGCATGTACCCATTGCTGGGATAACTGTACGAACTCCAATGCCGTTTTCAGGCCCATGCTGTCGAACATCTTGCCGTAACGGCGTCCGATACCCCAAATATCACGTAGCGGAAAGGTCGCCAGCACCTTCTCGATATCCTGCGGGCGGTGCATATAGCAGCATCCTGCGAGTTTGGGATATTGCTTGGCCAGCTTCGAGGCGATCTTCGCCAGCGTTTTCGTAGGTGCGATACCGATGCTGACCGGAATGCCCGTATTGCGGCGGATCGTGTGTCCTATGCTGCGTCCGTACTCGTCGAGCGGTTCCGCAATGCCGCGTAAATCGAAGAATGCCTCGTCGATGGAATAGACCTCCGTATTGGGTACCAGCGACTTCAGCGTTTCCATGACGCGGTGCGACATGTCGCCGTAGAGCGTATGGTTGGCGGAGAATACAGCGACCTTACCGCGGTCGATGAGTTGTTGTATCTGATAGAACGGCTGCCCCATGCCGATACCGAGCGCTTTGGCTTCGTTCGACCGGGCGATAACGCAGCCGTCGTTGTTGGAGAGCACCACGGCAGGACGCCCTACGAGGTCGGGCCTGAATACCCGCTCACACGAGTTATGTAAACTCTTACATAACTCCTGTTATGTAAGCATATCGCTTATGTGATTATTTATACCGCATCTGCTAAATAAATCAATCTTTTAGCCGTAAATAATCTTACATAATATTGTGGTATTTTTACGGTAATGGGATATTCCATTATTGTAAAAAAACCGTAAATATTATGAAACAAAAAACCTATGATGAGCTGGCGGCCGAGCTAACTAGCTACATGAAGAATGAGCTTGGGCTTAAAGATTCTTCCATCTACATTCACCATTTGAGATGGCGTAAACTTAAGGAGTATATGCTCCAAAATAACATCAAATTCTTCACATCCGAAATAGCTACCGATTACTTATTCGAGAAATTAGGTAACGATTATTCAAACCTATCAAATAACGACAAAACGGTTGTTAGTAACATCAAAGATCTGATGCAATTTTATGAAACTGGGGCATTGGAACGCAGGCACGAACCATACATCTTTGACGGTTCAATAGGGAGTTTAATGTTAGAGTTTCTAGATATTAAACAAGAAGAACGACGATCCGAACGTACAATTTCGACGACAAAGATGCATCTATATTACTTTCTTAAATACCTTAAGAATAATGTTATTAATGATATTCATGAAATTAATGAGTATCACATATTGGGTTTTCTTAAAACAATGAATCCTAATCAAAAGGCATCTATGGATTGGTGTGTAAATGTTATGCGTAGCTTCTTCCGTGAACAATATAACCAAAGGCGAATCGATACTGATTACTCAAAGCTAATTCCTAAAACAAACTACAAAAAACAATCTAAAATTCCTGAAATTTATACAGGAACAGAAATTGGGCAACTTTTAGGAGCGTTTAACAGAACGAGTGCAGTAGGTAAACGAGATTATGCTATCACATTATTGGTCGCAAAATTAGGTTTAAGGACCTCCGATATCTCGCTATTGAAGTTTGAAAATATCGATTGGCAGCAGAATAAGATTAAAATCATTCAATACAAGACGAATACTCCGTTAGAGCTTCCGTTACTTCCAGAGATTGGGAATGCCATCATAGATTACATTCAACATGGACGACCAAAATCAGACCTTCCATTTGTCTTCCTTTTAGCTAAAAGTCCATATACGCCTTTGTGTCTAAGCGGTGCATCGCATGCTGTTTCGAGAAATTTATTACGTTCCGGTGTACACATCGGCACAAGAAGAAGAGGTTCGCATTCGCTTCGGCATAGTTTAGCAGGCTATCTTCTAAAAACAAAAACAGTTTTGCCCACTATTACTGCGGTTTTAGGGCATAATAGCACCGAATCAACCCGATTTTATTTGCGAATTGATCTTGAATCTATGAAACAATGTATGCTCAATGTGCCCATAGTGTCTAACAAATTTTATATGCAGGAAGGAGGGTATTTCTATGAATAGCAGAAAAATGACAGGAATATACGCTACGTATATAAAGCAATTTATTGATTTGAAAAGGAGTCTGGGTTTTAAGTATCTTAATGAGGAGATTATATTATCCTATTTTGATAGATTTACTGTAAAAACAGGAGTGTCTGAACTAGGTATTTCTAAAGAACTTTCGGATGACTGGTGTGCTAAAAGACCTGAGGAGTCCGATAGGTATCGAAATATGAGATGCTCGGTATTTAAGCTATTCGCAGAATATTTGAATACTATCGGTATAAGATCATATGTGCCTCATATTATAAATCGGAAACAGGATCACGTATTTGTACCATACATCTATACAAAGGATGAAATTTCAGCAATATTTCAAGTAACAGATGAGATAGGCAATAAATATCATCGAAAGGATTCTGTGATTTTTGCTTTACCATGTTTATTCAGGTTGATATATGCCACAGGATTACGCATTAGGGAAGCTACGACACTAAAAGACAAAGATGTTAATTGATTGATAACTTCATTCGGGTGTGTGATAGTAAGAACGGAACAGAGAGAATTATTCCGATTTCAGAAAGCTTATCTAATGTTTGCAAGGAGTATCTCGAATACAGATCTAAACTGCCAATCAGACCAAGAACTCCTGAAAATACTTTTTTTGTATCCCTCAATGGCAATGATCTTATTTACATGTCTGTAGGGATCTATTTTAGAAAGATTTTGTCTGTAGCCGGAATTCCTTACATCGGAAAACAAAAAGGTCCGAGAATACATGATCTGCGCCATACATTCGCTTGCCATGCACTCAGATCGATGGTAGAATGCGGAGTTGATTTGTATTATAGTTTGCCGATACTTTCAACGTATCTGGGACATCGCACCTTGGAATCAACTGAACAATATGTAAGACTTACAGCAGAGATCTATCCTGATCTTATAAAAAATATGGAGTCATTCAACACAAATGTTTTTCCTGAAATTTACGACCATGAATAAACCGACTGATTTTTCAAAATATTTGGCAGATTTCCTTGTCAAATACATGCCACATGAAAGAGGCGCAAGCATAAACACACTGACATCATACAGAGATAGTTTTGTATTATTATTCAGATTTTTGCAAGAGCATAAAAAACTAAAAATAGAAAGATTCACATTGAATCAACTGACAAAAGATAATGTAGTAGAGTTTTTAGAGTGGATTCAAGTTGAACGAAAATGCAGTGATTCAACAAGGAATCAACGACTTGCTGCAATACATTCATTTTGCAAATATATTCAATACCAACATCAGAAAACATACATGAACTTCAGCGTATACTATCTATAAAAGTAAAAAGAAGCACCAAACCACACGTCAACCATATTTCCTCTGATGGGATAAAACTATTACTTGAGCAACCGGATCCGTCAACATCTAAAGGTATCAGAGATTTAGCTCTGTTGTCGCTTATGTACGATGCGGGAGCAAGGGTGTCAGAAATTATTGATTTGACACCTTCCTGCATCCATTTCGACAATAAAAATGCCTCTACAATAAAGATCAAAGGTAAGGGTAGTAAGATTCGGATAGTTCCACTAATGGAGTCTCAGGTAAATATTCTGAGAAATTACTTGATGCGATATACTTTGAATGAACCACGTTGGGCGGAGTATCCATTATTCAGTAATAGCCGTCGTGAAAAATTTACTCGCATGGGTATAACTGGAATATTGCAAAAACACGTAAAAACAGCTCATGATATCTCTCCGAAAATGATCTCTGAGGAGGTTTCACCGCATTCCTTGCGTCATAGCAAAGCAATGGCGATGGCACAAGCAGGAGTAAATCTTGTTTATATCAGGGATTTTCTGGGACATGCATCAATAACTACCACGGAGATATATGCCCGCGCTGATTCTACGCAGAAACGAAAAGCTATCGAAACTGCTTATATTGATATACTACCTCAGGAAGAGCCCTGCTGGGTAGGCAATAAAAGTCTTATAGATTTTCTCAATGGGTATAAATAAATTCCCTTGTAAAAATCGACCAGCCATCTTAATTGGTATTCCCTTTCACATATTAGACAGGTCGTGTAGATGTTTGGAGCTAATTTTATTAATAGTATAATTAATACAATAATTAATTTGTTGATAACTCGTCAACTAATTTCATATTAGACGGACAAATATTTTGTAAATTTGTCAAAAAGGAAGAACTTATGGGAAAAGTAGTTGGCATAGGTGGAGGAAATGTGGCTATTTTGGATGACAGAAAAACATTCAAGATATTAGCTATTGACGGTGGAGGTATAAAAGGTTTATATTCTTCGACGATTTTAGAGCATCTTGAAGAAAAATATAACTGCTCTATTTCCGACCATTTTGATATGATTTGTGGCACCTCTACAGGAGGATTGATTGCGTTGGCGTTATCACTGAAAGTACCGGCTAAAGAAATTTCAGAGTTCTATATGAAGAAAGGAGGGGCTATTTTCCCTTGTCGGCCGGTAAGAAACTTTCTTGGACAAATTTTGTGGGGTGGGAAGTTTTCTGATAAAGCATTGAGGTCTGCTTTAGAAGAAATGTTCCAAGAACACAAGATAGAGGATAGTAATAATTTACTATGTATTCCATCATATAGTATTACAGATGCACGTCCTTGGGTATTCAAATACGATCACAAAGAAGGAAAGTTAGATAGAGATAACAAAGCAAAATATGTTGATGTTGCCCTGGCTACATCTGCGGCCCCAACTTATTTGCCTTTATGTGAAATCGAAGTATATGATAAAAAGCAGTTCATTGATGGAGGAGTTTGGGCTAATAATCCTACACTTGTTGGGCTAATAGAAGCACTTCATTATTTTGTTGGGAAACAAAAAGAATTTAAAGATATTCAAATACTATCATTGAGTAGTCTGACTTTATCGGGAGGAAAACCCATCGGACTGAATAGGCATAGGTCATTCGTCAAATGGAGGTCTGATTTATTTGATACATTTAATACAGGTCAAAGTTTATTCTCTGATTACTTTATGAAATGTGCGACAAAATTTAATGATGTTAAAATTGAGTATCATAGAGTTCCATCAGAAACGATCTCGTCCGATCAGGAAAGGTTAGTGCAAATGGATAAAGCAACCCTGAAGGCTCTCAACTTTATTAGAGGCAAGGGTAACGATAGAGGCGAGCATTGCAAAAAAGATGAAGATATTGCGAAATTCTTTAGTACCCTTAAAACGTATAAAACAAAATAAAAATATCATGGCAAACAATCACGATCAATTCATCGCGTTTAACGACACGGTACGGCTAACATCCACTAAAGAAACTACTTTGACTGATAACCGAAAGGCATTACGTAATGTCATTAGGAAATACTTTGACGATAATAAGCCCAATGAGATTAAACCCAAATTTGGCAGTCAGGGTTCATTTGTAATGAAAACTATTGTTAACCCTATTCCCCAATGGTCAAATGAGGATAACAAGGATTTACATAAATATGACGTTGACGATGGTGTTTACTTTATAGGAAACGAAACGCATAGCCAGAGATATGGAGTATCCACTTATCATGAGTGGATATATGATGCAGTCAAGGATCATACAACCAAAGGAGCTGTCAAGAAAAACACCTGTGTACGTGTTCTCTATGCGGACGGGCACCATATCGACCTGCCTATATATTACAAACGAAAGGACATTGTAAATAGCATCCCTGAGTTGGCGCACAAAGGTAAGGGCTGGACGGATAGTGACCCCAAGGCATTTGCAGATTGGTTTAATGGTAAAGTTGACTCGAAACAACAACTACGCAGGATCGTGAGATACTTAAAGGCGTGGAGCGATTATAGGCATACGCAGTCTGATACGAAAATGCCCAGCGGCTTTATGCTAACGATTCTGGCGGCAGAAAACATATCATATAATGATAAGGATGATGTCGCCATGAAAGAAACACTAGAGAAAATACAAAAGAAAATTGATCCTGCTTTCGGAGGTCGATTTGAATGTTGGAGACCTACTACGCCAAAAAATGAGAATCTGTTTGCTGAGTTTAGTGATACAAGGCGAGATTATTTCTTATCCCAACTGAAGAGTTTTGTAACGTCAGCACAACAGGCCATTGCGGGGACCAACCCCAAGGAATCTTGTATGAAATGGCAAAAGCATTTTGGGAATCGGTTCTCCTGCGCAACAGCTAAAAATGAAGACGAGAAAGCGGAGGCAAACACATATTCAGAACCCGCCATAATAAAAAACAATGCAAGAAGCGCCTAATACAGGTGTTGGGAAAGCACTAGATAAATCTTTCAATGAACTATCTACGGTCGAGAACATCACACGCAATCCTTCTGTAAAACTCGCCAAAAACTTTGCAGAGATATGGCAGATTGATACAGAGGTTACAAAAGATAGTTTTTTGTTAGAGGTATGCCTATATTTAGGATTTGACGAGTTCTTCCCCTTATCAATACCTCGCATCTATCTTTCCGATAAAAGTTATAAGGAAATAGGGTTAATCCCTCATGTTGACACAGATAAATTTATCTGCACCTATCATGAGGATACTTTAATCTTAAATCAAAATAATCCCACCGGAATTATCAAAGAGTGTCTTACTGCAGCAAAAGCCATAATAGAGAAAGGATTAATCGGAGATAATGCAATAGAGTTCAAAAAGGAATTTGGTGCATATTGGACAGATACTGCTGGCAAAGACTATGATTCTTTCTCATATTTGTCCCTTATAACTGAATATCCTAACGAGACGGCTCTCATTACCATTCTTGCTCTTAAGACCCCATATAATCGTATAAAGTACGTATTATATAGCGATAAAAATGCCCCAGTCGTAAAGCGATTTTTGCATTTTTTAGCTCAAAATGGGCATTCTGGGCACGAACACAAAGCATTATTTTTGGTCAATTATGGAGATAACATTAGTCCTCCATTCCCATGTACCAATGATGATATTTTAGGGACACTAAATGAGAGGCATCTTGTCGAGTTTAAGAAATACATCAATGCTAATAATTCGGTAGAGAAGCATGTTTTTTTCTTGGCTGACACAACAGAATCCTCTATATTAGTTGGTTGGAAGCACAATCGTCTCATTACAAAAATCAACGGCTACAGAGTTGGTCATATATCTCAATTTGAGATACTGTCTCGGCATCAAAAAAATGATCGAATCGTAAGGATTCTTGTAAACGTTTATAACAATAATCGTATCGAAAACAGAACAAGCGGTATTGCTAATGAAAAGTATCGTTTTTTGATAGCAGGATTAGGGAGTATTGGTTCAAATTTACTATTCTTTCTTAATGCCCTAAATTATCCTGATTACAAACTAGTTGATGACGATGCACTAAAAATTGAAAATATTGGGCGACATCTATTAGGGGTAAATGCTGTAAATCAGCCAAAAGTAACGGCTATATATCATCACATTAAAAACATAAGACCAGATCAGGATGTAATAATAAAGGGAGAACGAGTTCAGTCGTTGCTTAAAAATAATTTAGATTTTTTCAATGATTGCTCCTGCGCCTTTATCGCTATCGGTAATCAAAATATTGAGGATCATATCATCAAGTTAATTAACGATGGAAAAATCACTATTCCCATTTTCTTTTTATGGGTCGAACCATATGCGATTGGCGGACATTGTTTGTATATACACCCTGATGATAAAGTAGATGTAGAGGCGTTATATAGCTACAATCTATATCGTAAGAATGTAATTGCCGATCTCGAATATATAGATAGTAATCCCATTTTATCCAAACAAGAGGCGGGATGTCAAACAGCATATACACCATATTCGAGCAATGATATAATAATGTTTTTATCTTCAATTTACAAATGGATTAATGGCATAATAAAGGATAATGTTAGGTCAAGCAGTGGCATACAATGGATTGGCAATATTAAACTGGCAAATGAGTTGGGTGTCAGATTAAATAATCCAGAAATTACACCTGCCGATTCTTATAGTCATATTAATTTTGAATTATGATAATCCAAAGAGATAAATATACGATTCAGATTTCCGATGACGTTTTAGCAATTCTTGACAGCTACAAAAACAGTGACATGAGGAAGGAAGCGGGAGGTATAATATTAGGTACTGTTAGTCGTAAAAATGAAATAACAATATCGAAACTATCATTGCCGAATGTATATGACAGAGCTTCACGATATAACTTTGAGCGAGATAAAACAGTCGCACAGATTATTATAAATTATGAATTTCATAACTCTCAAGGTAAAATCATTTATCTCGGGGAATGGCACACCCATTCAGAACCCAATCCGACTCCATCAAGCACCGATATTAAGATGATAAAAGGTCAGTTCCAAGATAACAAATTAAATGAATCGTTTTTAATAATGATGATACAAGGAACACAATCTTTATATACAGCTCTTTATGATGGGGAATATATTTATGAATAGGCTTTTACTCCTATTTTCTTGTGAATTTATGTAAAATAAAGTAATATTAATTAGATGTAAACCAGCGGACTGTAATTAGTTGTTGCCATAATCATATTACTTACATAACAGGAAACGAAGAAGTTATTACAATCGCAAAGTCCGTACATGGATTCAGAACAATTTGCCCCGGAATATATCGTGCTCGTTATACTTTCTTTATGACATACCTTACCACGCCCCAGACAAGAAACTCATTGTCGCGGTCTACACGGATAGGCTGAAACTTTGGATTCGACGGCATGAGCCACGCACATTCAGCGTCGAGCTTGATGCGTTTGACCGTAAATTCCCCGTCCACATAACAGACGGCAATACAACCGTCGTGCATGGATACGGATTTGTCGACGACGAGCAAGTCGCCGTCGCCTATACCGTCACCGGCCATACTTTCCCCCGCCACGCGCACGAAGAACGTAGAGGCCGGATTGCGCACCAACTCCCGGTTCAGGTCCAGAGGCGTATCGAGGAAATCGTCTGCCGGAGACGGAAACCCGGCCTTAACCTCACTGCCGGCAACGGGGATGTCCTGCTGTGTCGTCAGGTCAGGGCGGTGAAAAGATAAGGATATATCCATGGGGAATAAACTTGTTTGTCAAATTGGGTATTATCTATTTCGGACACATCTTTTTAATGGCAACTATATATCGTTAAGCATAATTAAATAAGGAGTTTCTGCTATTTGGAACTGATATTGCCCCTTAATGACTATTTGCACCTGCTGTTTCAAGAAATTTCGTTTTTCTTCATCATTTTGAAATTTATTGTTTAACCAATATGGATTCGCCTTAACAATATTATCTATAGTGTTGGGATTCAGATTAAGATCATTAATTTTAATGTCGAGTGAACTCGAATTGGCAACTCTTGAGAAATCGGATTTTCGGATAATAATGGCACGATGAGTTTTGTTGGCGGGGTCTCCAAATGTCATAATTTGTGTTCCGTTTCCGGTTATACCAAGTAGATGGTGATCATTCTTCCAATCAAATTTTTTATCATTCAATAAGAAATCATAAGTAGTAAAGTAATTGATGAAAATTACAATATAATCACTATTTAGTTTAAATATCTCTGTTTTGAAATTCGAGTTGTTAATAACGTTATCCGTGCTATGTTTGACTATTAATTGCCTTTCAATATAAAAGTCTATTTGATTGATAATGCCTTCTGAAATGGCTTGCGGAAAACCAATATACATACCGGAATCATTTTGAGCTAAAAAAGATTTTGGTAGCAATTCATTCAATCCTACATCAAACCTATATGATTTACTATCATCAATATTCTCGGAGCAATAGTTAAATACATTAATCCATATTGAACTCTCTTTAGTTTTGTTAATAATATCTTTTCGGAAATTTTCAACTTTACTACTGTCCAATTCTGAATTAATGACGACATCAGTATTTTTTGCTTGAATGTATTTTAGAATCTCCTCTAATTGACTGGATGCGTCGTTAATGGTGTTTTCTGTTAGCCCTATTTCCTTCAAGTCTAATTTATTCAATTTGTGTATTTCATCCCGAAGGTTTTTAATACTTAAATATTGAGCTTCTATTTCTTGTTTGCTTACTCCATCGGGTATTTCATAATGAAGGCTGTATTTAAATCCATATAGGTGATTTAACTCTACAAGACGGCATGTCATAATAGCTATGAATTGTTTGAGCCAAACGTATATATCCTCGTGATTTTCCCATGATGTAAAATATATTTTAAATAATCTATAAGCATGCACATACCAATCTATTAAGGATTGAATATCAGACGGAATAATATCCGTATTTGCATAATGCACATTAGACTCTTTGGGTTGATTATAGAAAAGTATGATCCGTACAAATTCAAATCTTTGTTTGAATAGACAATATGCACCAATTACAGATGTTAGCATCTGTAAGTTGTTGAATTTATATTGATTATGTATAAATCTAATAATTTGTTCCTTATTTACTATATTACTATCTAATTTATCAACCATCTTTTGAAGAGCCTCTATCTTCTCCGAAGTACTGATATATTGAACCTGCCCTCTAATTTCTAATAAAATTTCCTCGGTTCTTTTGTCGTTGGAATATAGGAAATCATATAATATCCTTGAATCCCACATCCCGTCTACTATTTGCCCGATAAAGGCTTCGAAGACATTTTTGTTGTTATTGACGATAATAAGTTTGATTGTTGAAAACAAATAAAGGTTTGCCCTTTCTAAATAGGGTATATTAAACTTATCATTAAAAACTATATTAAAATACCATTCCCAAGGAGCTTGTTTGCAAAATGGAATTCTACGGGAATTACTTTCATCTATATCATTCGCAATGCGCTGATACAAGAACAGTAACGGTTCAAAAGCGGAGTCATTTTGTTTGCTGTTTATTGCATCTGCTAATATTTGTTCATATTTCTCTAAAATTATTCTTGACGTATCTGGTGAATCTTGAAAGCAATTACTCCATAACCTATAATTTGCCTCATAGTATTTGCTGGATATCGCATTCAGTTTATCAGCTCCTTCTTGATCTCCAATCCTAATAGACTCAAAAATTTTACGCACCACATCTGCCATTTTTTGACAGATATCGCTTATTCCGCTATATGATTTTGAAACCATTTTCTTGAAAATAATTTGAGAATAAATCTCTATAATTTCAAGATGCTCCTTGAAATTGGATATGTCGTATCGTATATCTTTTAGGCGTTTATTCATCAGCTCGGTAATTACGCCATCTGTATCAATAACATAATCTGTAAAACGATGTATAAACCAGCTAAATATAATAATTGCCGCAATGCCTAATAAAGTGATAATCGTCCCGAATATTTGACTTGCTAAATGGTCGGAATGGTTTGCATCAAACAAAGCAAACAGTAATATAGCTACAATCAACAGAACAATAATGCTTAACATTGCTCGATAGCTACATTCTTTTTTGAAAATCTGTGCTATGTAGCTATTGTTATATTTGGATAAATGTTCTGATACATTCCCTATAATAATTGGATGAGCAATACTTAAAACTGCAATCATAACTCCAATTATGGCATTTAATAAATCTGCTGAAAAATGTGTACATCTCCATATTGCGTATATAAATGGTCCGAATATAACCAACGCAACTATTGCGGATAGAATGATGCAGATATTACATTTCTTATTCTCCATAGCGGTTATATATCTCTCTTTTCACAAAAATAGCATAAAATTTATCTCTATATAAACTTATATCATAGATTTACATTGTGACTGTGACAAAAATATATATTGCTGTTTTATAAGAGTTAATCTTTTCTCTCGGTTGCCGTCGGGAAAGATAAGCCCGGGACGGTCCGCTTGGCGTCC
>ERZ1027100.905-NODE-905-length-12554-cov-6.232659_pt1 | contig 12554 bp, 10 predicted proteins | sample MGYA00519407_ERZ1027100 | MGnify/ENA primary metagenome ERZ1027100 (study PRJEB26926, sample SAMN06164645) | human gut metagenome | biome: ENVO:00009003; feature: ENVO:2100002; material: ENVO:00002003 | host: Homo sapiens | place: USA | collected 2012 ... | reverse complement strand
GCACTTACTCTTATCCGGGAGATTTTTTATATCTTTAACAAGTTCATATCTTTTATTTTCAGCTCAGTGATTATTTATTTCCCTGTCCATAATATGCATTTGCACCATGTTTTCTGAAGTAGTGCTTATCCTGCAGATCCTGTGGTGCAGGTTTTACCTGTGGATTGATCAGCTCACAGCGGGATGCCATCTTGGCAACTTCCTCAAGAACAACTGCATTATGTACTGCTTCATGAGCATCCTTGCCCCATGCAAATGGTCCATGGTTTTTGCAAAGTACTGCAGGTACTGCTTCATAATCTTTGTCCTTAAACAGGTCTACGATCAGAAGTCCTGTATTTTTCTCATATTCTTCAAATTCTTTGCCTTCCAGACAGCGTGCACATGGAACCTCACCATAAATATAATCTGCATGTGTGGTTCCATAACATGGGATTGCTCTTCCGGCCTGTGCCCAGCTTGTTGCCCATGAAGAATGTGTATGTACAACTCCTCCGATATTCGGGAATGCTTTGTACAGTTCTACATGAGTTGCTGTATCAGAAGATGGATTATATTTTCCTTCTACCTTATTTCCATTCAGGTCTACAACAACCATATCATCCGGTGTCAGCAGATCATAATCAACCCCACTTGGTTTGATGACAAAAAGTCCTGATTCTCTGTCGATTCCGCTTACATTTCCCCATGTAAATGTAACAAGTCCGTATTTTGGAAGATCCATGTTTGCTTTGTAAACTTCCTCTTTTAATTTCTCCAGCATGATTCGTACCTCTCCTTTTGCTTTTCAGATATTCTTTTACAACAGCTTTCAGATGTTCCGGCTTTTTTCTGCATATCCCACCCGGAAAATCTCTTAATATCTGTATTATAGCACTTGTACGGTACATGTACCAACTTGTATGTTGATTATTTTACTGTTTCTCATACAAAAACTCTTCAGGCAGACTTACCTTGAAATCTTTTGCAAGTGAACGGAAATTGTCCGGTGTAATAGTCTGAAGTTTATTTGGAGTCATAGAAAGAATCTTCACCAGGATCTCTGCAGATTTTTCTACCGTATGGAGCAGACCAAATGTCAGGTCAAAATCTTCACCTGAGCAGAACATTCCATGATGTGCCCAGATAACAACATCATATTTCTTCATTAATTCTGCTGTTTTTATGGCAATTTCTCTTCCACCCGGTACCATCCAGCCGACAACACCTACGCCGTCCGGGAATACAACCGGACACTCTGTAGCAGATTCCCATAACTCTCTTGTAAAGATCTTATCATCCAGTGGCAGAACAAATGTCAGAGCAATTGTATTTGTCGTATGTGCATGATAAATAACACGATGTTTTCCGTTTGTCAGTTTCTTCTTCACTTCATGATTCATCAGATGAGTCGGAAGCTCACTGGTAGGTCTGCCGCCCTCAACCAGGCCCCAGCGGATTCTGTAATTTGTTCCTGTCTCATCCAGTTCAATGATCGCAAGACATACTTCCGGATCCACGATAATATTTCTGAAATATTTACCGCTTCCCGTTACAAGGAAAAACTCTCCTGCTAATCCCGGAACCTCTACCCCGATCGGTATCCATTCTCCAGTTGCATTCAGACGGGGACGAATCATCTCTACTTCCTCCGGTTTCAGACGATAGCTTAAGTTTCCGCCATTTCTCTCATGCCATCCCTGAAGATAACCGTCATTTGCCATTTTGATAAATCCCTGTACAAATTTAGATTCCAGAATTTTCATAATATATATACCCTCCGCTTTTTGTGGTTTTATGTTGTTTGTTTTTAACAATATATTGTTTCTTGTTGTTTATGAATGTATTATATATTGTTTCTTGTTGTTTGTAAATAATTTATTCAAAAAATCTCTCACAAAACCACACATCAATTCCGAAATATCTTTGTCAATTCTGTCCTGCTATTCATCCTGTTCAGAAGATTTTTACCGTTATTTTTGCTGAAATTCTATAATTGCGTATGCTTTTCCGTCTGTATCATCAAGCGATACAATCACCTTTCCTGTTTCTGCTTTTGCTTTCGGGCAGATTATATCTCCAAGTTTTGCCTGCATCTTATACTCTGCACGCATCTGGTATACTTTGAAATCTTCCGGCAGGAAATCTTCTGCCATACAGATATACTGACAGTTGTTTACATGATGATTAGTGTCAAGATGATGCTTCTGCACTGTGAATGATTCCTGTGAAGTCATGTCATCCGGAAGTTTGATTTTCCTCGGTGCATAATCCATTTCCAGCTTTTCGCCGAGTATGTAATTGTCTGTATCTGCAGGTGTCAATCTCACCGGAATCCCTGTACTGATGGCCAGATGTGTCCAGTTGGAGTTCGCCCAGGCAAGCTTCTTCCCATCCATTGTTTCTATGGTGAAATTACGCATACCCATGAATCCTTTGAAATCATAAGGTGCTGTCGTGATCCTGATTTCCGTTCCCATAGCAGGATATTCATCCACAATTACCTGCCAGGAAGAAAGAACCCACGCTCTGTCTCTTGCCTTCAGCACGTCTCCTCCAAGCCCGACCGACTCCGCATGAAATGTACAGCAATCCTGAAAATAATTCAAAACACCCGGTAATGTCAGTTTGCCGTTCTCACCTGTCTCACTGTATCTGACTCTGCTGTTAAAACTGTAATTCATTTTTTATGTCCCCTTTTCTTATGTCGCTATGATTTTTTAATATACTTCTTTTCTATTATTATAACAAGCCAAAAGTATAAGGCATAAAACAGTTTTTTATAAACTGCCCTATGCCTTATCTTTGTTCTACGTTATATTATTTACTGTAATTCTTTGCTACAAATGTGATCATTACCTTAAACAGATCCCCATCCAGGTATAGCTTAAACTCACCTCCCTGCAGCTCTGTCAGGCTCTTTGCAATAGAGAGTCCCAGTCCGCTTCCTTCTGTATTTCTCGCCACATCTCCTCTGATAAATCGTTCTGTCAGTTCATCCGCAGAGATATTCAAAGGCTGTGCTGAAATATTTTTCAGGGAAAAGGTTACTTTTTTGTTTCTGTTGCTGATCTCTGCATAAACTCTGGTGCCCTCCATTGCGTACTTCACAACATTGCCGAATACGTTTTCCAGAACACGCCACATTCTCTGACCGTCTGCGTAGATAATGGACGGTTCGTCTGTGAAATGTACCATCATAGTCAGGTTCTTCTCCTGGAATTTCTCTTCAAATTCTCCGATCACCTGCTGCACCATTTCCACAAAATCAATATCATTCATCTCCAGCTTAATGTTTCCGGTGCTTGCCTTGGATGCCTCTACCACATCCTCTGTGAGCACCTTCAGTCTCTGGGATTTCTCATCCAAGATGCGTAAGTATTCCTGTATTTTCGAATCTGTCGGATTTTCCCGTTTCATCAGATCTACATAATTAATAATAGAAGTCAGAGGTGTTTTCAGATCATGAGAAACATTTGTGATCAGCTCTGTCTGCATTCTTTCTTTTTTCAAGCTGTTCTCCACAGCAGCATCCAGACCACTGCCAATATTGTTGATATATTCTGCCATCACCTTCTGTTTTCCGGTAAGTGTATCTGTTTTGATCTTATACTGCAGTTCTCCATCGCTTATTTTCTTCAGACCATCCATAATAAGATCCAGTCCGTCCGCTTTTCTGATGGCAAAAATCATAGCAGCCACATCTACAGCCATCAATGCCAGCAGGAATACTCCTGCACCACTGAATACACAGCCGATGATCAGAAACTGTAAGAATAAAAATGCACCTCCCACAAGCAGAACTTTTATTTTTTCTGCTGTATTTCTGGAAAAAGCTCTGACAAAATCAGCAAGTTTCCCACTGCATTTTCCAATCCATTTCAAAACTTTTCTAATCAGACTGTTTTTCCATAAGGTTCCTGCTTTTATTCTTCTTACCAGACTGAGATATCCGATCAGGAACCATGCCATTGTATAAGTCCCACATATGAGACAGGTAACAATCACTGTCACCACTGCATGACTGTAACCCAATGATGAGTTGGCGATCAAAGTTCCCGATATGATCGTTCCTGCCAGCCATATACCGATCACTGCTCCTGCCGCAATTTCTGTATACCATCTGTCAAATCCATTCAGATGGATTTCTTCATCCTTCGGTTTCCTTCCTGCTGTCACAGTCAGCCACACCATACCGATCAGCCAGAGCACACTTCCGAAGATTGCTCCTGCCAGCATCGGAAACATAAGCTTTGAATATGTCTCATAGTTCTCTGCCTCATCAGCCATGGAATCTGCCACAGAAAATTTCGTATCAACCGAAACTGCAAACACAAAATCCTTTGTGTCAAAGCTCTGATCAATGGTATGATTCCACACCTGCAGATCTGCATCCGGAATATTTGTAACACACTCACTTAATTCCGGGTAAACAACTGCATATGCTTTTTCCTTAAATATTTTCTCAAGGTTCTGCTCCAGCTGTGAATAGCTGCTGTATGCTTTTCTGTTTGTATAGATTGTCTTTTTCTCTTTATCTGCGAAAAGATATGTGAGATTGGTACTCCCTTCCTCATAGTCTCCGGACGTATGGTATACAGACGTAAGTGATATGGCACAGTCACTGACATTTATATCATCCTGAACAGTTCTGATACAGTCCAGAACCTTGGCCAGTTCACTATAGGCATCCTCAAGTTTTCCATTCCATTCCGTACTGGAATTGACTGCATCCGGAAGACTTTCCGCACCCTGAGGTTTAAATTCCTCTGTAAAACACCATATCTCCTGCAAATAAAATTCCGGATATTCTGTATTATGTTCTTTGTCTGTAATACTACCCAGACTTCGGCTATCCGAATCGCTCCAGTAGCCCAGTTCAATGGCCGCATCTATTTTCTGTTTCTCTGTTTTTTCTGCAAATTTTGTCTCATAGGAATCATCATACTCTTCCATGATATCCTGATCATAATTAACCTTTAATATCCCATCTGTCGCCAGTTTCTTAAAATCACTTAAGGAAAAATAATAACTGCTGCCATCCGAGGCCTTACACTGGATAAACTGCCCTGCATCGTCAAGGCTTCCATCATCATATCCCTCTCCAACTCCGGTCCAGTCCTGCGCCCACTCCAGCAGATCTTTTACAGAATATGCCACGCCAGATGTATTCTTAAAAGAAAGCTCCCTCAACGAATCACGGTTGATTTCCTTTTCCTTAAATTCTGCCAGATCAATCACTGCCGATGAACCTGCATTTGTAAGGTAATTTATATCCTCTTTTGCTGACAGACTTTCCAGAATATCCGTACCTCTGGAATTCAGACGCTCCCTGAATCCCTCTGACTGAATGTAACTTTTCCCTCTGTCATCCAGACGGATTCCCGTCTGATAAATCATTACAAAAAATGCTGCACATATCACAGCTGCCACAGCCGCCAGATGTACGATCACGATCCAGACCGCCTTGGCAACATTGCTCCTGTATCCTTTTCCCTTCATAATTTTGTCCCTTTCCTTTGCATTCGCTCCGTTACTTGGTTTAGGTCAAGCGGATAAAATCATCCGCTTCGCTACTTGATTCGGTTAAATTTTTTCAATTTTATACCCAAGTCCCCACACAACCTTCAGGTATCTTGGCTCCCTTGGATTAATCTCAATTTTTTCTCTGATATGCCGGATATGCACTGCCACCGTATTATCTGCAGCAACTGCTTCCTCATTCCAGATGTTTTCGTAAATCTGATTAATGGAAAATACCCTTCCCTGATTCTTCATCAGCAGAAGCAGGATATTGTACTCAATGGGTGTCAGCTTCACCACATCACCGTCTACTCTGACTTCCTTCAGGTCATCGTTTATACTCAGACCTCCTGTCTCGTAGATATGAGCATTCTCCACAGGTATTGCCGCTCCCAGCCTTGTATATCTGCGAAGCTGTGACTTCACCCTTGCCACCAGTTCCAGGGGATTAAAGGGCTTGGTTACATAATCATCTGCTCCTACATTTAATCCAAGGATCTTATCTGCATCCTCTGATTTCGCAGAAAGAATAATGATCGGAAGAGGATTCTCTTCCCTTATCTTCAAAGTAGCCCGGATGCCATCCAGCTTCGGCATCATAATATCTATGATCAGCAGATCCACCGGCTGACTGCGCAGTATATTGATTGCTTCCAAACCATCATATACTTTAAAAATCACATACCCTTCCTGCTCCAGATAAATACTGATTGCCTCTACAATGTCTTTATCATCATCGCAGACCAGAATATTCGCCACTTTATACACCTCCCTCATCATCCGAAATGCCTGTCTGAAATCTCTCATGTACAGACACCCCGGCTTCTTATTTTGTATTTCTAATATTAGAATAATCGAAGCTTCTTAATATGAAAGGGACAAATTCTTAAGATTTTCTTATGATTATTCACTTTTCGCAGTCAAAATATCAGGCTGTTAATCTGTCACTTTTATCAGGCTCCTATTTTCATCCAATTCTTCTATTCGTTCTGCTGTATACATTTTTTATCTCATCTTTTCTCTTTTTCTGACAGTCAATAATAGACTGAAAATCATTATATCATTTCACATATATTACTTCTATAGAATATTCTCTTCTGTTTCCCATTTCCACACCCATCACTGTTTATTCCATTCTCCATAACTCACAACCAATCTATAGCAACCCTCGTAAATAATACTTCCATCAACGCACCAGTGGATCATCGTTATATGTTTTTTGGTATTTTATTAACAATCTTCATACATATCGCATAATTTTTTATTGATTTTGTACAATATTATTTATTTTTCGGCAAAACAATGCTACAATGTTTTATAAGATTAGTGTACTGATTTATAACTGTTCAATGGTCTGCTAACCGCAAAGCTACTGAACAGTTACACGTTTTTTTCAACGAGGGAGGTATTCTTATGAATCTGGAAAACATGACAAAAATCTACGCCCGTGGTGACAGCCGCATTCAGCTGAAGGTAATTCCCGGACATTTCGTCACATCTCAGTCACATATCACTCACTATCTGGATCTTACAACTATGAAATCCAGAACTGCCGAAGCACAGAATATTGCTCACGAACTGGCTGCTAATTATGAAGTATCTACTCCTGTTGATACCATTATCTGTATGGACGGACTGGAAGTAATTGGCGCATATCTTTCTGAAGAACTTACCAAAGCCGGCATTTTTTCCCTGAATGCTCATCAGACGATCTACGTGATTACTCCTGAATCCAGCAATTCCGGACAGATTATCTTCCGTGATAATTTTCAGCCAATGATCAAGGGCAAAAATGTACTGATCCTCAATGGTTCGATTACCACAGGCTCTACTTTGTCCAAAGCAATCGAGAGCATTCTGTATTACGGAGGCACTATCAGAGGTATCGCAGCCATATTCAGCAGAGTAGACAGCGTGGCTTCTCTCCCTGTATATTCTATTTTTAACACCAAAGATATACCGGACTATCATTCCTATTCATCTACAAAATGTCCAATGTGTCAGAGGCAGCAAAAAATCGATGCCATTGTCAGCAGCTACGGATATTCAGCTCTGTAAATCTTCGAAGTATTTTATAAAGAAATTGTTACCAGAATTGATGACTTTGTCTGGGGACCGGTGATGCTGATCCTGTTGGTCGGAACCGGTATCTTCCTGACTGTGCGCACCAGATTTCTTACATGGCGTAACCTTGGCTATGCACTGAAAAGCACACTCAGCAAGGAAGCCCGCACCAAGAGCCGCGGACAGGGAGAAGTATCTCCTTTTTCCGCACTGGCAGCCACCATCGGTACCGGAAATATCGTCGGTGTTGCCACAGCCATGGTTTCCGGTGGTCCCGGAGCTCTGGTATGGAACTTCTCCGATATCGCCAACGCACTGATGGCTATCCCGAACCTGATCTGCATGCTCCTGTTAAGCGGCGAGATTGCCAAAGATGTAAAAGAATTCCAGCCGGAGATTAAAAAATAGTTACCCACATCATTCTTTTTATCATCCTGAAGTAAAATGCAGCCAGAACCTTGTTCCGTCAGGTTCTGGCTGCATTTTACAGAAATCTTGTACGCCGGGTACAAATAAACACTTACTTTATTGATGGCATACTTCCATATACTGTTTTACATCTGAAGCAATTGATATATATGGTGTTCCATATGGGATCCAGGTTGACTGAAAAGCATGATATACATCTGATTTTCCCGGCCATACTGTTCCTATCACATTATTATTTTCATCTAACTGATGAAACCAGGAACCATTTTTATGATCCAATACCTTATCATCCAGATATCTCATAAACTCTTCATAATCTTTTGCATATTTCTGCTTATGAGTTATATGCCATAAGACTGCTGATGTATTGATTGCCTCTGCCAATGTCCAATGCATTCTGTCATGAACAACAGGTTTTCCATCCCAGTCAGTCGTATACACAATTCCAGGATTTCCATCCACATTCCAGGAATCTTCAACTGCTCTGTTGTAGAGTTTCTCTGCAGCTTTTAAATATACTTCTGCAGAATCAGGGGTATCTTTATAAGAAGAATATGCCCACTGCACGATCAATCTGGCCCACTCAATTCCATGGCCCGGTGTTGCTCCATAAGGTTTAAAACGATCAGCAGGACATTCTTTATTGCAATCAAGATCAGCTTTCCATTCCTTTGTAAAATGTTCAGGTATTCTCCAGTCATTTGCGCTTGCCCATCCAATAACATGATCTATAATTCTTCCTGCACGTATTCTGTACTTTTCTTCTTTTATTGCATCTGCTACTGCCAGAAACGCTTCTACTGTATGCATATTTGCGTTAAGACCGCGATAATCATCAAGAACTGTAAATTCTGTATTCCAGGTATCATAAGTAAGTCCCTGTTTCTCATCCCAGAACCGTTTATCAAATAATTCCAATGCATCTTTAAGCAGAGTTTCTGCATCTTTTTCTCCTGCCAGCAAAGCAGAAGAAGCAGCCAGAAGAACAAATGCATGAGCATAACACTGTTTATCTGGCAGGAATTTATTATCCGGTGTAATTCCCGGATACCATCCTCCATTTTCACGATCTTTCAGTTCTTCCAGTAATCCATGTACAGCACCATGGACCAGTGCCGGACTTTCTTTATCCCCAAGCATGATTCCCATACTATATACATGGACCATACGGCATGTGATCCATGTTTCTCTGTTTCTGTCTTTCCATGGTGTTCCATCATCCCCAAGGAAATAAGCACTTCCTCCCGGTGATAAAAATCCTTTTCCAAAATTTAAAAGATTTTTCTGCAATTCACCTAAGAACATTTTATTTTCTTCTGTATCTATCTGATATTTTTTACCCGAATTTTCCATCTTAATCTTACCTTTCACTTCCAAAAAATTTCAGTTTCTCTTATAGCACAAAAAAGCACCTCATACCGAGGTGCCTCATGTAGCAGGGCTACAAGGATTCGAACCTTGAACTGACGGAGTCAGAGTCCGTCAGAACATGCGTCAGAATCCCTGTAAATTCAGGCTTCCTCGCCTTATAATTTTTTAAATTGACCTATAAATTGACCTATCAGATTTCTTATACTGATACAGGTGTTTTCATCTGTTCTGCAATTTCCTTGATTCTGTCAATTCCATATCCTGTATATTTCGCAATCTTATCTATTGGTTCGTTACCTTCAATCATCATTTTTGCCAATGATAAATTTTTCTGTTCGATTCCTTTTCCAATACCTTGTTCGATTCCCCGTTCAATGCCCTGCTCAACAAGTGCTTTACTTAAATTACACATATCACGCACCTCACTTTCAAACTCTGCTGTCATTGCAATATCAAACTCATCATTTAAACGTTTCTTCTTTTCTTCTGGTGTTGCAGTTGTTGAAAACAGCACATTTAACAAATCCAGAATTTCCAGATCACTGCTTTCATCCGCATCACCAAGATTAAGTATGACAACTTCCATAAGGTCATATGCTTCTGATTTCACAAACGAGTTACCACGAACAGAATCTTCAACGGTATGATATCTGAATATTCCATTCTTCCTTTTCTTCGCCGGATCAGGACATATCCAGATACTATATACCTTCTGTATCTTCTCATAATGTTCATCTGTAAAGACCGTTCCATACTGCTCTGAAATCATTCTGGCACAATAGTAGAAACCTCTTGTTACCAGTGGATATCCCGGTGTATCATTTAACTGAATCTCCAGATTTATAATAAGCTGTACCGGCTCTTTGCTCTCTGGCAGGGTTGCTTTAAAACGAATATCATAATACACTGTCTGGTCTTTGACAGCATTTGCCTCTGTGTTTAAACCATCCAAACGTTTATCGCCATTTAGTCTTTCATCACGATTCAGCTGATCCTGATGGACTGCATGTTCCGATAACTCCACATTTTCATTCAGACAATTATCGCAGATAAATTTTACGCTATACTGCGAAAACTCTTTTGTACAAGACTTCAAAATCCAGGCAATAACTGCTTTATACGTCAGCAATTTTTTCGCACATTCATCATATCGTGCTCTGTCTGCCGCCAGTTCTATTGTCTGGGCTATATCTGTTTGCCGTTCCATAATCATCATCTCCCGCAAGCATGTCTTCTACTTCTTCTATTTTTATGTTACCACAAGCATCTATTTTCAGCAAGTTTCCCTCGAAAAAACATTTCGACAAAAGCTCCTATGCTGAGCAAATCTTTTACGCTACAGTTGTCTCTTCTTTTATTCCGGGAAGTTTAACAACCTGTCGTACCTCTCCATTTGAAACTACCTTTTTACGGATAGCAATATAATATTTTTGAGTTGTTGACTCAAGATCACCAATATAGGCAGCTATCTCCTCTACTCGTGCACCACTTTCATACATTCTGGTTGCAAATGTTTTTCTGAAAATATGCAATCCACCTTTAACTCCCTGTAATTCTGCATTTTTCATAATAACTTTCATGCGGTGTTCTAAATTAGAAGCTGTATTAATCTTTCCCGTTTTTGTGGTCACTATAAATTCATCTGGCAGACTGCTGTCCCGACTGTATTTTATTTTCTGTAAGATATATTTTGCTTCTTTATTCAGTTCTATCGTTCTTGCCTTTTGATTCTTAGTGCTACCTTCCAGAGATACATAGTTGTTTTCTTCATCAGATTCTTTATTTCGATTTTTTACCATGGATATACTTTTCTCAATTACCAGATAAGCTCCTTACAACTAAAAATCTCCATTTTTTCCATAGTTTCACCTGTGACAAAAATATTTGCTGAATTTTTATGTGATCCAATATCAGCTCCTGCAAGATATCCTTGAAACTTTCTTTCAGAAGCGTGTATATATCTGCAACGCTATTACTGTTGTTTTCTGAGATGATCTGTCGAATTTGTTCCTTTGCAACTGCCATAAAAAATACAAACTATTTTACACTACCTATCTTTTAGTAACTGTTCAGCATCCTTGCAAGATAATAGACTGCTGAATGGTTACTTAAGATCTATATATGTTGGTTCACCAGCACCACCAATAATTTTATCAGCAATATCTAAATCTTCATCTATTTGGATTCGAAACTTCTCCCCAACCGGTTCCCATCCATAATTATTTTCTTTTGAATATATCTCGTCAGAATCAGTTTTTTCCTGTACATAATATTCATCATCCAGTTGTTCTGCTGATTGTAAATCCCACCGGATTTTTCTCTGATACAATTGTAAATCGAGATATTGACAGTTTTTGTCTGGCAGCGACATCTGGAAGTTATCCTCATCAACTACATCGCCTTCTTCATAGTCACCAAAAACACTGGTTTCGAACCTCAATTCATTTTCCGGTCCAAATCCTGCACCTTCAAAACTCACTGGATTGCCAAAACTATCTGTGCCTTTCAGTTTCAATTCATATTCATTAAGCCATTTATCATCCGGAGTCACCCCAAGTGCCGTAATCCTAGAATGTAAATCGTTCATCGCAAGTTCCTTTAAAATCAGATTACCTCCATCTCCACCTGAAATTTCCATATTCATTTTCTTTCGTATCGTCTGCTCTTTTAATTGCTCTGCTGTAATAGTAAAGTCATAAACAAACTCCGTAATATTCTCAGAACGATTTTTCTCAGAAATTGGCGCGCTACTTCCCACATCCAAAACAAGATGTATCTCTGTTTCTCCAGCTGGCAGTTCCACACCATCATACTCCTGCATCAGAACCATTTCTGTATCCATCTCATATTTTGTATAAGAGTCCAAATCCATTAGCCCTGTCGTGCTGCTAAAACTCTGATATCGCTTACCATTAATCAATGTTTTTTCATCATTAATCCATAAATATAGAGATTCTTTCTTTTTTTCTTCATAGTCAGGTTTTACTGATACAATCAAACTATAATTATCCAAAATTACTTCGTTGATTGTTAATGATATCCCACTCTTTGTCTGTACCTGATTTATCACTTCTGTATAGGCAGACAAATCTTTGGAAAATCCCATCAGCTCTCCTATTTTTGTAGTAAATTCTTTAACTCTGTCTCTTATACACATCTCCGAGCCCACGAGACTCCTGAGCATCTCG
>ERZ1027100.892-NODE-892-length-12696-cov-4.807610_pt1 | contig 12696 bp, 6 predicted proteins | sample MGYA00519407_ERZ1027100 | MGnify/ENA primary metagenome ERZ1027100 (study PRJEB26926, sample SAMN06164645) | human gut metagenome | biome: ENVO:00009003; feature: ENVO:2100002; material: ENVO:00002003 | host: Homo sapiens | place: USA | collected 2012 ... | reverse complement strand
CCCGTAAGCAGTTCTACGGCTTCCACAAAGCTGTATTCCTTAACCTTAATGAGATAATCAAGGGCAGAAACGCCGCCGAAACCTCTCGACCACCAATACCATTTGCCATTGGAAATCTTCAAGCTGTCGTGTTCTTTGGTACAATACACATTGCTTGCCACACGCTTCAAGTTGTTCGGCTCATACCGTTGCAGATAGGATAGCAAGTCCATTTGCCGTGCCTGCTCAATCACGGCAGGGTCAAGCTGCACATAAGGGCGGTTAGTTCTCATTCAATAAAATCACCTCCTGAAATAGAAAAAGCCGAGGGATTTTCGGTTAAGAAAACCTCTCGGCTATGTAAAATATTAAATAATGTGTATGGGGCGAGCAATGCTATTGTCCTCATTTATCAACTTTCCTGCAATATATTTTTCAAATATACCAAGAGATAAAAATGTTACTATTTTATCGGTATCTTGCAATTCTAACTCTATCGGCTTAGATGACAAAAAGATAAGATGTACCGATATATCTTCATTAACACCAATAAAAGATTTTATTTTATCTGGCTCCGACATAACGAGGTCATATCTACGCCTACAATGGTCATAATATCCATCTTTTTCAAACAGTTTTTTGTAATCTGTAACCAATCCACTTGAATTTAATGAGTCAGAAAAATATTTAGCTTCAATCAAAAACAATTCTTTGCTTTGTTCACTATAATACACAACATCAAAATCGCCATAGTTTATATCTCTCTCGCCAAAAATCCTCTGATATTTAACATCTTTTTCATCAATTTTAGGAGTATAAACATTATTGAGCATTTCTCTAATTTTATCAACTAAAATATCTGAAAGTTCTTGATTTCTACTGTTCATAGCATTGGAAAGGTGGTCTGATTTATTTGTATAACACATACCTCCGTTGCTAAAATATGATACCCATAACTGTTTTGCCTGCTCTGTAGCTCCATATGAAATCAAAACATTTCCATCTTCAAGACCTATAAATGGTCTTAACTCGTGGCGTTCTTTATTCGTTCCCATTACCCAGATAACATCTTCATTTTTCCTTAATTGCTGCTTAACTTTTTCTTTCGTCAATACAAAGCTCTCATAAAAGGCATTACCATCTACTTTGGGATTAGTATAATTCTCTACCAAATAGATAAAATATTCTCTACTTATAACAGTAAGAGATTTATCATCTCCTCGTAATACATCATCTTGAAAACTTTTGATTACTGCTAAAAATAATAAAAATTCAACACCATAAGTTTTCAAAAAACCTTTACCAAAAGAGGTATCATTTGCATCTGGAGTAAGGGGCTTTTCAACCAAAATATTTTGATTACCTGCTATTGCAGTATTGAAAAAAATTATCGGATGGTACTTTAATATTTCGGCAGGCGTGTTTCTTTTTGGAGTAATCTTTAATCCATAGAATAATTCTTGTCCTGTATTTTTAGATAAAGTCAAAAGCGATACCCCTTGTGAAGCAAAACCATATAAATACAAATCAAGCAACAAATCTATATCCATTGAGAAACCTCTATCCTTCGCTTCTGCCATTGTATCAACATTATGTTGATACAAAATGGCGTTTTCTATCCAAATATTACAAGCATCTATTATGTTCCTCATAATATCTCTATTCTCAATAAATGTATCAATTACATTCGGTTTATCAATATTTAACTCTGAAAGTTTAACCCTTGATTCTTTTTCTTTCAAATAAAAAGAATGAACTTCATCAAAAATATAGTAAAGTTTCATAAGCATATCGTAAGAGTTTTCGTTTTTAAGGCGGTAAAGAATACGCTCCTGTATAGTTGAAACAACATTAAGCAACAGTTTTATAGCGTTATCACGCTCTGTTATTTCAATTTCACTTTGCCCAAAAAACTCTTCAAATCTATTTTTAAACTTTTCATCTGAAACTCCCATACATCGCCAAAAAGGTCTGGTTTGAAAAAACATAAACATACATCTATTCTCCTAAACATATTTGTAAATTCATTATACTTCTTTTATATGAATTTTTCTACCTCTCGGCTATGTAAAAGCGGCATCAGCTTTATGCCAATGCCGCTTTTGTCGGTTATAATATTCCTGCTTTTTTGAGATACCCAACGCTGTCATAACAGCCACGGAAGTAAACTGACTGCAATTCCATATCGGTCAGTCTGTTCTTTAACTCCGTCACTTTAATAACCATCGTACATTCTTCTTTTGTCAGCTCCGCTGCCTGTTCCATATCAAACACACTCAACACCTTCGGGTACTGCTGATACAGGCTCTCAATCTCGTCCTGAACAGCTTTATATTCCTCGTTTTCTTTGGAAAGATGAGCGATAATAGAGCTTAAATACTCATTAAAAATGTTGCTGTGGGTATCTACAAAGGTTTCAAATCTGAACTCTCCAGACATCTTTTGCACCTCCGACTTGTTCTATCTGTCATTATTATACTGCCCCAAATAATGCAATACAAATCTGCAATCCACTTTATCTCTCACGATTTGCACATTTTCTTTCGGGCTGTTCCTCGGTTTGTTCTGGCTCTGCGTCAAGTACGGCAGGGTCTTTCTTATCAAGATTTAGCTCGATATTGAGAGCGTTTAGCCGTTTCGACTTTTCTTTCAGTTCTTCCTCAAAGGTAAATGGCTTTTGCACCTCGACTTTTGCGGTTTCAAGCTGTGCGATAGTTTCCGCCAGTTTAATCTGTGCAGCTTCCAACCGTGCGGGGAGCTTGGCAAGCTCGTTTTCAATTCGGGTCAGGTTTCCCAGAGGGTCAGAGCCTAATTCCACCTTGTATTTTGCCTGCCCGCAGAGGTTAAGGCAATAATGAGTACCCACCGTATCATAGAAAATCTCCATTTTGAAGCCACGATATGAGCCGATTTCGATAGGTGCGGACAAGGGATATTCCTTGCAAATCGCAAGGAGCATTTCACCTGCGGCGGCTTTTTCGGTGTAGCTGATACCACGCAATGTCATCGGACAGAACTTTTCCTCGCCCTGTGGTTTGTGCTGTTCGGCAAGAGCTGTGTCGGCTTCGTAGCAGACAATACGCTGTTCATACTCCGCAATGGTCTGAGGGAAGTGTTTGAGTATCCTGTCCTCAAGGTCGTAATGTTCGGATAGATAGCTTTGTTTCAGCACTTTGAGCTTGGAAACCTGAATGTCTAAGTCCATTTTTTCCTTAAAACGCTCGTCGCCTGTAGCAAGCATTTTGACCTCCGCAAAGGACAAAGCAACCTCGTCCACATCTTCGGCAGAACGGACAGGGCTTTTGCTCGTCATTATCTGGGATATGAATTTCTGTTTGCTTTCTACCAACTGATAGAGATAAGCGTCAAAGGTCTGCTCAGTTACATAGCGGTAAACCTCAACCTCTGGGAACATATTTCCCTGTCTTTCAATACGCCCTTGCCGTTGTTCAAGGTCGCTCGGTCGCCACGGACAGTCCAAATTGTGAATGGCTATGAGCCTGTCCTGAACATTCGTGCCTGCGCCCATTTTTGGGGTAGAGCCTAACAATACACGGACTTCGCCGCTTCGTACCTTTGCGAACAGTTCTTTTTTCTGTGCGTCTGAGGTCGCTTCGTGGATAAACCGTATCTGCTCGGCAGGGATACCACGGGCAACCAATTTCTCACGCACATCATCGTAGATGTTGAATGTGCCGTCATTCTTCGGAGTGGAGAGGTCGCAAAACACAAGCTGCGTAGCTTTTGTGTCGGCGTATTTCTCCCAGATACGGTACACATTGTCGATACAGGCGTTGACTTTGCTGTTCGGGTCGTCTGGCAGCATCGGGTCAATCATTCTCTGGTCGAGAGCAAGGTTGCGCCCGTCATTCGTGATTTTGAGCATATTATCAACATTCGGCTCTACAAGCCTTGCCCTGACTTTCTCAGCTCGGCTTGCAAGAGCAGCTACCATTTCGGTCTGTATCTCGTTCGGCTTGGTCTTGATATTTTGGTAATTTACTTTCGGCACGGGGAGTTTTAACATATCGGCGGTCTGTATATCCGCCACCTCACGGAACATCAACATCAGCTCTGGCAGATTAAAAAACTTGGCAAAGCGTGTCTTGGCTCGGTAGTTTGTACCCTCTGGGGCAAGCTCCAGAGCCGTTACGGTTTCTCCAAAGGTAGAAGCCCAACTGTCAAAATGCTGCAAGCCGTTCCGCAGTAAGGTATCATACTGCAAATACCGTTGAACAGAATACAGCTCTACCATTGAATTGCTGATAGGCGTACCCGTTGCAAATATTGTCCCTCGGTTGCCTGTGATTTCGTCCAGATAACGGCATTTCATAAACAGGTCGCTTGATTTTTGAGCTTCGGTCTGGGCAATGCCACCGACATTCCGCATTTTCGTGTAGAAATACAAGTTCTTGTAAAAATGGCTCTCATCAATAAAGAGCCTGTCAATGCCGAGCTGTTCAAAGTCGATTACCGTGTCCTTGCGCTTGGTATCGTTGAGCTTGTCGAGCTTTGCTTTTATCCCTTTTCGGGTTTTCATAAGTTGCTTGACCGTGAACTGTTCTCCTTTGCTTGCCTGCACATCATCAATACCACGCTCAATATCATCGAGCTGCTGTTCGAGCTGTTCCCGTTGCCGTTCAATGCTCATCGGGATTTTTTCAAACTGACTATGCCCGATAATGACCGCATCATAATCGCCTGTGGCAATGCGGGAACAGAACTTTTTGCGGTTTCCCGTTTCAAAATCCTGCTTTCGTGTCACAAGGATATTAGCACTCGGATACAGACGCAGATACTCAGAAGCCCATTGACCGACAAGATGATTTGGAACAACGAACATCGCTTTATTGCAAAGTCCGAGCCGCTTGCTTTCCTGTGCGGCGGCTACCATTTCAAAGGTTTTTCCCGCACCTACCTTGTGGGCAAGGAGCGTATTGCCGCCATAGAGAATATGAGCGATAGCGTTTACTTGGTGCGGTCTTAGGGTGATTTCTGGGCTGATGCCGCCGAAAGTAATATGACTTCCATCGTACTCACGGGGACGGACAGAATTAAAAGTGTCATTGTAATACCTGACAAGGCGGTTTCTCCGTTCTGGGTCTTTCCATATCCAATCCTGAAACGCCTGTTTGATTGCTTCCTGTTTTGCCTGTGCCGCCGTGGTTTCCTTTGCGTTGAATACGGCTTTTTTGTTTCCGTTCTCGTCATACACATAATCAAAAATACGGGTATCACGGAGATTTAGAGTATCCTCAATAATACGATAGGCGGAAGCCCTCTTTGTACCGTAGGTGCTGTCCGCCTTTACATTTCCGTAATCGGAACTCTTATTCTCAATAAACCAATCGCCGTTAATCGGGGTATATCTTACCCTGATACGGCTTTGCGCATAGCTTGACGGAGTTAAAAGCTCCATTACAAACCTTTGAATATCCTCCTGCGGTATCCAAGTCGTGCCCAGACGGACAGAGATTTCAGCCGCCGACAGGTCTTGCGGTATGACCTGCTTTAAGGCTTGTGCGTTGACCGCAAACTCTGGATTTTCCTTTGCTGCGGCTTCGGCGGTTATGAGTTTGGCTCTTACATTGCCAGACAAATACTCATCGGCAGTTACATACTGAGCAGGCTCGGTTGCGGGGATACGGAAGATAACGCCCTGCAAGTCCTTAATGATTTCTTCTTTCGGTTTGCCTGTAAGCTGTTCCATATAGGGCAGGTCAACACTGGCTTTTTCACCGATAGACAAGGCAAGAGCTTCGCTTGCAGTTTCAACGGAAGTGATTTCACGGTGGGGCTTTATCGTCCTTTTCGTGAACATATCCGCTTTTCTTTTGAAATTACCCTCATCGTCAAGCACCTCCAGAGAACACAAAAGGAAGTAACTCTCGTCCGATGCAAAAGCGAGATAGTTTCCTCGGTTGTTGATTAGTCCGTACTGCTTCGTAAAGCTGTCATACAAACGGTTTAGATTTTCCTGTTCGGTGTGTATCAAATCATCTGGGTAATCCTCGGTCTGATACTCTATGAGCTTTCTCACGCAATCACGGATTTGGATTAGTCCCTTGATACGGTTTTCTGCGGTAACAGACGCCGCCGCAGGGGTCATACGGTCATCTTCTCTGAAATAAACCTTGCCGTCCACCAACGCATACGAGAAGTTTCGCACATTCGGGTCGGCGGGAATAGAAGCGTCCTGCCCGTCAGAGATTTCATCAAGCTCGTTTTCGTACTCTGGGATTTCTCCCTGAATGTTCTGAACAGCGTTATGAAGCAGCTCCGACAAAGGTATATCTTGATAGGCTTTGCAGGCGGAGTCAAAACCAAAGCGTGTGCTTTCCATTTTCATCTCGCCTAAAATCATCTCTGGGTGCTGCACAAAATAGCTGTTCATCGTAATACCGTTCTCATCGGTATCAAGGTGTACCCAATCTGGCTCTGTGTCAATCACTCGGTCACGCTTCTGCAAAAAGAGAATGTCGCTCGTAACCTCTGTGCCTGCGTTTGCTCGGAAAGTGTTATCAGGCAGTCGGATAGCTCCGAGCAGCTCGGCTCTCTGAGCAATATACTTGCGTATTTCGGGGCTTGCCTTATCCATTGTTCCCTTAGAGGTAATGAACGCAACAACACCGCCCGCACGAACTTTATCAAGAGCCTTTGCGAAAAAGTAATCGTGAATAAGGAACTTCTGGGCGTTGTAACGGCTGTCGTTGACCTTAAAATCGCCAAACGGCACATTGCCGATAACCACATCAAAGTGGTCGTCTGGGAGCTTTGTTTCTTCAAAACCCTGCACGGCAATATTGGCTTTCTGATAGAGCTGCTTTGCGATTTTTCCCGTAAGAGGGTCGATTTCTACACCGTGGAGCTTTGAGCCTGCCATCGTATCGGGGAGCAGTCCGAAGAAATTGCCCGTTCCGCAGGACGGCTCTAAAATACTGCCCTCGGAAAATCCCAAACGCTCAAGAGCTTCATACATACCTTTGATTACAACAGGCGGCGTATAAAACGCTGTCAGGGTGGACTCCATTGCCGCACGGTATTCTTCTGGGGAAAGACTTGCATACAGCTCTTTGAACTCATCATCCCACGCCGCATTGTTTTCATCAAACGCCATAGACAGACCGCCCCAACCGACATACTTTGAAAGGATTTCCTGTTCTTCGGGTGTGGCAAGTCGGTTTTCAAGCTCCAACTCGTGCAAGAGATTGATAGCCGCCATATTATTACGGAACTTTTCTTTTGCGCCGCCGACACCCAAAGTATCCTCAGTAATGCGGTAATTGTGCCGTGGCTCTGAGGGAGCAGGGACAGGAGATACAGCCTTTTCGGGTTGTTTTTCTTCCTGTGCCTTACTGAGCAGACTGCGGATATAGCCGATTTTCTCAACACGGTTTATGGGAAAGCCCACGGCATTTGCAAAGGTCATATCCCGCATTGACACATCGCCGCTTATTTCGCTGATACTTTCAATGACATAGCGGCGGTTATCAATAAGGATTTCCTTACCGATGAGGTCAGAGTTATCCTGTATATCGGGCTGTTCCTGCTGGCTTCGTTCCTCATCTTTCTGGGCGAACAGCTTGACGATATTTTCGGCACTATTCAAGGTGTCGGCATATTCCTGTGCTTCTTCCTCGGTTTCAAAGGTCTGGTAAATACCGTCCACATCGTAATATTGCCCGTCCTCTCCGTATGGTACGGTGTTATCCCGTATGATGAACGGGTCGGCAAAGGCATCGGAAGTCAGTTCTACGGTATAATGCGGAGTTTGCTTTTCCTCTGTTATATCTATGGCTGTCGGGCGGTGAGCGTATAAGGTTTGCTCGGCTTCTTCAAAGGTATCAAAGCCGCCTGCCGCAGAAGCAAAGTTGTTGCTGTCCTCATCGTAGCCGTAGTGATTAAAATATTTTCCGTTGGAAGCCTGCACAATGACAATATTTTCGTCATCGGATTTATAATAAGCGACAATCTGCGGCTGCAAATCAGAAGCCTGCTGTTTATCCTCAACAGGGACAAACCAATCGCTTTCCGTTGCCATAATCTCCGCATAGAGCTTTTCGTCCTCTGGGGTGAGCGTTTTATGCTGCTCCAGATAAGGTACAAACACATCTCGTCCCCATTGCAGGCTTTCTATTTGTTCACGGTAATAATCCTCGCCCTGTTTCTTCCATTCGGGAATAAACGGGCAATTCGGGGACAGAGAGTATTCGTAAAAGTTTTTGATATGGGAGATAAGGTCGCCCTCGCCGTCGCCAATATCAAACCGTCCTTCATAATGGAAATCTTCGCCGCCGATAGTAGCGGTAATCTCAAAATCGGTCTTATGATACCAACCGACATTATCCTTGCTTTCACGCTCTCTATGCTGCTTTTCGTCCAGAACGCCGAGAAGATAGTTACCCAGAGCAAAGCTCAAATCGGTATATCGGTCATTAAACTGCCTGTCATAAAAGGCGGGGTGTTCCGAAAATCCGATAGAGAACTTTATGCCGTCTGGCTTTTCTTCGGACGGTGTCTGAACACTCTGCTTTTCGGTAACGACTACTTTCAAATGGTCATTAGCAGGGTTTTCCTTTAACTTTTCCTCAAAATCAGCTCGGCTGAGTTCCTTGCCGAACAATGGAAAGTCGGGATTACGCAGAGAAACAGCGTTTTCATCAAACGCCGCAATCTCATATTTGTCTGCCCCGATATATACAACATCGTCCTCGTGATAGACATAGCGGAGAGGATACAGCTCCATAAGCTCCTGTGAAAACCGCCACGCATTGCTGCGGCTGTAAACATCGGCGGTCTTTCCCTGTACCAAAGCAAGAAAATCAATGAGCTGCTGAACAGTAGCGGGGTCGCCTAAATGCTGTTCCATTTGTTCGGCGGTCACATCTGCAAGGTCGGTACGCTCCACATTTTCAAGCAGGTCTTTCTCATAATTGTCTAAATCACGGATAAAATCGGACAGCCGCAAAGCAAGGGTATCTCTCTTATCGGCAGGCGGAAGGTCACGGTTTGCGTCAATGAAACGCTGCCTTGCCATTTTCCTTTGCGTGTCGATTTCGTACTGCGGAGCTTCCTCACTTTCGAGATAATCGGCGTAATGGTCTTTTTCCTTTTCATTCAGGTAGCGGTCATTCTTTATCAGCTCACGCAGCCGTTTTTCTACCTTTGCCCAAGAAAGAACAAGGTCGGGGGTTACAGATGAGCCGTACTTTTCAATCGCAATGCCTTTCCCGTCGTGCCAAGTGTGTCCCTGCGTACCGTCTGGGAAATAATGCGTACCGCCGCCTGTGCCGTACTCTTTTTTGAGAAAATCAATATTGCTTTTGCCGTCCTCATTCTTTTGAAACTGACGGTAGATACGGTATTTACCATTCTGAAATCCGCTTCCTCTTTGGAGAACAGAGTCAATATCTTCCTGAGAAATAACAAAAGCAGAGGATTTTTCGTCCTCTGCTTCAGCTAACATTTCAATCTGTTCTTCTACGGTGGGGAGATTAACTGTGACCTGCTGTTCATCAGCGACATTTAGCTGTAAATCAGCTCGTTCAGTATCGTTTCCTCCGCTTGACTGCGGATATTGTTCATCAGCCCGACCCATTGCATCGGTGCTTTTTCTTTCAGTTCCTCCGTCACGCCCTGCTCCTTGCAAAGCTGTTTTGTCAGAAGCTCCAACCTCGTGAGAGCCGTCTGTTCCACCTCGTAAAGATGTTTGTTCAGCTCGCCCGATGTCAGCAGGTTGAGGTAGGTCACTCGTTTGTGCTGCTCCAGATAATCCCTGTGCATCAAAGCGTATCTGCCAAGCTGAATTTCTGGCTCTGTCGGTAATGTCAGGTCGGGAATAAGATAGTCCCCTTGTTTGGTATATGTGATTTCGCTCATTATGATTACTCCTTTCGGCTTGTTCTCTGCCTACATCATAGCGTGTTTGAGATTGCGGCGCAAAGGTGCGATTTTGACTTTTCTCCGCAATTTGCACATCTCGGATAGTCTGAGAGATTTCCCTGAGTGCCATTTCAGAAATGTCGCTTGTAGCAACACCGAGAGCGTTGATAGTGGCGGGAGTATTAAAGTTAATGATTTCCGCAAAATCCTCACGCTCAAATACCGCTTCGGTATCAACACCGCAACGGCTCATCAGCATATATGCTACGCTGTTGACCGCAAGCTGTCGGTAAATGACCTCGATATTATATTCGTCAAGACCCTCTAACAAACTATCCTGCGTACAGGATTTGAGCTGCGGCATATAATCCTGCAAATTATCCTCAACTGCGTTTTTTGCCGTTTCCATCAGCACCGAAGCAAGGTCGGTGCTTTCCACATCGCCAAATCTGTCGGAAAGCCGTTCAATAACTGCCTGCTCGTATCGCTCACTCATCTGCCATATCGGAACAGGGCGGCTGCCGTAATAACCCTCGTGCGTATCGGATATATCAAAATAGTATTTCAGCGTGTTCCTGCGACCTTTTGGGTCGAACACCGCAATGCCTTTGCTGTCTTTGTTTACCCAACGCTTAAACTGCTTGTTCCAAGTTTCAAGCTGTGCTACCGCAACAGCGTCAGGGCGTTGAGCGTAAATCAAGAGCTGTTCATCAAATCGGCATTTATAGTTACGGCAAGCGGCAGACAAAAAACTCTGCCACGCCTGCGGATTTTTTGCAACCGCAATGCCTGTACGCCGATACAGCTCTGTAATTAGCTGATACTTCGCAGCCATTCTTTGCACACCTCCTTATCGCTGATTGTCATAGTCATTCTTTCATTTCACCGCTAAAAAAGGAAATGACCTTATTTGCCTTGATACTCTTTTGCAGCTCATTGATAATACCAATGTCGGCTATGGTGATACCCTGTATCGCAAGAATATCGTCCATTGTCATAGCGGCAATCGACTTTTCATCAGTAAAGCCTGCTTCAAAGACCTTACCAAGCACCTTGATTGCCTTTTGGTTGAGTGCCATTTTCAAAACCTCCTATCGTTCTAAATCTTTATGCTTTGGGGCTTTTGTTACCGTCTGCGGCTCTGTGGGCTTTGGCTCATAGGTCGCTCCGTTTTGTTCCATACGCTCGGCAAACTCGCAGATATGGAAAATGTTATTTCCAATCTCGGTATGATACTCGTCAATAAAACGGCAGGGGCGTTCGGTTTTTTCTCCCCACGATGATGTGATGATGATTTTGCCGCCGTCTGGGATACGAAACAGCTCTTTGTAATTTGGGTCGATAAATCGGATACCCTGTTCAGCTTTTTGGATATGCTTATCAAGCCATTCTTTCACAAAGCAATAGCAGTAAAAATTGTAATCGCCCTTAGTCGGATTGCACCGAAACAGAAAGGCGTGTTTTTCCGTATCCACACGGAAACCGTACTCGGTGCAATAGCTTCCTGCAAATGCGCTTTCGGGATAATGCTTTGCAAACGCACTCATATCATAGCGGTTGTGCAAAAGTCCCTTGTCCTCACGAAGCGAATTGATAACCTCGTCAAGCTCTTTCTTAAACTCGTCCGTTTTCCATTGCGGTCTTGTATCAAACCAAGTAGTGTAAAAGCCATATCCAGAAGATGCAAAATCTCCACGCAAGTGTCCGATATTACTTGTCTGTCCCTCAAGCTGCATACTTTGAGCGTAGGTGTATTTCTGTTCGGCAGGGGTTAAGGCTCGTGTCTCCATATCAGCGTTCCTCCCGATTTTTCTGTTTTTTCTCTTTCTGCTGCTCCTTGATTTTTGCAAGAGCTTCCTTTGCCCAATCAGGCATACATTCGGGCTTGATTTCTCCTAACACATCGTACCGTTCCCATCTGGATTTTTCGCCTGTGGCAAGGCAAGTACCAAAGACAGCGTTACCTCTGCCGCCTGTTGCTCCATTGCCGCCGTCCGCCAAAACGAGCTGAAAAGCAGGGTGCTGATATTCATACCGTTTCGGCTCTGCATTGATAACGACAACCTTGCCGACAATACTGCTGCTGCGTTTGTCGGGAATACAATGGTCTTTCGTGAACACGGTATTGTCAAAAGCGAATTTGGATAATTCGGATTTGGTTTGTTCTATCTGGGACTGTACTCGCTGAATGAAAATCCCCATAGCTTCCAGATAATCGTCACAACCAACGCTTTCTGTCGCCCACGGCACACCAAACGGATTATGGTAGTCGCAGTAGCTTACAAGGAAAGGGTATTTATCGCTTTTATCTACACCGAAAACAACCTCTTTGTCGCCAATATAAATGCTGTTCACGACCTCATAATTGCCGAGCATTCGTTTTTCTTCACTCATTCGATTGCTCCTTTCGTTTCTTTTCCTCTTTCTGCTCGTCTAAAATCCTGCGGATACAGACATCACAGAAAATAACAGACCCGTCCTTATATCGGGGATAAGGACAGGTCGTGCAGTCATATTTTCGTTTATCGCTCACGGTCATCACGGCTTTTCTGTTTTTTATCGGGCTGGTTGTAGGGCATACAGCACTCTCTTTGGTAGCGTTCATTCAGCTTTTCCCTCGCTTCCGATAACTGATTGCAGTAATATCCCCAAAAATAATCCGAGCCGTCCTTGCAGTACCAACACACATACGGGTTGGGGGCTTTGGCGTTATGACCGATGACAAGCTCGTTGTTCCCGATAGTACAGCTTTCGATGATTTCATAACCGCCGTTTATGCGTTTTTCTTCCATTTCACACCTCATTCCTTAGCGTATTTGCGGTATGCCTTTTCGC
>ERZ1027100.866-NODE-866-length-12925-cov-4.051826_pt1 | contig 12925 bp, 12 predicted proteins | sample MGYA00519407_ERZ1027100 | MGnify/ENA primary metagenome ERZ1027100 (study PRJEB26926, sample SAMN06164645) | human gut metagenome | biome: ENVO:00009003; feature: ENVO:2100002; material: ENVO:00002003 | host: Homo sapiens | place: USA | collected 2012 ... | reverse complement strand
TTAGTTCTTTCTAACTTTCGATAGTATATACTATCGAAAGTTAGAAAGAACTAATATGAGGTTAATAGATGAAACTGAAAAAAGCACTATTGGTCTGTCTGCTTCCGGCGTTTGTTATCAGTGGATGCGGGAAGACAACAACAGATGAGACGGAAAATACAACAAAACAGGAATCCGCAGTAGAGGAAACGGTGCAGGATGAGCAGGAAACCGGGGATACAGAGACGGAATCGGAAGCATCTGGCGAAGATGCGGACAAGGAAACAGAAGCGTCCAAAGATCTCTTTGCCATGGATACCTACATGACGCTGACGGCGTATGGGGAACATGCACAGGAGGCGGTTGACAAGGCAGCAGAGCGGGTGGAAGCACTCGATGCACTCCTTTCTACCGGAAATGAGAACAGCGAGATCTATCAGCTGAACCAGAATGGTGAGGCGACGCTTTCCGAAGAAGGCGGATACCTGGTGGAGCGGGCACTGGAGCTGTACAAAAAGACAGAGGGTGCTTTTGATATTGCGATTTATCCGGTGATGCAGGCGTGGGGATTTCCAACGCAGGACTATCATGTGCCGGATGACGATACACTGAAGGAGAAGCTGGCACTTGCCGATGCATCCAAAGTGAATTACGACAAAGATACAAGAAAAATTTTTTTTGATCAGGATGGCATGGAGATCGATCTCGGCGGGATTGCGAAAGGATATACTTCTTCCCAGATCATGCAGATTTACCAGGACTGCGGTGTGACGAGCGGTCTGGTAAACCTCGGTGGAAATGTGCAGGCGCTTGGATGTAAGACCGACGGCAGCAAATGGAGAGTAGCGATCCAGAGTCCGGACGATACCGAAGAGTATCTGGGTATTCTGGAGATTGAAGATCAGGCGGTGATCACTTCCGGCGGATACGAGCGTTATTTTGAGAAAGACGGTGTGACCTATCATCACATCATTGATCCGGCAATCGGATATCCGGCAGACAGCGGTCTGATCTCCGTAACGATCGTCAGCGATGACGGAACCCTTGCGGACGGGCTTTCCACTTCCTTGTTTATCATGGGAGAGGAAAAAGCGGCGCAGTTCTGGAGAGAAAACAGTGATGAATTTGAGGCGATCATGGAGACATCGGATGGCAAACTGTATGTGACCGAAGGAATCGCAGACAGCTTGACGACGGATATGGATGTGACTGTGATCGAAAAATAAGAGGAAACAGAAGCAAAAGAAGGAGAGAAAACAGATGGACATCAGGGAAGTCATAGAAAAATGCAAACCGTTTGCCCCGGTTCTTTCCGCTGCGGTTGTGGCGGCATGTGTGGCAGGATCTTTATATGGATATAAGGTGCCGGTTTATGAGATGAATGCGTCTGTGGAGGAGACACAGGAGCAGCAGGATGAAGTACCGGTGGTAAAGACCAGCACAGAAGATGCGGAGGATGAGACGGCAGAAGACGAGGAACAGGCAAAAGGTTCCTTTGATCTGGAAGATGGTGTCTATCAGGGAAGCGGAACCGGATATCGTGGAGATATCACGGTAGCGGTTAAGATCAAAGACAAACAGATCGCGTCCATCGAGATTTTAAGTGCTTCTGATGATGAACCGTTTTTCGGACGGGCGAAAGGTCTGATCGATCAGATTATCAAAAAACAGAGCACGAAGGTAGATACCGTGTCCGGTGCGACCTACAGTTCCAAAGGAATCATCAGTGCGGTGAAAAATGCACTGACCGGAGAAAAAGACAGCGGTACGACAGGCTCTTCACAGGAAGGAACTTCCGGAAACCAGAATACGACACCGGAAGCAGTGGGAGGTGTGCAGGAACCGTCATCCTATAAAGACGGAACCTATTACGGAACCGGAAGCGGATTCGCAGGGAACCTGAAAGTAGAAGTTGTGATCAGCGGTGGAAAGATCAGCAGCATCCAGATCGTGGAGACGAATGATGGAAGCGAATATATCCAGAAAGCTTCCGGTGTGATCAGCCAGATTCTGAATGCACAGAGTACGAACAATATTGACACGGTATCCGGAGCAACGTTCAGTTCCAACGGAATCATCAAGGCGGTGCGGAATGCACTGAGCCAGGCAGCAGCGACGGAGAGCACAGCTGCGGAAAACGGTGGAACCTTTGACGGAAGCGACACGGAAAAGAAAGACGATACTACAACAACGGTTACAGGGACACTCCCGTATAATGAGGGCGTCTATTATGGAACCGCGGAAGGATACAACGGGGATATCACGGTTGCTATCGTGATCCAGGAGAACACGCTCAAGGCAGTTCTGGTCATCGGAGAAGAAGACGATGATACCTTCTTCAACCGTGCGATGGATGTGGTAACACAGATGATGAAGAAACAGAGCACGGAAGTGGATACGGTATCGGGTGCTACCTACAGTTCGAAAGGTCTGATCCAGGCGGTAAAAAATGCGCTGGAAGAGGCAAGACGTGCCACCAACGGAGAAACGGATGATGATAACAATGTAGTACAGCTGAATACCGAAGAAGTGGAAAAGGCAATTGATGCGGTCAACGAACTGAATGGCAGCGATTACACTTCCGCAAGCTGGGCGGTGGTAAAGGTTCGTCTGAAAGATGCCAGAAAGGCACTGAAGAATGCAACCGAGCAGACGCAGCTGGATGAAGCGGCAGCAGAGCTGAATCAGGCAGTGAAAGAACTGCGAATCTCGGATGGCAGCAATGAGGCTCCGGAACCGGATGTGCCGGAAAGTACATATATCGATGGTGAGTATCCGATAACCGTGCTTTGTTTGCCGGATGAAGATATGGATTTTGTAGCCTATAACCTGTTCGCTACGGTGACGATCCGGGATGATGAGATTGTGGGAATTACAAATATATATGGAGACGGAGGATCCGATAACGACAGTTACATCCGAAGAGCAATCAACGGAACATCCAGCAAGGCGGGTGTGGTAGATCAGATTATCAAAAAAGGCAATCTGGATGGCATCGATACAGTATCCAGAGCGACCTGTACGTCCCAGGCGATTATCGATGCATGCCAGCAGGCGTTAAATAATGCAAAACGGTAATTAAGAAACAAAAAGGAAAGAGAACAGACGATGGGAGAATTTTGGACCAGAGCGATCAGTTTAGTGGCAGTCATTGTCTGCCTGACCGGATATAATACGGTACTTGACAAACGGGAACAGGCAGAGGAAAAACTCAAAGAGCAGCAGGCAGAGCTGGAACAGGAACAGTCCGGCAATGCGGCAGAGGAAGCCACAGAGGTCGCTTATAAAGACGGAACCTATACCGGAGAAGCACAGGGATTTGGCGGACCGGTGGATGTGGAAGTTATCATTGAAAACGGAAAAATTTCTGAGATTAACATAACATCGGCGGAAAAAGAAGATGGTGCATATCTTTCCATGGCGGAAGATATCATTCCGACGATCATAGAAGCGCAGAGTGCAGATGTGGATACGATCAGTGGTGCGACATTCAGTTCGACCGGTATCAAAGAGGCGGTAACACAGGCACTTGAAGAAGCAGCAAACTAGGGAGGCAATCATGGATATACATAATCTTACAGCAAAAGACAGGAAAAAACTGCATACCTGGCTGCGGGCGCTGATCCAGCTTCTTTATTTTCTGTTTATCCCATCGGTTTATACTGCGGCATTTGCAGGGGTAAAATACATTTTCACGCAGATCGGTGCAGGGGAAAAGATTGCCATGACGTCGTTTGTGACGGTGCTTCTGGTAATCTGTCTCTATACAATGGTATTTGGCAGATTCTTCTGCGGATTTGCCTGTGCCTTCGGCGCGTTTGGAGATGCACTGCATGCCCTGTATACAAAGGCGTGTAAAAAAATGAAAAAGAAACCGGTGAAGATCCCGGAAAAGGCAGTCGGGATTTTAAGTTATATGAAATATTTGGTACTGTTGTTGATTGTTCTTTTGTGCTATGCTGGTGTATATGGAAAAGCGCAGGGAATCAGCCCGTGGGATGTATTTTCCATGATCCATGCAGGCAATTTCCGTCTGGGAGGCTATGTGATCGGTCTTGTGATTCTGCTTCTTCTGGTGGTGGGCATGTGTGTACAGGAAAGATTTTTCTGCCGGTTCTTCTGCCCGATGGGAGCAGTATTTTCCCTGCTTCCGGTACTGCCGTTTTTCTCCCTTCACAGAACGAGAGAAAATTGCAGAAAAGGATGTAAAGCATGTACGAAGACCTGCCCGTCTCAGATCGGACTTCCGTCGGATGGTTCCTGGGCGGTCAGCGGTGACTGCTTCCAGTGTCAGAAGTGTATCGACATCTGTCCACAGAAGCACATTCACTGTGGAATCCGGAAACTCAAAGGAAATGAGTTCTGGTTTACGATTCTGCGTGCACTGATCCTGCTTGGCATCTGCCTGTGGCTGGGGCTGTAACATCTGCGCTTTTTCAAAAATGACAGATAAGGAGCAGATATGAAAAAAAGAGATATCCTGCTGGCAGGAGGGATCGTGCTGGTGGCTCTGGTGATGCTTCTGGCGATGCATGTGACCGGAGAGACGAAAGGGGATCAGGTACAGATTACCGTGAACGGGGAAATCTATGGAACCTATCCACTGGAGAAAGACCAGACGATTGAAGTTACCGAAGGAGAATTTCACAACGTGATCCGCATCGAGGACGGACAGGCGTATATGGAAGAAGCGGACTGCCCGGACGGCTACTGCAAAGAGCAGGGCAGAATCAGCGGTCAGAAACAGACGATCGTATGTCTGCCCCATAAACTGGTGGTGGAAGTGATCCGTCAGAAAGATACGGACAGCAAGGCAGCGGATGACGATCTGGTGCCGGATACGATTGCAAAGTGAGACAGTGATGAGAAAAGATACTCCGAAAGGGAACGAGACGATGAAAAAACAGGGGCAGCAGAAAAAAGAATACAAGGAACGCGGTTCTGCAAGCATCAGCCGGAGAGTATCGAGCGGTGCGATGCTGGTGGCACTGGCGATGATCTTCAGCTATGTGGAAAGCCTGATCCCGATCAACCTCGGGGTACCGGGGATCAAATTAGGTGTTGCCAATCTGGTGACGGTTACCGGGCTGTATATCCTGGCACCGATGGAAGTATTTGTGGTAGTGATCCTCCGGGTGCTTCTGGTGGGATTTATGTTTGGAAACGGCATGTCGATCCTGTACAGTCTGGCGGGTGGCATCTTAAGTTTCCTGGTGATGCTGCTGTTGAAGCGAATCAAAGGATTTTCCATGATCGGCGTGAGCATTGCCGGAGGCGTGTCCCATAACATCGGACAGATCGCCGTGGCGATGTGTGTGCTGGAAAATACGAAGCTGGTGTATTACCTGCCGGTGCTGATGATCGCGGGAACGATCACAGGTATCCTGATCGGTGCGGTGAGCCAGAAAATCCTCCCGGCAGTCAGCCAGGGTGCGGGAGCGGAAAGAAAGAACAAATAAATGTAACTATTCGGTAGCTACCGGGAAGGTGCTGAACAGTTACAAATAAACGAAAAGGAATGTATCTGACAGGTACTTCTCTCGGAAAGGGATGGGAGAGGGGCAGCTGTCAGGTACATTCCTGAGAAAAAGGCAGAAGTGTCTATTTTTTTTGATTATAGGTTAGCTTCGACTAATGATAAATACTCTCAACTAAATGAGAATACCGACGGCTAACTTAATAATAAGCTACTATAACGTTTTATGGTAAAAAGGAGGAGTTTATGAACAACAAAAGAGTCAAGACCAAAGCAATGGCGATGGCGGTAGCCGCAGCAATGGCAGTCGATCTCTGCCCGGTAACAGCCTTTGCAGTAACCGGCAGCAAGGTTGCGGAAGATGGAACGTACACGGCAACAGGGCATGTTACACAGACAGAGGAGGATGATCCGGAAGATTGGGGAGAATATGATGTTACCGTAAGTCTTACTGTAAAAGATGGAAAATTCGAGGACATCCAGGTAACACCGGGTGGTACCTATGATTCCAGTGTCAACAAAACGTATCTGAGCAAAGCTTATGATAAATCAAAAGGAATCAAGGTAAAACTGGCAGGTCAGGATGCAACAGAAGATACCATCAGTGGCTGGGATACCAAAACCGGAGCTACTCGTACTTCCGCAGCAATTAAACAGGCAGCTCTGGAAGCTATCCAGTCTGCACCGGAAAAAACAGCGGCAGTTGAGATTGACACTACCGCACTGGAAACAGCAATTGCTGCAGCAGAAGGAAAAAACGAAGCAGATTATACGGCGGACTCCTGGTCAGCAGTACAGGAGAAACTGGCAGCAGCAAGGGCAGCTCTGGAAGCAAAAACTTCTCAGGAAGAAGTAACAAAGGCAGCTACGGAACTGGATGCAGCTGTAGAGGCTCTGGTAAAAGCACAGAAAGAAACTTATGTCCTGATGAACATCCCATACGACCAGTTCTACAAAGCAGATGTAAACAACAATGTCAAAGTAGATGCATTTACCTCTGCAACCAAGAACAAAGTAAGAACCGGTTCTCTTGCAGGTGGATCTTACCATGTGGATGCAAGTGGTGATGAGATCACCGGTGTAACCTTCCCGGTAAAAGTTCCGGCAGGTATCGATCTGAGCAAATACACACAGATCACCGATGATTCGAAAGTAAGCATCACAGTTACCAACAAAGGACAGGAAAGCACAACGGATTATACAGGAAAAGATGCTCTGTTTGAGAGCGCAAGTTATTCCTACTATACATTGAGCGAGAAACCATCTTACTACAAAGAGCTGACAGTAAATGAAGACGGAAGTTTCTCCTTCGGAGCAACCCAGGGAACAGCTGCTACCATCACGGAAGGTGTGACAGCTGAACTGAAGACGGATTCCCGATATGGTGATTATCAGCTGGATCTGGAAGGTTTGACCGATACCATTCCGTCAGGAACAGCCATCTATGGTGTTATTGTAAGCACAAAAGAAGGCAGCGATTATGGTATGCGTCATCTGGAGAATATCTGGAGAGTTTCCGAACTGGCATGGGCTACCGGATTTACCTCAGCAGTACATAACTGCCCGACATCATCTGAACATTACAAAGCAATGATGGGACAGCATATCAACAAAGTGACCTATTATACAGCTAAGGGTATTTATGAGATTCCGGTAGGCGGTGAGGAAGGCCTGTATGTACCTGTAAAATTCGATACCAGTGCAGTTGCTGTAGCAGATGCGGAACTGAAGGACGGAGGAACCAGTGTGGCAACCACAATTTCCGGTCTGACTCTTCCGGAAAGCTTTGACGCAGAATACACGGTAGATGGTGCTACTGCCATCGTAGAAGGCGAAAAACTGATCCTGAAAGATGTGAAAAAAGGAGCATACACACTGACCATTACCGATAAGAGCGGAAAATACGCACCGATCAGCGTTGGATTTGAAGTATATGCAGAAACAATTCCTGCATCCTACAACGAAAATGCGGAAAAACCTGGTCTGACAAAAGCAGCAGGTTCTACAGATGCAGAATTTGCAGATTACATCAAAAATATTACTTCCGTATCTGTAAATGGAAAATCTTATGCAGCAAGCGGACGTGGTGCAGTGAAACTGTTTCATGATGACGGAACACTGATCACAGATGCAGCACCATTTGCAGAGGGTGACAGCTTCGAGATCGTAGTAAGCGCAACCGGATACAAAGATCTGAGCTTTACTTATAAGAAAGCATCCAGCGACGATCCGACACAGGAAGTAAGTACCGCTTCTCTGGAAAAAGCAATTCAGACCGCAGAAGCACTGAAAGAAGCAGACTACACAGCAGACAGCTGGAAAGTTCTGCAGACAGCACTGAAGAATGCGAAGAGCGCACTGGAAGCAAAGAAAGACCAGACAAGCGTAGATAATGCAGCATCTTCCCTGAACAAAGCCATCGAAGCTCTGGTGAAAGCGGACGGAACCACACCGACTCCAACTCCGACTACCACACCTGCATCATCCAAGAACAACACAACAACTTCCGGAACCGGTAATAAGACAACTTCTTCAGGAAGCACAAGCACCAGCAAAACAGCCAAGACCGGTGACCCGACCAACATCTTTGAGATGCTTGGACTGGCTGTTGCCTCTCTGGGAACTGGCGGATTTGCGCTGAAGAGAAGAAAAAGAAATAAAAAGTAATAGATAACGGGACGTAAGAAATGGATAGAAGAAACGGGTATTGCACAAATTTTTCATGTGCAGTACCCGTTTTTTTTGTTATGATAAAAGAAAAATTGAAAAAAGCTGCAACATTTTTGCAGGCTGAACTGTATAGAAAGTGAAACCGAAAAACAAAGAGAGACAGGAGCGGGAAACAATGATGGCTTATCAGACCGGAACGTTGGTGAATATCGGAACGTGGATGATGGAAAGAGGGATCAGGGACAGGATCGCTGCGTGGTATCTGTTCGTGGAAAAGGAGAAACGAAAGATCGGACAGATATTTGCCGTGATCCGAAAGGAGACAGAGCGGAAAGAGACGGTCAAAATTGCCGGGAAGCAGAAGGCAGAGGTGCTTGCGGAACGGATTCTGGATGTGTATGGAGATGCTGTGCTGCGGCTTGCGTATACCTACGTACATAATATGAGTGATGCGGAGGACATCCTGCAGGAAACACTGATCCGTTATCTGGAGAACCGTCCGGTGTTTGAAAATGAAAAGCACGAAAAGGCATGGCTCTTCCGGGTGGCGGCGAATCTGAGTAAAAATAAGATCGCTTACAATAAGATCCGTCAGGCAGACCAGCTGGAGGATCAGCTGATCGCGCAGGAACGGGAAGATCTGACTTTTGTGTGGGATGCGGTAAAGAGACTTCCGGAAAGTTACCGGGAAGCGATTCATCTGTATTATTATGAAGGATTTCCAACGGCACAAATTGCAGAGATCCTAGGGAAAAAGGAGAGCAGCGTGCGGTCTGACCTTCGGAGAGGAAGAGAGAAACTGCGGGAAGTCCTGAGAGAGGAGTATGATTTTGAGTAAGCGATATCATGAAATCATGGAAAATATCCAACTGACAACGGAAACAAGAGAACAGATCCTGCGCCATGTCTCGGAAAGAGAACGAAAGGCAAAGGTGCAAACTATGAAAAAATGGACAAAATATCTGTCGGTTGCAGCGTGTTGCGCACTGGTCGTGGGAGCTGCTTATGGAATTCATACGTTACATCTGGACAAAACAGTCAGTGAGGAAGAAGATATGACTACTACGGATGTGGCAGATGACGGAGCGCAGATGCCAAATCCGATGCAGGAGTATGGTTCTGCGGAGGAACTTTCCGATGCGGTGGGATTTACCGTTAAAGAGATCGGAGAACTGCCATTTACCGTGAAGGAAACCCAGTATTTTACCTATGATGATACGCTGGCTGAGATCCGCTATACCGGGGATGATCAGGAAGTGTATTTCAGAAAATCACAGGGGGATGATGAAGATAACAGCGGCGTATACAACACATACAGCCAGGAGACTACGATCAACGTGGGAGAGGCAGAAGTCACCTGCAAGGGGGACAGCGATGCGTATGAACTGGCGATCTGGCAGCAGGGAGGATATTCGTATTCGATCAGTCTGCAAATCGGAACCAGCCTGGAAGAGTTGCGGGCGATGATAGAAACGGTGGAAGATTAGGCAGACAGGGGGACGGAAGCATGAAGAAAAGACTATATCGGTGGAGATTCTTTCTGGCAGTTGTTGTGGTGATCCTGGCAGGAGCCGGCATCTGGATCTTTCAAAAGAAATCCAGAACATTTGTACCGGCAACAGAGGTTTCACTGAAAGGTCCTTATGGAACACTCACATTGCAGCTGCCGGAGGAATGGAACTATGAGATTCAGACGGAAGAACAGGATACTGTGTATGGAATCAGTTTTTATCGAGGGGAAGATAAAGAAAATGAAGTTCTGGTAAAGTACGAAAAGGATTATCCAGGTGAAACATGTGGGACAGGGTTGGAAGAAAAGAAGATCCGGCTGGCAGGAGAAAAAGCCCTGGAAGAATCGAGAGACGGTTTTGCATCTGGCATATGGGAGGAGATTGTATTTCTGGGTGAAAAGAGCGATATCCATATCATCAATCCATGTGGCGAGAGTGCATGGTGGAAAGAAAATGAAAAACAGGTTATGCAGATCCTGGACACACTGCAATATGATCCGGAGACAACCGCAGATGAATGCCAGGTGGAGGTTCAGCAGCAGATAGAAGAAGGTTTTTTGCCGGAAGGTTCTGTTGCCGGGATCACCATATCTACTCGCCCGGGAGAAACGAGGTATGAGCTGTCCGATGTAGAGAAAATCAAAACAGTCACAAACTATCTGAACCATCTGAAAATGGAAAAGAACAGTTCCGTGGATCCGGAAGATTATGATGGAATGATATCGGATATCCAGGTGAACTATGCTGACGGAAAAGAATGTATGGTTCAGCATATGGCAAATCAGTTTGTCCGGAAAGACGGCGGTCCGTGGTATCAACTGGAGAAAGAAGAAGGACTCCGCTGGGATTCGATTCTGGAAGAAGTAAGAGGATAATGCGAGAGCCGGTTTTGAGACAGGCATTTTGGTTCGTAATTGTGAAGGAATCGAAATTGTCATAAATGAAAGAAAAAAGCGGATGTATCTGCCGGTCTAACAGATACATCCGCTTTTGGTATCTATAGTTATGATTATTTCAGATTTGCTCTCTTTCTCAGTCTGGAATCCAGAATCTTTTTACGGATACGCAGGCTGGTAGGAGTGATCTCCAGGAGCTCATCGTTATCGATGAATTCCAATGCCTGTTCCAGGCTCAGGACTTTCGGCGGGGTCAGTTTCAGGGCGTCATCTGCGGAAGAAGAACGGGTGTTGGTTAGATGTTTGGTCTTGCAGACATTCAGCTCGATATCTTCGGCTTTACCGTTCTGTCCGATAACCATACCGGCGTAAACTCTTTCGCCAGGTCCGATAAACAGTGTACCACGCTCCTGTGCAGCGAACAGACCGTAAGTTACGGACTCGCCGGCTTCAAAAGCGATCAGGGAACCCTGTTTTCTGTACTGGATATCTCCTTTGTACGGAGCGTAGTCGTCAAAACTGGTATTCAGGATACCGGTACCTTTGGTGGAAGTCATAAATTCTCCACGGAAACCGATCAGACCACGGGCAGGAATCTCGAATTCCAGACGGGTGGAGCCGTCACTTCCGGTGCTCATGCCCTGCAGAGAACCTTTTCGTTCACTCATTTTCTGGATCACAGTACCGGAGAACTCTTCCGGAACATCAATGTAGGCCAGTTCCATAGGCTCTAACAGTTTTCCACGTTCGTCTTCTTTATAAAGAACTTCCGCTTTACTTACTGCAAATTCATAACCCTCACGACGCATATTCTCGATCAGGACAGACAGATGCAGCTCTCCACGACCGGATACTTTGAAGCAGTCCGGAGAATCGGTATCTTCCACACGCAGGCTGACATCGGTGTTCAGCTCACGCATCAGACGTTCTCTCAGATGACGGGAAGTTACGAATTTACCTTCCTGACCTGCCAGCGGGCTGTCATTTACCATAAAATGCATGGCGATGGTCGGCTCGGAAATCTTCTGGAACGGGATTGGTTCCGGATTTTCCACGTCACACAGGGTATCTCCGATGTGGATCTCCGGGATACCGGAAATAGCAACGATAGAACCGATGCCTGCTTCCTGTACTTCTACTTTGTTCAGACCTTCAAACTCATACAGTTTGCTGATCTTTACTTTTTTCTTCTTGGAAGGATCATGATGGTTCATCAGCATCACTTCCTGGTTGACAGCGATCTTACCGTTGTCTACTTTACCGACACCGATACGGCCTACATATTCGTTGTAGTCGATGGTGCTGATCAGAACCTGGGTACCTGCTTCCGGGTCACCTTCCGGAGCCGGGATGTATTTTAAGATCGTCTCAAACAGAGGTTCCATATTTTCCGGTGTATCGTTCAGATCCAGAACAGCGTGGCCTGCTTTTGCGGAAGCATACAGGAACGGACAGTCTAACTGTTCGTCGGAAGCATCCAGATCCATCAGAAGTTCCAGAACTTCATCGATGACTTCATCCGGACGGGCTTCCGGACGGTCGATCTTATTGATACATACGATCACGTGCAGATCCAGTTCCAGTGCTTTTTTCAGAACGAATTTGGTCTGCGGCATAGCACCTTCGAACGCATCTACGACCAGGATAACACCGTCTACCATCTTCAGGACACGTTCTACTTCACCGCCGAAGTCCGCATGACCTGGAGTGTCGATGATGTTGATCTTGGTATCTTTGTAATAAACAGCTGTATTTTTGGAAAGAATCGTGATACCACGTTCCCGCTCGATATCGTTGGAGTCCATGACACGTTCCTGGACTTCCTGATTCGCACGGAATACGCCGCTCTGACGAAGTAACTGGTCTACCAGAGTGGTTTTACCATGGTCTACATGGGCGATGATCGCCACATTACGAATATCTTCTCTTTTGATTTTCATAAACAATTTCCTTTCTATGCATATAAAGAGCCCGTAAAACGGGCATTTCCAACGATACAAGTCTATCACATTTTTTTCAGATTACAAGGGATAAAAAAATTTTTTTCAAAATGTGGTTCTAAATATGGAAGAAACGGAATAGATATAAAATATACAAAATACAAAAAAGAGGAAGGGGAACTACAATCATGACAGATAAGATTATTGAAAACAATCAGGTGGAAATCATGGGAAAAATCGCATCCCAGTTTACATTCAGCCATCAGGTATTCGGCGAGGGCTTTTATATGGTAGATGTGCTGGTCAAACGACTCAGCGATTCCGAAGACCGGATCCCGGTCATGATCTCGGAGCGTCTAGTGGATGTGAACGAAGATTATGAAGGGGAGTATATCCATGCTGTCTCTTATACACATCTGACGCTGCCGAGAAGCTAGAAGTGTAGATCTCGGT
>ERZ1027100.865-NODE-865-length-12928-cov-4.720656_pt1 | contig 12928 bp, 14 predicted proteins | sample MGYA00519407_ERZ1027100 | MGnify/ENA primary metagenome ERZ1027100 (study PRJEB26926, sample SAMN06164645) | human gut metagenome | biome: ENVO:00009003; feature: ENVO:2100002; material: ENVO:00002003 | host: Homo sapiens | place: USA | collected 2012 ... | reverse complement strand
TAGCTTCGTCGGCAGCGTCAGATGTGTATAAGAGACAGATAACGCTTTGATCTTAAAAGTGTTTTCTGGTCACGCTCAATCGTGAGATTGCTTTTAGAGTGTATGCTTTAATCGCAATCGTGTTTTTAACCTAGAAAAGTAGTGCAAACAGTATGATTACAATCAAAAAAGGCTTGGATCTTCCTATTGCAGGAAAACCAGCACAAGTAATCCATAGCGGTAACGCTGTGAATCAGGTTGCGATTCTTGGTGAAGAGTATGTGGGTATGCGTCCTTCTATGAAGGTACGTGAAGGCGATGTTGTGAAAAAAGGCCAAGTGCTTTTTGAAGACAAGAAAAACCCTGGAGTGGTTTTCACAGCCCCTGCAAGTGGTACTATCACTGTAATTAATCGTGGCGAAAAACGTGTATTACAATCTGTGGTCATTGATGTGCAAGGTAACGATCAAGTTACTTTCGCTAAATATAACGCAGGTGATCTCAATACGCTTTCTTCCGAACAAGTCAAACAAAACCTCGTTGAATCCGGTTTGTGGACAGCATTCCGCACCCGTCCGTTCAGCAAAGTGCCTGCCTTAGATGCAGAACCTTCTTCTCTGTTTGTAAATGCGATGGATACTAATCCTTTGGCAGCAAATCCAGAGGTGGTGTTAAAAGAGCATTGGCAAGATTTTATTGACGGTTTAACAGTATTAAGTCGTCTATTCCCAAATAAACCATTAAATCTATGTAAAGCGGGTAATAGTAATATTCCAACCGTGGATTTAGCTAACCTAAAAGTACATGATTTTGGTGGTGTTCATCCTGCTGGTTTAGTGGGTACACATATTCACTTTATCGATCCGGTTGGTGTTCATAAAACCGTATGGCACATCAATTACCAAGATGTGATTGCTGTAGGTAAATTATTCACTACGGGCGAACTTTATGTTGAGCGCGTTGTTTCTCTTGCTGGTCCGCAAGTGAAAGAGCCTCGTCTAGTTCGTACCGTAATTGGTGCTAACCTTTCTCAATTAACGGCAGGTGAATTAAAAGACGGTAATAACCGTGTGATTTCTGGTTCTGTGCTTTGTGGTCAAACAGCAAAAGATGCTCACGACTATTTAGGTCGTTATGCATTACAAGTTTCTGTGATTGCAGAAGGTAATGAGAAAGAGTTCTTAGGTTGGATCACTCCACAATCGAACAAATATTCGATTACCCGTACCGTATTAGGTCACTTTGGTAAGAAATTATTCAACTTCACTACCGCAGAAAATGGTGGTGAGCGTGCAATGGTACCAATCGGTAGCTATGAGCGCGTGATGCCGTTGGATATTTTACCGACATTATTATTACGTGATTTAATCGTGGGCGATACCGACGGTTCACAAGCGTTAGGTTGTCTTGAATTAGATGAAGAAGACTTAGCGTTATGTTCTTTCGTTTGCCCGGGCAAATATGAATACGGTTCAATCTTGCGTCAAGTATTAGATAAGATTGAGAAGGAAGGTTAAAAATGGGTTTAAAAAATCTTTTTGAAAAAATGGAACCCGCGTTTTTACCAGGCGGTAAATACAGCAAGCTTTATCCGATCTTTGAATCGATTTATACCTTGCTTTATACACCAGGTACGGTAACGCACAAAAACACACACGTTCGTGATGCGTTAGACTCAAAACGTATGATGATTACGGTTTTCCTTGCGTTGTTCCCAGCGATTTTCTATGGGATGTACAATGTGGGTAACCAAGCGATCCCTGCCTTAAATCAATTAGGCAATTTAGATCAATTAATTGCTAACGATTGGCACTATGCGCTTGCAAGTTCATTAGGTTTAGACTTAACCAATAATGCAACTTGGGGTTCAAAAATGGCATTAGGGGCGATCTTCTTCTTACCAATTTACTTAGTGGTATTCACTGTTTGTACGATTTGGGAATTATTATTCTCAGTAGTGCGTGGTCATGAAGTAAATGAAGGGATGTTCGTTTCAACCATTTTATTTGCGTTAATCGTTCCACCAACATTGCCATTATGGCAGGCTGCACTTGGTATCAGCTTTGGTATCGTGGTAGCGAAAGAAATCTTCGGTGGTGTAGGTCGTAACTTTATGAACCCTGCGCTTGCTGGCCGTGCATTCTTATTCTTCGCTTATCCGGCTCAAATTTCCGGTGACTTAGTATGGACTGCTGCAGATGGTTTCTCTGGTGCAACCGCACTTTCACAATGGTCTCAAGGTGGTCAAGCAGCATTACAACACACTGTAACCGGTCAACCTATTACTTGGATGGATGCATTCATCGGTAATATTCCTGGTTCAATGGGTGAGGTTTCAACGCTTGCGTTATTAATTGGTGGTGCGTTAATTGTATTCACCCGTATTGCTTCTTGGCGCATTATGGCTGGTGTCATGATCGGTATGATTGGTACAGCAACTTTATTCAACTTAATCGGTTCTGATTCTAACCAAATGTTCTCAATGCCTTGGCATTGGCACTTTGTATTAGGTGGTTTTGCACTTGGTATGATCTTCATGGCTACAGACCCTGTATCCGCTTCATTTACCAACACGGGTAAATGGTGGTACGGTGCGTTAATTGGCGTGATGGCTGTATTAATTCGTACAGTGAACCCAGCTTATCCAGAAGGGATGATGTTAGCGATTTTATTTGCAAACTTATTTGCACCAATTTTCGATTACATCGTGGTTCAAGCAAATATCAAACGTCGGAGAGCAAGAACAAATGGCTAAATTTAATAAAGATAGCGTTAGCGGTACAGTTACCGTTGTTGTGTTGCTAAGTTTAGTGTGTTCTATCGTGGTTTCTGGTGCTGCAGTAGCATTAAAATCCAAACAAGATGAACAAAAAGCACTCGACGTTCAACGTAACATTTTAACTGTTGCTGGCTTAATGAAAGAAGATAATGCATCAGTAATTAAAGACACTTACAGCAAATTTATTGAACCACGTTTAGTCGATTTGCAAAGTGGTGATTACGTTCAAGCTTCAGCAGAAGAAATTAATAAATTTGAACCTAAAGATGCCGTTAAAGATCCAGCTAAGAGTCAATCTATCCCAGCTGAGGCTGATAAAGCAGGAATCAAGGTTCGTGCAAATCAAGCACGTGTTTATCTTGTAAAAGATGAACAAGGCAATGTAACCCAAGTTGTATTACCAATGTATGGCCGTGGTTTATGGTCAACCATGTATGGTTTTGTTTCTGTTGCACCAGATGCGAATACCATCAAAGGTATTACTTACTATGATCAAGGTGAAACAGCTGGTCTTGGGGGCGAAATTGCGAACCCACGTTGGCAAGCACAGTTCGTTGATAAAAAATTATTCGATGAACAAGGTAACCAAAAATTCAAAATCTATAAAGGTAGCTCTGCTGCAGATAAAGAGCACGGTGTAGATGGTTTATCAGGTGCAACTTTAACCAGTAATGGTGTTCAAGGTTCATTTGATTATTGGTTCAGCCAAAATGGCTTTGGTCCATTCTTAGCGAAATTTAAAGCAGGAGAAATCAAATAATGGCTGATGCAAAAGTAAACTTAAAAGGTCTTTTATTCGATCCTATTGTTAAAAATAACCCGATTGCCTTGCAAATTTTGGGTATCTGTTCTGCATTAGCGGTAACAACCCAATTACAAACAGCGATCGTTATGGCGATTGCGGTAAGTTTGGTAACCGGTTTTTCCAGTTTGTTCATTTCATTGATTCGTAACTATATTCCAAATAGTATCCGTATCATTGTGCAACTGGCGATTATCGCATCTTTAGTAATCTTGGTTGACCAAGTATTAAAAGCTTATGCCTATGGTTTATCTAAACAGCTTTCTGTATTCGTTGGCCTTATCATTACAAACTGTATCGTAATGGGTCGTGCAGAAGCGTTTGCGATGAAATCACCTCCGCTAGAAAGCTTTGTTGATGGTATCGGTAATGGTTTAGGTTATGGTGCGATCTTATTAATTGTCGCTACATTACGTGAATTAATCGGTTCTGGTCGTTTATTTGGTTTCCCTGTATTCCAAACGATTCAAGACGGCGGTTGGTATCAACCAAACGGTTTATTCCTTCTTGCACCAAGTGCGTTCTTTATTATCGGCTTCGTTATTTGGGGCTTAAGAACGTGGAAACCTGAGCAACAGGAGAAATAATCAATGGAACATTATATTAGCCTATTTGTGAAGGCGATCTTCATTGAAAATATGGCGCTTTCTTTCTTCCTAGGGATGTGTACTTTCCTTGCCGTATCGAAAAAAGTGTCAACAGCATTCGGCTTAGGGGTTGCAGTAACAGTGGTGCTTGGTATTTCTGTGCCGGCGAACCAATTTGTGTTTGAACATGTGTTAAAAGATAGCGCCTTAGTTGAAGGGGTAGATTTATCCTTCTTAAGCTTTATTACGTTTATCGGGATTATCGCAGGTATCGTTCAAATTCTTGAAATGACTTTAGATAAATTCTTCCCAGCACTTTATAACGCATTAGGTATTTTCCTTCCACTTATCGCTGTAAACTGTGCGATCTTTGGTGGTGTCTCTTTTGCGGTACAACGTGAATACACTTTTGCAGAATCTGCAGTTTATGGTGTGGGTGCAGGGCTTGGTTGGATGTTAGCAATCGTTGCGCTTGCAGGCTTAACCGAAAAAATGAAATATGCCGATGTACCGGCAGGCTTAAAAGGATTAGGGATTACCTTTATCACTGCAGGCTTGATGGCGCTTGGCTTTATGTCATTCTCTGGTATTCAGTTATAAGGAGGCATAAATGAGCGAATCTTCAATTTTATTATTAGGTGTTGCGGCATTTACGGTTATCCTTTTAGTGCTCGTTGCGATTATTTTATTCGCTAAATCAAAATTAGTGGATTCTGGTGATATCACCATTACTATTAATGACGATCCTGAAAAAGCGATCACCTTACCTGCTGGTGGTAAATTGCTTGGTGCATTAGCAAGTAAAGGTATCTTCGTTTCTTCTGCTTGTGGTGGCGGTGGTGAAATTTTACCAACCGAACTTTCTCACATTAATAAACGTGAAGCAAAAGAAGGTTATCGTTTAGCTTGCCAAGTGAATGTAAAAGGCAATATGGACGTTGAACTTCCAGAAGAAATTTTCGGCGTGAAAAAATGGGAATGTACTGTTATTTCTAATGATAACAAAGCAACCTTCATTAAAGAGCTTAAATTAGCGATTCCTGAAGGTGAGGAAGTTCCTTTCCGTGCGGGTGGTTATATCCAAATCGAAGCTGATCCACATACGGTTTACTATAAAGATTTTGATATTCCAGAAGAATACCATGAGGATTGGGACAAATACGATTTATGGCGTTATGTGTCTAAAGTGGACGAGCATATTATCCGTGCTTACTCAATGGCTTCATACCCAGAAGAGAAAGGCATCATTATGCTTAACGTGCGTATTGCAACGCCTCCACCTCGTCAGCCTGATGCACCTCCAGGTCAAATGTCTTCTTACATTTGGTCATTAAAACCAGGTGATAAAGTGACAATTTCAGGTCCATTCGGTGAATTCTTCGCGAAAGAAACCGATAATGAGATGGTCTTCATCGGTGGTGGTGCGGGTATGGCACCAATGCGTTCTCATATCTTTGACCAATTAAAACGTTTACACTCTAAACGTAAAATGTCGTTCTGGTATGGTGCACGTTCTAAACGTGAAATGTTCTATGTAGAAGATTTTGATCAGCTTCAAGCAGAAAATCCTAACTTTACATGGCACGTGGCATTATCTGATCCGTTACCAGAAGATAACTGGACAGGTTACACCGGCTTTATTCACAACGTACTTTATGAAAACTACTTGAAAAATCATGAAGCACCAGAAGATTGTGAATACTACATGTGTGGACCTCCGGTGATGAACGCTGCGGTAATCAAAATGTTGAAAGACCTCGGTGTTGAAGATGAGAACATCTTATTAGATGACTTCGGTGGTTGATTTTAGTTAATCAAAACATCATGAAAACTGACCGCACTTTGTGATGAAGTGCGGTCAATATTTAAGGTGTTTTTAGAAAATTTTCTATGATTACAGGTAAATTTTGTTTAGTTTGCTAGTAGTTCACAGATTTAGGAAATCCAGATGAAAAAATTAATAAGCGGTATCGTGGCGGTGGCAATGGCATTAAGTCTTGCAGCCTGTGAAAAAGAAACAAAAGTTATCTCATTAAGTGGTAAAACAATGGGAACAACTTATCATGTTAAATACCTTGATGAAGGCTCAATGAAAGCAACATCTGAAAAGACGCATGAAGAAATTGAAGCTATCTTAAAAGATGTGAACGCGAAAATGTCCACTTACAAAAAAGATTCGGAATTGAGTCGTTTCAATCAAAATACCCAAGTGAATACACCGATTGAGATTTCAGCAGATTTTGCCAAAGTATTGGCCGAAGCGATTCGTTTAAATAAATTGACTGAAGGTGCATTGGATGTAACTGTTGGCCCTGTCGTTAATTTATGGGGATTTGGCCCGGAAAAACGTCCAGAAAAACAACCTACACCAGAACAATTAGCTGAACGCCAAGCTTGGGTTGGTATTGATAAAATTGCCCTCGATATGAGTGCTGCCAAACCGACATTAAGCAAAGCACTTCCTCAAGTTTATGTCGATTTGTCCTCGATTGCTAAAGGCTTTGGCGTTGATCTGGTCGCTGAAAAGTTAGAACAATTAAATGCTCAGAATTACATGGTTGAAATCGGCGGAGAAATTCGTGCGAAAGGAAAAAATATTGAAGGCAAACCTTGGCAGATCGCAATTGAAAAACCAACTACAACAGGTGAAAGAGCGGTTGAAGCTGTCATTGGATTAGACAATATGGGAATGGCAAGTTCTGGCGATTATCGAATTTACTTTGAAGAAAATGGTAAACGCTTTGCTCATGAAATTGATCCGAAAACAGGTTATCCAATTCAGCATCATTTAGCCTCAATTACGGTACTTGCACCAACTTCAATGACTGCAGATGGCTTATCAACAGGGTTATTTGTGCTTGGTGAAGACAAGGCGTTAGAAGTGGCTGAGAAAAATAATCTTGCCGTTTATTTAATCATTAAAACAGATAATGGTTTTGTGACAAAATCATCCTCTGCTTTCAAAAAATTAACAGAAACAAAAGAATAGTTATGCAAACTTTATTTTTTACTTTAATCGCTTTCATCGCAATTATATTGTTGATGTCTATCGGATTTATTATCAAAAAACAAAGTTTAAAAGGCAGCTGCGGTGGTTTATCTACCCTTGGTATTGCCAAAGCTTGTGATTGTGATAAACCTTGCGACACGCTTCAATCAAAATTAGATGCGGGCGATAAACAAGCAAAAGCCGAATATGAGCAAAAATTTGCGAAAAAAGATGGTGATTCGCAATTTTATGAAGTGAAATAACTTGCATCAAAAATGACCGCACTTTATGTGCAAAATTATTTTGCCGTTTTCTCATTCAATGACCAATGTGCTTCGCCTTAACCGAAGTTACGGGAGACTTATGTTAACTTCAAATACTTATAATCAACATTTCGCACCATTGAGTGCAGAACAACTTGCCGAAAATGCCACTAAAAAGGTTATTTGCGGTATGTCTGGTGGGGTAGACTCCTCCGTTTCCGCGTTTATTCTTCAACAACAAGGCTACCAAGTGGAAGGCCTGTTTATGAAAAACTGGGAAGAAGATGATGATACGGATTACTGCACTGCAGCAGCTGATCTTGCAGATGCTCAGGCTGTATGTGATAAGTTGGGGATTAAACTACATAAAATTAATTTTGCTGCAGAATATTGGGATAATGTATTTGAGCATTTTTTAACTGAATATAAAGCAGGGCGCACGCCGAACCCAGATATTTTGTGTAATAAAGAAATTAAATTTAAAGCATTTTTAGAATATGCAGCTGAAGATCTTGGTGCTCATTACATTGCAACAGGGCATTATGTACGTAGGGCTGGTGATGATGAAAATGCAAAATTATTACGTGGTTTAGATGCTAATAAAGATCAAAGTTATTTTCTTTATACCTTAAGCCATAAACAAGTGGGACAAAGTTTATTCCCCGTTGGTGAAATTGAGAAGCCCATTGTTCGCGCTATTGCTGAAGAGCTTGGCTTAATTACGGCGAAGAAAAAAGACTCTACCGGTATTTGTTTTATTGGTGAGCGTAAATTTAAGGATTTCTTAGCTCGTTACTTACCGGCTCAACCTGGTGATATTCGTACTGTTGATGGTGAAATTATTGGTCGCCATGATGGTTTGATGTATCACACGTTGGGACAGCGTAAAGGGTTAGGCATTGGTGGTTTAAAAAATGCGGGTGATGAGGCTTGGTATGTGGTAGATAAGGATGTTGAAAATAATGAGCTTATTGTCGCTCAGGGGCATGACCATCCTCGTTTATTTTCAAAAGGTTTGATTGCTAGCCAATTACATTGGGTTGATCGCGAGCCAATTCGTGAATTAGTACGTTGCACGGTTAAAACACGTTATCGCCAACAAGATATTCCTTGTGTGATTGAACCGATTGATGATGAAACTATTCGAGTGATTTTCGATGAACCTCAATCAGCCGTCACACCAGGACAATCTGCCGTATTTTACCTTGGTGAAATTTGTTTGGGCGGTGGGATTATCGAAGAACGGATTAAATAACCTAACAAAAAAGGCTTGGGATCCCAAGCCTTTTTCTTTGCGAAATTATTCGCCCAAACGCTCTTTAATACGAGCAGATTTACCTGAACGTTCACGTAAGTAGTAAAGTTTAGCTTTACGTACTGCACCTTTACGTTTAACAGTGATTGAATCTACAACTGGTGAGTGAGTTTGGAATACACGCTCAACACCTACACCGTTAGAAATTTTACGTAAAGTGAATGCTGAGTGCAAGCCACGGTTACGAATTGCAATAACCACGCCTTCGAATGCTTGCAAACGACGTTTGCTACCTTCAACTACCCATACTTTAACTTCTAAAGTATCACCTGGGCGGAAGCTAGGTACGTTTTGTTTTAATTGTTCTTGTTCAAGTTGTTTGATAATGTTAGACATTGTTTGATCCTTTATTGATCCTAGATGTAACTGAAACTAACTGTTATGCTCGGCTTGGGCCTCTTTTAACAGTCTACGTTGTTCGTCAGTCAGAGCTAGGCCTTCTAAGAGCTCAGGGCGTCGGAGCCACGTTCTTTGTAGCGATTGTTTTAATCGCCATTTCCGAATTTCTTCGTGATGTCCCGACATCAGCACGGGTGGTACAGTTAATCCTTCTAACACTTCCGGTCTGGTGTAATGCGGGCAATCTAATAAACCATCTGCAAAAGAATCCTCTTCTGCCGAAGCTTGTTTGCCTAATACACCGGGAATAAATCGCGCAACAGCATCAATTAATGTCATTGCCGGCAATTCCCCACCGGTCAGAACGTAATCGCCGATTGACCATTCTTCATCAATTTCAGTTTGAATCAATCGCTCATCAATACCTTCGTAACGTCCACATACCAAAATCAATTTCTGATTTTGAGCAAGTTCCGTTATGCCACCTTGATCGAGTTTACGTCCTTGTGGCGAAAGGTAAATCACCTTTGCGCCTTCTCCTGCAGCTGCTTTCGCAGCATGAATCGCATCCCGTAAAGGTTGCACCATCATCAGCATTCCCGGACCACCACCATAAGGACGGTCATCCACGGTTTTATGCTTGTCGAATGTAAAATCTCTTGGATTCCAACATTCTACTTGCAGAAGATTATGTTTTACGGCTCTACCTGTAACCCCAAATTCCGTAATCGCTTTAAACATTTCGGGGAATAATGAAATCACCCCTATCCACATAAAAAGCCTACTACATTACGTTTGTGCATACTTGAGATTAGAAACCAGCGTCCCAATCCACTTCAATTGTTTTCGTGGTGAGATCGACTCTTTTAACTACTTGTTCATACAAAAACGGAATTAACCGCTCTTGTTTCCCAAAAGCATCTTTAGTATTGGCTTTAACCACTAACACATCATTAGAACCGGTTTCCATCATCTCTGTTACCGTTCCCATTGTATAACCTTCTAAGTTTACGACTGAACAACCGATTAAATCGTGCCAGTAATAATCGCCCTCTTCCAGTTCAGGGAAAACAGATAAATCCACACCAATTTCAACATTTGCTAAAATTTGTGCGACTTCACGATCATCAACGCCTTTTAATTTAACGATGATTTCGTGATTATGATGACGCCAGTTTTCTAATTCAGTTGGCTGCCATTCACCTTTGATTTTTAAAAACCAAGGTTGATAATCAAAAATGCTTTCAGCTTGTTCTGTTGATGAATAAATACGTAACCACCCACGAATACCGTAGGTTGAGCCTAATTTGCCCACAACTTCAATGCGTTGTTGTTCCATATTTTTCACCTATCTTAGTTTAAGAACTAAATCAAAAAGCGAGATTATGCTTTTTGAGCTTCTTTTACCAAAGTTGCAACACGGTCTGAAAGTGATGCACCTTGAGCAACCCAGTGGTTTACACGCTCAAGATCAACACGAAGACGCTCTGCGTTACCTTGTGCGATTGGGTTGAAGAAACCTACACGCTCAATGAAACGACCGTCACGTGGTGAACGACTGTCAGTTACTACGATTTGATAAAATGGGCGTTTTTTAGCTCCGCCACGAGATAAACGAATGGTTACCATAACCTTCCTCTAAATGTTTAATTACTAAAAGAATATTCTCAAACTCGAAAGTGATTTAAGAATATAGCTTACTTTTTTCTCTGTATATATAGACAAAAAGCCCGAAGATTTTACACTTTTTGAGCAAAAAAGCAAGCCGATCGCCTATTTCAACTGAATAATTCGCCATAAAAAATGACCGCACTTCATCACAAAGTGCGGTCAAGTTTTCACTAATTTATTGGATTAATAAACCCCTTGTGCCAACATTGCATCGGCTACTTTTACAAAGCCAGTTACGTTTGCGCCCACTACGTAGTTAATGTTTGCTTGGCCTTCTGCTGAACCGTATTTTTTACAGTTTGCATGAATATCTAACATGATGCGATGAAGCTGTCTGTCCACCTCTTCAGCTGTCCAGTATAAACGTTGTGAACTTTGCGCCATTTCTAAACCTGATGTCGCAACACCACCTGCATTAGCCGCTTTACCTGGACCAAATAATACACCAGCTTCTAAGAATGCTTCTGTCGCTTCGATAGTGGTTGGCATGTTTGCACCCTCAGCAACCAATTTCACACCGTTTGCAATTAGAGCTTTAGCATCTGAAATCTCTAATTCGTTTTGGGTTGCGCAAGGAAGTGCAATATCTGCTTTTACTTCCCACGGACGCTTGCCTTCTACGAAGGTTGCACCCGGATATTTTTCGGCGTAAGGAGCAACGATGTCATTGCCCGAAGCCCGAAGTTCGAGCATATAATCTATCTTTTCTCCGCTGATGCCGTCCGGATCGTAGATATATCCGTCCGGTCCGGAGATCGTAATTACTTTGGCACCCAATTCGGTCGCCTTGGTGGCAGCGCCCCAAGCTACGTTACCGAAGCCGGAGATAGCGACTGTCTTGCCTTTGATATCTATATTTTTTGCCTGCAACATCTGATAAACGAAGTACAAACCGCCGAAGCCGGTAGCTTCCGGACGAATCAGCGAACCGCCGAACTCCAGTCCTTTTCCGGTAAAGGTTCCCGTAAATTCGCGGGTCAGCTTCTTGTACATACCGAACATATAACCTACTTCGCGTCCGCCTACACCGATATCACCGGCAGGTACATCCATGTCCGGTCCCAGATGGCGCCACAATTCAAGCATAAACGCCTGACAGAAACGCATGATTTCAGCATCGCTCTTGCCACGGGGCGAGAAGTCCGAACCGCCTTTGCCGCCACCCATCGGAAGGGTAGTCAGTGCATTCTTGAATGTCTGCTCGAAGCCGAGGAATTTCAAAATGGAGAGGTTGACGGAAGCATGGAAACGGATACCGCCTTTGTACGGACCGATTGCATTGTTGAACTGTACACGATAACCGAGATTGGTCTGAACTTCCCCTTTATCGTCTACCCAAGTGACACGGAAAGTGAAGATACGATCAGGTTCTACCAGTCTTTCTATGATCTTGACCTTTTCAAATTCGGGATGCTGATTGTATATATCTTCGATCGAAAGAAGAACTTCTTTTACTGCTTGAAGATACTCTAATTCACCGGGGTGCTTTGCCTCCAAAGAGGACATGATTTTCTGGATGTTCATGATATCATATTTTAAAAGGTTATTCTGATAAAATGTAAACTGCTCACACTGCAAATATAGGAAAATTTTTCAAATATGATTGGTTTTATGGTGATATTTTGATTAAATAATGATAAAATGACAAAAATACCTATTCGGATATTTATGTCAGTATTTCATTTTCATCCCCAGGTTATACATGATAAATGCATAGATGTCTGCTTGCTCCTTTACTAACTTTGTTGTGGCTTTGTTGGAACCATGTCCGGCCTTGTGGTCGATACGTATGAGAGTAGGAGAGATTTTAAGCCGAAAACGAGAAAGCAATCTGTGCATATATGGATAGTCAGCAATAAAGTGAATTGTTTTTTCTTGTTTTTCCCAATAAAAACAGCGACTTTTGTCTGTTGAATTTTAAAACTACGGGAAGCCCATGCTCAGCAAATTTAAATTAAACCAGCTCTACTTTAAAGATACCCAGTTTGCTAACCTGATGACAAGGCGAATTTTTAACGTCTTACTGATAGCTAATCCTTATGATGCTTTTATGCTGGAGGATGACGGGCGTATCGATGAAAAGATTTTCAATGAATATACCTCACTTTCTCTCCGTTATCCCCCCCGTTTTTCACAAGTTTCCACCGAAGAAGAGGCGTTGAGGCAGCTTGAAAGTGTATCGTTCGATCTGGTGATTTGCATGC
>ERZ1027100.850-NODE-850-length-13081-cov-5.012360_pt1 | contig 13081 bp, 10 predicted proteins | sample MGYA00519407_ERZ1027100 | MGnify/ENA primary metagenome ERZ1027100 (study PRJEB26926, sample SAMN06164645) | human gut metagenome | biome: ENVO:00009003; feature: ENVO:2100002; material: ENVO:00002003 | host: Homo sapiens | place: USA | collected 2012 ... | reverse complement strand
CGAGATGCTCAGGAGTCTCGTGGGCTCGGAGATGTGTATAAGAGACAGGTGTCTGTGCTTCGGGTTAAAAACCTTGCCATTTCGTCCTCGTCAAGGTTGATATTGCAATAATCACCGAATTCGTCATCACTGACAAAGTTTGCACAAAATTCGCATTGGTCAGCCATTCTGCTCACCGTCCTTTTTGAGAAACTCATATTTATTGTAGGTGAACGGAACATAATTCTCGAGCTGGTTGAAAACCTCTTCTTCGGTATCGGCAATCGTGTAGAGTCTGTTACAGGCATTGGTCATAAACTTTTCACTTACGGCATTGTCAAGCATTGCAAGCATTGAGTTATAGTAGCCTTTTACATTATATATAATAATAGGCTTTGTGTGTCTGTTAAGTTGCTTTAGTGTGAGAACCTCAAAAAATTCTTCAAAAGTACCCATACCGCCGGCACAGATTACAAAAGCGTCCGCTTTATCTTCCATAATACCTTTGCGTTCACGCATTGTATCTGTTACAATAAGTTCGGAGCATTTGTCAAAAACAACACCCACATCAATAAAAAAATCGGGTGTAACTCCGATTGTGTAACCGCCTGCGCTGTATGCGCCTCGGGCAGATGCGCCCATAACACCGTATTTTCCCGCACCGAAAACAAGGTTGTAGCCCTTTTCGGCAATCTTTTTGCCGAGGTGCTCGGCAGATTCGAGATAGATTTTGTCAATTTGCTCACTTGATGAGCCAAAAACGCATATATTCATACCTATTTATCCTTTCGCATTTGCGTTGTATTTTTTCTGATTTTATCGAAAACAACCGTTGGTTATCTGAACTTAGTTTGAAGATTGCGACAGATTGCAACCATCCGCAATTAGATTATACATCTCAAATACACGGCGGTCAAGCAGTCAGAACAACGGCAATGCACAATTTACACAGAATTTATTTTTTCAAAACATTTAAAACATAAAAACTTATATAATCATTTTATTCAACGGAGATTACATTATGTCTGCTACTTCTTCAAAACTCAAAAATCCGAACGATTCAGTTATGAATCAGCGCGTAATCAAGCTTGCGTGGCCGATATTTTTACAGCTGTTGCTCGGCATCTCACTCGGCTATGTTGACACGATTATGCTCTCAAACTACAACGAAACCGCCGTTGGTGCAATCGGCAACGCAAACCAGATTCTCGGTTTTCTGACTCTTGCCTTTAACATTATATCAAGCGCAACGGGCATAATCGTCAGCCAGTACCTTGGAGCAGGTAAAAAGGAAAAGATGAATATGATTTACACGGTTGCGTTGTCATTCAACCTTGTGCTGAGTATTGTAATCAGCTTTGTTGTATTCATATTCAGCAGAAATCTGCTTGAGGCAATGCAGGTGCCTGCGGCAATGCTTGACGAATCGGATATGTATATGCGAATAGTCGGCGGTACAATCTTTACTCAGGCGCTTATTAATGCTTTTAACTCAATTTTTGCAAGCAACGGCAAAACCGTTTTCGGTATGATTATCGGTCTTGGAATGAACATTATCAATATCTGCGGAAATGCTCTTTTGCTCTACGGACCGCTTCAGGTTCTCGGACTCGGTGCGTCGGGTGCGGCTGTTTCCACATGCGGAAGCAGAGTTATTGCGGTAATTGCATCTGTTATATACTTCTACACGGTTATCAAAGGCAAGTTCAGCCTTAAATATCTTCGCCCGTTTCCGTATGATGTTCTCAAAAGCCTTCTTAAACTCGGCATTCCGACAGCAGGCGAGAACATTTCCTACGACTGTTCACAGCTGTTTTTACAGGCATTCATTAACACAATGGGTATCGTTGCAATCAACGCAAAAATCTACGCTAATATGCTTTCAATGTTCACATATATGATTGCTCTTGCCGCTGCAAATGCAACACAGATTATTGTCGGTCACAGCGTAGGCGCTCACGATTACGATTTTGCATACCGCAGAGTGCTGAAAACTTTGCGTTTCGGTATGATAATTTCAATCTCGGTTGCAATTGTAAACTGGTTGATTTCGCCTTTTACGCTCGGACTTTTCACAGGCGATAAAGCTGTTATCGCACTCGGTTCATCGGTTATGTTCATTGCGATTATTCTTGAATTCGGCAGAACAACAAACCTTGTTATAATCAACAGTATGAAAGCCGCCGGTGATGTTAAATTCCCGACTGCACTCGCAATTTTTTCAATGTGGCTTTTGAGTGTCGGACTCGGCTGGCTGCTCGGAATTTATTTCGGAATGGGACTTACCGGAATTTGGATTGCCATGGCTGCCGATGAAATTTTCAGAGGCGTTGTTGTGTTTATCCGCTGGATAAAGGGCGGTTGGAGAGGCAAAAGGGTTGTGCTTGAAGATAAGACAAGTCCAACCGAAACGGCAGAAGTTACGGCTTAATCCGACAAAGAAATATGATACCATAAAATAAAGGAGATCAAAACTATGAATTTTGCGGAATACAATGTTAAGGACGCAAACCTTGAAGAAATTTTGCTTGCACTCAAGTCGCTTGATACGGTTGAGGCTGTCGCACTCGGCGGTTCTCGTTCAACAGGTGCAAGTGATGAAAATTCGGACTACGATATTTATGTTTACTGCACTGAAATTCCGACAGCCGAAACAAGAGAAAATCTCCTCGGAAAATACTGTTCGATTGCAGAATTCGGCAATCATTATTGGGAGAGCGAGGACAACACGGTTATGAATAACGGTACTCCCGTTGACATAATCTACCGTGATGTTGACAGGTTCGGTCGGTATATTGATACGGTAATCAAGGGCGGCAAGGCTTTTAACGGCTATACAACCGCATTTTGGCACAATATCAAGAACAGCAAGGTTCTTTTTGACAAGACAGGCACTTTCACAAAATTCAGAGATATGGCGCAGATTGACTTTCCGGAAAATCTCCGCAGTGCGATTATCAAAAACAACCGCAACCTTTTGAACGGAAAGCTTCCGTCATATGACAGGCAGATTAAAAAGGCTCAGGAGCGTGGCGATATCGTCAGTGTCAATCACAGAATCACCGCTTTTCTCGAAAGCTATTTTGATGTTATCTTCGCACTCAACCGTCAGACACACCCCGGTGAAAAAAGACAGGTTCAGCTCTGCAAAAAGTATTGCACCCTCTTGCCAAAGGATTTTGAAGAAAACATAAACGCTCTTATGAAGTCAATCTCAGACGGCGGTTCATACGAAATCGTCACAGCAATGGTCAATAACCTTGATGAAATTCTTAACGATGAATTCAAATAAAAAAAGCGGTGTCGGAAAGTTCCGTCACCGCTCAACATTTTCAGCTATATAAAATTCAAATGGAATATTGACATTGCTTTTTGCATAATATATAATAAGAACACAAGGAAAACCGTTAAAAGCGGTTAGTCCCAAGGTTTTAAAACGAATATAAAATAATCGTCCGATATTTGAGGCTGTCGGGCGATTATTTTTTTATGCTATTGATGACTTCTGCGAGTGCTATAAGTAAAATTATCAGCAAAACCGATTCAGTCATGCATATCACCCCCTTTTGGGAGTGCTAACCGCCTTAAACTTCCTTGTATTCTCGTATCATATTGTATCAAGCCGGAATTGCGATGTCAACCATAGATAAATACTACGCTTACTTCAGACTCCGTATCTATACATCTCATCAAAAATTTCTTTTGCCGTAACTGCATTGTCGGTTATGGCATTTTTTAATTCGGTGATATTGTCAAACTTTTTTTCGGGACGAATGAAATCAAGCAGACGGACATCGGCTGTCTGACCGTATATTTCACCGCCGTGAAAGTCAGGCATCCATGTTTCGCTCAAAAGCTTTGTTCCTCCGACCGTCGGCTTTACACCGATATTAGTCACACCGCAATAGACCTTTCCGTTTTCAAGCGTAACGGCAGACGCATAAACGCCGTATTTCGGCACGGCAAGATTTTCGGGAAGTTTCTGATTGATTGTCGGAGTACCGAGCTCTCTGCCAAGTCTTTTTCCGTGAGTGATCACGGCAGAAAAACCAAAATGCGAACACAAAAGCTTGTTTGCACGGCGAATGCTGCCCTCACTTATAAGCGAGCGGATAAGTGTTGACGAAACAACATCGCCATCGTCACGCTCAGGCTCAATCACTTTAAGCTTTGTACCGTTCTCGTCACAAAGCTTTTTGAGCAACTCGGTATCGCCTTCTCCGTTTTTTCCGAAACGATAGTTAAAACCGCAGACAACAAATTTTGCGTTGAGGTTGCCGAAAATAATTTTCTCGACAAAGTCCTTTGCAGACATATTCATCAGCTTTTTAAAGTCGGGACTGAAGGTATGCTCAATACCCAGGCTTTCAAGCGTTTTCAGCTTATCTTCCGTTGTCATAAGCGCACCCTTAGAAGATTTTCCAAGAACCTCCTTCGGGCTTTGAGCAAATGTAAAGCACACGGGCAAAAGTCCGTTTTTCTTCTGCTCAACAGCCGAGAGAATAACCCTTCGGTGTCCCTTGTGAAGTCCGTCAAAAAATCCGAGAGCAACGGCAGTATTCAATTTTTCGTGTTCTGAAACAGTAAAATTCTGCATATATATTTCCTATGATTAAATTAAATTTTACCGCTTTTCAAAAGTGCGGCAGTCTTTAAAACGGCAATCTGTGTTTTGGAGTCGGGTATCATATTGTTAAGCACCATTTCAACGGCTTTGTTGAGGTGAATTTTTTCAACATTCAAAAATTCACCCTCGTCAAGCTTTTGCTCGCCCTGTGACTTTACCCGACAGGCATAAAGATGGATAATTTCCGAGGTGTACCCGGGGGACGGATAGACCTGACCGAGAGAAATGTAGGAGTAACCCTCAAGTCCCGTTTCTTCAAGAAGCTCACGCTTTCCGTTTTCAAGCGGAGTAGAACCCTTTTCAAGCTTGCCGGCAGGAAGCTCAATCACAACCTCCTTGTACGGATAGCGAAACTGCTTTACAAAAGAAAGGTTATTGTCCTCATCAAGAGCGGCAACGCATACTCCGCCCGGATGATTGACAACCTCCCTCTTTGACCTTTTACCGTCAGGAAGCTCCACTTCGTCAAGGACTATATGCAGAATTCTGCCGTCAAAAATTTTCTTGCTGTCAAGAGTTTTTTCAAAAAGCTCCATAATTATGCCTCCGTTTTAAAGATTGAATTATCGAAAGGAAAGGATTTTGTTATGCCCGATTATAATGTTTTTCCCGATTACAAAACACGCAAGGAAATCATAAACGAGCTCTGCGACAGGTACAAGTTCATCAAGCATTGCTTTGCCGGAAAAAGCGTGTGCGGAAGAGGTATTGATGTTCTGCACATCGGCAACACCAAGAATCGTGTACTATACTGCGGCGGTTTTCACGGCTCAGAGTACCTCACAATACTTGCCCTGTTGAAATTTTTTGAAGAATGTTGTGAGGCAATGGAAAGCGACAGAACTGTCGGCGGATGCAAAATCGGGAATTTTTTAAGCATTCGTGGTCTTACGATTGTGCCTTGCGTAAATCCCGACGGCACGGAAATTGCCTTGCATGGCAGTGACGCCGCATTCAAATACAAACCGCTTGTCGAAAAGGTCTGCACCGATACATATAAATGGCAGGCAAATGCCCGTGGAGTTGACATCAATCACAATTTCAATGCCGGCTGGTGCAGGCTTAAACAGCTTGAATTAAAGAACAATATCAAGTGTCCGGCGCCGACAAGATTCGGCGGCAATCATCCCGAAAGCGAACCCGAAACAAAGGCACTTACAACACTTTGCCGTAATATTGACTTTGAACGGGCAATCGCTCTGCACAGTCAGGGACGGGAAATTTACTGCTCATTCGGCAGACACACACCCGTTCTGAGTTTTCGGCTTGCGTCAATGTTCTCACAGGCAAGCGGCTACAACATAGCCTTTCCCGAGGAGATTGCCACAGGCGGCGGCTTTAAGGATTGGTTCATCGAAAAATTCCGCCGACCTGCCCTCACCATAGAAATGGGGCTCGGGAAAAATCCTCTCCCCCTCTCCGATTTTGAAGAAGAATACAAAATCCTGCAAAACATTCTCTGTCTCGGAGCGGTGGTTTAAAAATTTAATTTCATTGTATTTACAGCACTGAACACATATTGTTTGGTGCTGTTTTTAATTAAAAGGGCGCGTTAAAATTACATTTGGGTGCGTTAAGGGCGCGTTAAACACACATTTGGGCGCGTTAAGGGCGCGTTAAACACACATTTGGGCACGTTAAGGGCGCGTTAAATTATTTCTTAATGATATATTTAGCGTATCTTCCTTTTTCGGATAGTTCAATCAAATTCTCTTTTCTCATTCGTTGCAATATTATACGGGCTTGTTTTTGTGAAAAGCCACACAATTCTCTTACTAATTCGTTATTAATAAAACCTCTGTCACGGATATATTCCAAAATCATTTCTCTTGCTTTGATATATTGAATTGCTTTATCCTTAGTGTAATCAACAGAATTTTTTAACTCGTCATATATCTTTGCCGTCAACATATATTCATTGCCCGACAACTCAATCAAACCATATCTTTTAAGGTTATTACAGGCATTCTGAGCCTGATCACGAGCTTCTTGAATTAAGCTCTCTGCCTCAGACATTGTGATTTTGCGGTTATCTTTAAGGTAGCGCAAAATCATAAGTTCCGAAAGTGAAAAACTTCTGCTCAGTCCGTTTTCTTCATTGGCAATGAATTTTACAAAATCAATATCATCAATAGCACTATAGATTGTCAGCGAAACCGCATCATTATACGATTTGTATTCGGGAAACGGCTTGCCGGATGATATCATTTCTCTGAAAATAATGTCAACACCTTGTCCTGTTCTCTGAACGTATTTTAGATGTTGCAGAGTTTCGGCAATTAATTTATTTCTCGGAACAGACGGATGTGTAATTATATTATTTTCTGTGATACCGTCCAAAAATGCACCGGGGTTTTCTATTACAATTTTATCAGGATAATGCTTTACATAAACCGCACCTTGACTTTGATAATCTCTGTGTGACAAAGCATTGAGTAATGCCTCTTGAAAAACTTTTTCAGGGAAATCGACAATTTCCAATCTGAAAAGTCCAACCTGAACGTTGACAATACGATTTGAGTCTTGTATTTTCTCTGAAAGTCTGTCAATTACCGATATAATAGGAGCCTTCATATCAAGTCTTGCATCATATTCTTCTAAATTCGACTCGGAATAGTGCAAGTAAATTACCTCTGCCTGTGGAAGTAATCTATTGATTGCCTGCTCTTTGCCTACAAATAATAATCCAGCCACAGTCAATTTAATATTACCGCTGTCAGACTTAACCAAAGCAAGGTCACGCAAAAATGCGATATCATCCATATCAGCTAATGTCGATTCGGGATTTCTCGCTTTTAATTTTTCTTTCAACTTATAAACTTCAAGTTTGTTTATATCATCTTCTGTGCTGTCTGACAAAATCCTTCCCGAAAAATCGGAGCTTTGAATTTCGGAATAGCGGTTGCTCATTTCATCGGGATAAAACGGTTTAGAATTTTTTCCAAGTCTTTTTAAGCATCTGCCGTCTGTAGTTGCATGTGTAATTCCGTCTGATGCAACGGTAAGTGCAATCACCTTTTTACCGTTGTATTCTATTTCTTCGGGATCAACAAAAATAGACGGTCTTGTTTTTTCGTAAATTGATTCAATAATGTTCTGCAAATCGTAGTTACCGTCACAACCCGTAACTTCACTGTTATCTTCAACGCCAAAGTAAAGAGTGCCTCCTTTGTTATTTGCAAAAGCTATAAGTTCATCAACCGCCAAATTAATTCGTTTCTTCATATCAGACACTTTATTCCACGATTTGAATTCTGTATTAATCGACTCACCGATTTTCAGAATTTCTGCAAAATCATCAATATTCAAAAAAGCACCCCTTTTCTTTGCAGAGCAGTCATTATAGTATTATTTGATTATTCATCTTATTTATAAAATTTAAGGGCAACCTCGGTTGCCCTTGTTTATTTTGTTATTTTTAATAACTTTGATTAATTTTTATCGTCCTCATCATCAAAGAATGAGATTGAGTTTACGATATTGTCAACAGCCTCGTCTGAAATTACATTCGGCTCGTCAAGATATTTTGATCTTTTTTCAATGCTGTCAATAGCCATCTGCATCTGCTCCTGGGGAGTTGACGGTTTTTTCGGAGCGTCGTAAATCTCGTTATCCTCCGGATTTGAGATGTTCACATACTCCTCTTTTTTAGGCTCTTCCTTAACCTCGGGTTCTTCCTCAGGCTCAACGATTGCAGGCTCATTGCCGTCATCGGGAACTTCAACTTCCTCTGTCACATCTTCCGCAGATTCCTCTTTTACGGGTTCTTCCGCTTTTTCGGCAGATTCGTCATTTTTTTTTGACTTGTCAACGCCAAAGTTCGGAGCGTCGTAATTTTCGTCAATCTCCTCTGCGGCAGCCATAATTACCTCACCGGGAGCGTCAATCTGCTTTTCTCTTCTCGCCTCGGCAACAGCCTTGAGTTCATCAAGGTGATTTACAGGCTTTTCAACCTTTTCGCTGTCCTCATCAAAATAGATATCATACCATACGAGGAACACATAAATTGTCCAAACTCGTCTGCTGTTATCTTCTTTTCCGCTGAAATGACTGTCGAGCCATGAAACAAGGACATCTGTATTGAAGAATTTCTCGGCAGTTTTGCCCTTGAACTTTGTCTTTACAACATTATAATACTTCTCGTCACGAAGCCATACTCTTGTCGGTACAGGGAAACCGAGTTTCTCTTTTTCGGCAGTAGCCTCAGGCATATGGCGAACGGCAGCCTTACGCATTGCATACTTTGTGTTGTGCTTGTTGCAGCGCAGTTTTGTCGGGAGCGATGACGCAACCTTGAAAACCTCCTTATCGAGGAAAGGAACACGAAGTTCAAGCGAGTTAGCCATACTCATTCGGTCGGCTTTAAGAAGGATGTCGCCGACCATCCACATATTGATGTCGAGATACTGCATTTTTGTAACATCGTCATACTTACGGCAACGATAATAATATTTTCTTGTAAGATCCTGTGGGCGTGTTGCAATTGACGGATCTTTCAAAAGCTCCTGCTTCTGCTTATAGTCATACATAAATGCGTTACCGATATAACGCTCCTCAAGCTTGTCACAGGCACGGATGAGATAATCTCTGCCCTTGATGTCGGGGAGCTTTCTGCAAATTGCTCTTATTGCCTTTCTGATGCAATGCGGGACAATTGTCTGATAAATTTTGAACACTCTCGGATCGTTGTAGCAAGTGTAACCGCCGAACAATTCGTCTGCACCCTCACCCGAAAGGACAACCTTTACATAATGGCTTGCAAGACGGGATACAAAGTAAAGTGCAATACATGACGGATCCGCAAGCGGCTGATCCATATGGTACTGAACAGTCGGAACAGCGTCCCAGAATTCTTCACTGGAGATAAGGTGAGTGTGGTGTTCAACACCGATTTTTTCGCTGAGATTTTTTGCCCAGCTGATTTCGTTATATTTTTCGCCAAAGTCAAAGCCGACTGTAAATGTTTTCTGGTCGGCAAAATATGTTGAAACATAGCTTGAGTCAACACCGCTTGAAAGGAAACAACCAACCTCAACATCGGCAATTTTGTGAGCGTTTACGGAGTTTTCAAAAACCTTTTCAATTCTGTCAACAGCCTCTTCCTCCGTCATTTCTTCGTCGGGATTGAAACGAGCCTCAAAGTAACGGGTAGTTTCAACTTCGCCGTCCTTGTACCAGAGATAGTGACCGGGCATAAGGCAGTAAACACCCTCAAAGAAAGTTTCGGGCGGAACTGCATACTGGAATGAAAGGTACGAGTCAAGTGCCTTTCTGTTGAATTTCTTTTCAAACTTAGGATATTCAAGAATACTCTTGATTTCACTTGCATAGACAAAGTCATTGCCTATCTGAGTGTAGTGCATCGGCTTAATGCCGAAAAAGTCACGGGCAATAAAAAGTGAGTTATCCTTTGTGTTGTAGATAGCAAAGCCGAACATACCACGGAGTTTTGGGAGCATATCTTCTTTCCACTCTTCAAAGCCGTGAACAAGCACTTCACTGTCTGTATCTGTATAGAACTTATGACCTTTTGCGATAAGTTCTTTTCTCAAATCCTTGTAGTTATAAATTTCACCGTTGAATGTGAGAACAAGGCTTTTATCCTCATTGTATATAGGCTGATGACCTGCACCGAGGTCAATAATGGAAAGTCTGCGAAATCCCATGGAAATATTGTCGTCCGTAAAAAATCCGTCCGAGTCGGGACCACGGTGAGTGATAACCTCTGTCATATTTCTGATGACATCGGCTCTGTTTTCAACCTGTCCCATAAAGCCGGCTATGCCGCACATATCACAATTCCCCTTTCAAGGTAATTTTCAAAATTAACCGCATTAGACTAATGCCCTATTTTAAACATTTTATCACAATTTACTCCCAAATTCAACTGTTTGCAGGCATAAGTTTCAAATCAAAGCAACACCCCTCAGCCTTTTTTATTTTTTAAGTATTCATCAAGCAAATCCGCTGCATATCTGCACAATTCAGGACACGGACGGGCGGCATAATATTTTTCTGTTCTCTCAGACGGAGTCGGGGTATCCTTTGCCTTTGCTCTCATACCGAGAAGGTCACGGCAGATGATTGAACCGTTGTCCTCTTTGAACCTTTCGGCAAGCTGCTGAACCTCGGTGTAGACACGCTTTTTGTCGGCATTATCCTTGCTGTCACTGTAACCCCTTGCAAGACCTAAAGCCATATACATTCCCGTAACAGTACCGCATACCTCACGCATTCTGCCTATTCCGCCGCCGAACGGCGATGCAAGCATAAGAGCAGTCTGTTCATCAAATCCCAAATCGTCACAAAATGCAAGCAATACAGCCTGAGCGCAGTTGTAGCCCTGCATAAAATTATTCTTAGCAATTTCACCTTTTGTCATACCAATTTCTCCTTTTATAGGGTTATTTCATATATGCCCAGTATAGCACCGAAAGGCGCATACTGCAACGATTTTTTGCTTGTGAAAGAGATTGCCATATGTTATAATTTAGGGAGTTATGATAATAAATAAATCAATATTGCTTAACCGTAGCGGCGGTCAGTGACCGCCATTCGCTTTGGTTGCAAAACGAACAAATATACATCTGCAATAAGCGTTTTAATCAATAACATACGATAAACAAATGGTTTGTATTTAATCGAACCGATTTTACAATCGTTTCGATTGGCGTTCACTGAACGCCGCTACTGTTTGTACAAACGGTAACAATGCTACGCTCGGGCAAAATATGTTGCGGATTTTTCAAACTGTCTGCACGAATAGGGAACGGCGCTACTGATTTGAGTCACAATTTCTCCCACCGATTTAATCAAATACGGTTGCTTTATTCGGCAGAATTGGTATAATAATTTACAGAACATAACTCATTAAAATTCAGACATTAAAGAAAAAGGTGATTAACATTGTCTTTTCCACAGGATAAAATAAGAAATTTCAGCATTATTGCTCACATTGACCACGGCAAGAGTACGCTTGCGGACAGAATTCTTGAGCAGACCAACTCCGTTTCCGAAAGGGATATGGAGGCGCAGCTGCTTGATGACATGGATCTTGAGCGTGAGCGTGGCATTACAATCAAGGCGAGGGCGGTTAGCGTTATCTACAAAGCCGATGACGGGGAAGAATATCTTTTTAACCTCATCGACACCCCCGGTCATGTTGACTTTAACTACGAGGTTTCCCGTTCACTGGCAGCTTGTGAGGGCGCTATTCTTGTTGTTGACGCGTCACAGGGCATTGAGGCGCAGACTCTTGCAAACACATATCTTGCCGTTGACAGCGGACTTGAAATTGTTCCCGTTGTCAACAAAATCGATTTGCCGAGTGCCGACCCCGACAGGGTTATTCAGGAAATCGAAGATGTAATCGGTATTCCTGCCGAGGATGCTCCGAAAATTTCCGCAAAGGCAGGAATCAACATTCACGCAGTTCTTGAAAAGGTTGTTCACGATATTCCTGCTCCGACAGGCGATATCAACGCTCCTCTGCGTGCATTGATTTTTGACAGCTACTACGACAGTTACAAGGGCGTAATTATATATGTAAGGCTCAAAGAGGGACAGATTCACCCGGGCGATGAATTCAAGCTTATGGCAACGGGCAGTGTGTTCAATGTTGTTGAGTGCGGACTTATGCACGCAACCGCTCCCGAAAAGACCGACGGTCTTTATGCAGGCGAGGTTGGCTACATCACGGGTTCAATCAAGACTCTTGCAGACGCAAAGGTCGGCGACACGGTTACACTCACATCAAATCCCGCAGAAGAACCGCTCCCCGGCTACCGTGAGGCACAGCCTATGGTTTTCTGCGGTATCTACCCTGTTGACGGCGCAAGATACGGCGACCTTAAAGATGCGCTTGAAAAGCTTCAGCTTAACGATGCGGCTCTTTCGTTTGATCCCGAAACATCGGTTGCCCTCGGATTCGGTTTCCGTTGCGGATTTTTGGGACTGCTCCACATGGAAATTATTCAGGAGCGACTTGAAAGAGAATATCAGCTTGACCTCATCACAACCGCACCGAGTGTAATTTACAGAATCACACGCACAGACGGCACGGTTGAGATGATTGACAACCCGACAAACTACCCCGATCCGTCACTTATTCAAATGGCGGAAGAGCCTGTAACAGACGCTCACATCTATGCGCCTAAGGAATATGTCGGCAATATTATGGAGCTTTGTCAGGACAGACGAGGAACTTTTGTCGATATGCAGTATATTGATGCCGACCGTGTTGATTTACACTATATACTTCCGCTTGCCGAAATAATCTACGACTTTTTCGACACGCTCAAATCACGCACAAGAGGTTATGCATCATTCGACTATGAGCTTAAAGAATATGTTCAGAGCAACCTTGTTAAGCTCGATATTATGCTTAACGGCGAGGTTGTCGATGCACTTTCGTTCATCATTCACGCCGACAAGGCATATTCAAGGGCAAGAAAGATGGCTGAGAAGTTAAAGGAA
>ERZ1027100.847-NODE-847-length-13157-cov-5.184476_pt1 | contig 13157 bp, 8 predicted proteins | sample MGYA00519407_ERZ1027100 | MGnify/ENA primary metagenome ERZ1027100 (study PRJEB26926, sample SAMN06164645) | human gut metagenome | biome: ENVO:00009003; feature: ENVO:2100002; material: ENVO:00002003 | host: Homo sapiens | place: USA | collected 2012 ... | reverse complement strand
CGAGAGTATATCTGAATGACCATAACGAACCACGCCCCTTGGATGATCTGGGAATGAAACAGCCTGACTTCCAGAAATGTCAAGTATTAGGTATTAAGTATCAGGTAATAGGTAATAAGTAATAAGTAATAAGTAATACACCGTAGCCGTACAGGCAAGGCTATACGAAGCTACGATTATTACCTATTACTTATTACCTATTACTTATTCATTAATCCTTGTTAATTCTTATATCCAAAAGCATGATTGGCGTGTTATTTGCGATATAAAAGTATGAACGATTAAATTCATAAAACATGGCTTATATAGATTATTATAAGATTCTTGGAGTTGACAAAAGTGCTTCTCAGGATGATATAAAGAAGGCTTTTCGTAAGTTGGCCCGGAAGTATCATCCTGACCTGAACCCTAATGACCCAAGTGCGAAGGACAAGTTTCAGGAAATCAATGAAGCCAATGAAGTACTGAGTGACCCTGAGAAGCGTAAGAAGTATGACGAGTATGGGGAGCATTGGAAACATGCCGATGAGTTTGAAGCTCAGAAAAAAGCGCGGCAGCAAGCCGGTGGCTTTGGAGGTGCCGGAGGTTTTGGCGGATTCGGTGGTGGCGGTCAGGGATTCTCTGATGGTGACGGAACGTATTGGTATTCGTCCGACGGTGGCGAAGGATTCTCCGGAGGTAATGCCGGTGGTTTCTCCGATTTCTTCGAATCGATGTTCGGGCATCGGGGCAGAGGACAAAGCTCTGCCGGATTCCGTGGACAGGACTTTAATGCGGAGCTTCATCTTTCACTGCGTGATGCTGCTCAGACGCATAAACAGATATTGACTGTCAATGGTAAACAAGTACGTATTACGATTCCCGCAGGCGTGGCCGACGGGCAGGTGATTAAACTGAAAGGTTACGGAACTGAAGGTGTGAACGGAGGTCCGGCCGGTGACTTGTATATCACTTTCGTCATTGCCGAAGACCCTGTATTCAAGCGCTTGGGCGATGACTTGTACGTAGACGTGGAAGTAGACCTTTATACTGCTGTATTGGGTGGTGATAAAGTCGTTGACACGCTGGACGGTAAAGTGAAACTGAAGATCAAACCGGAGACTCAGAACGGTACGAAAGTACGTCTGAAAGGCAAGGGATTCCCGGTCTATAAGAAAGAAGGACAATTCGGTGACTTGATTGTTACCTATTCCGTCAAGATTCCGACGAATCTGACAGAAGCGCAGAAGGAGTTGTTCCGTCAATTACAGAGTATGAACTAAAATGAATGAGCACTATGCAGACCGAATTAATTATTGTCAGTGAATACTGTCAAAAGTGTCATATTGAACCTTCATTCATTGAGATGCTGGAAGAAGGTGGTTTGATTAATGTACGTACCGAAGCCGGAAAGCATTATCTGCTTGTCTCCGAACTTCCGAACGTGGAACGTTATAGCCGGATGTACTATGACTTATCCATCAATATGGAAGGCATTGACGCCATTCATCATATGCTGGAAAGAATGGACGATATGAGGCGTGAAATTACTTCCCTCCGCAAGCAACTTCTGTTGTTTCGGGAAAGGGAAATAGAAGAAGCGGACTGGTGAAAAAACGAAGCCTCTGTTTGGTGCAAACGAAGGCTCTATTTATAGCAAACAGAGGCTCTGTTCACATAGATCAGAGCCTCTGTTTTATTCGGGCGGTACAGTACAAAGAAAACTATCCGATGTACGTGCAGATTTCTTCCAGATAGCGTGCGTCCGTTTCATCAAAGCTGTCCGGTGTATCGCTGTCTATATCCAGCACTCCGATGACGTTTCCTTCTTTTATAATAGGTACTACTATCTCCGATCTGGAATCGGAACTGCAAGCTATGTGACCTGGAAACTGCTCTACATCAGGAACAATCAGCGTCTGCGCTTCCTTCCATGCCGTGCCGCAAACTCCTCTGCCGAAACGAATGCGTGTACAGGCGATGGGACCTTGAAACGGTGCTAATACGAGTTCGTTGCCTTCCACCATATAAAAGCCGACCCAGAAAAAGTGGAAGGTCTGCTTCAGGGCGGCGGCAATATTTGCCAGATTGGCGATACGATTCGTTTCCGAGCTTACCAATGCTTGTAGCTGTGGGAGCAGTTCACGATATTTCTCTTCTTTATTACCAGTGTGGATCAGTAAATTTTCTGCCATCTCTTTTCTATTTGATTTGGTTTAGAATACTCGGGTCTTTTATTTTATCATCCTCTGCGAAGAAGATGATTTTCGTCAGTATCTCCGCAGTTTTCGGGTCTTCATCCACAAAAGGCAGGAACAGTCGTCCGCGACTTTGCGAGTGTACCGGAAGAACGGCTATTTGTGCACCGCCTTCTTTATGGATAACACCGCTGCCCAAATGAATGTTGTATTTGCCCAGCTTACCTTCGATGTATGCAAAGTTCCCTTTCACCCTGACGTTGCTGAAGTGGAACAGGGGCAGGGTGAGTTCTACCAATGCACGGCGCATCTCGATGGTGGAATGGCTGGTTTCCGGATCGACACTTCCGGCGTGAGCCACACTGACGGCGAGGTCTACATCCCTCATCACTTCGGAGAAGACAACAGGCGGAATCTCTGAAATCTTCATCGGCTTATAATCCTTGCGGTTATGGAAGCAGACAAATTCCAGCGTGGGAGCTTCGATGTCGGCAGGAGAGAACCAGTCCGCCATCGCATAAATCGTGGCAATAATATTCTCTTTATAGTATATCTTCTGAAGTCCGTCCTCGTAATCGGCTACCCAGCGTCGTCCTTTCAGTACGGCAACCGTTTTCTGCGGTTGAATCTGATTGCCGGCGTAACGGCGGGATTGCGTAGCGCTTTCCTCTTCCGTTGTCGGGATGTACAATTCGCGGAATACCTGCTTGAAAGGCTGGCGGATAGCTTTGTCAAACAAGAACTTCTGATAAGCATGCCAGTTGCCGCTTGCATACAGGTCTGTGGGATGGGCGATGCGCAGTTCCTCTTTCGGAGTGAGCGGAAGACAAATGCCGTCAGCCGTTATCAATAGGCCATCGGTGTAGAAGCCTGTTCTGCCGTTGCTGGTGAAGACCAGGTTTCTCAGTAGCGGCCAGATAACCGGATTCTTCATCAGTTTGCGCAGTTCGTTTTCCTCAAAACGGGTACAGTCTTCCATTGCCTGTTCGAGCATGATGCGGGAACGGGCGTGCTGTTCCTTCAGTTTTTTGTGTACCGCTTTCAGCTCTTCCACGTATGGGTGCTTTTTCAGTTTGGGAGGCAGGCTGTTCAGCTCTTTTCCGGCTCTTACTTGTTTGATTTCCGGTTTGCCCTCATTGTTGACTTGCACATAGACTTCCACGCCTTCTATTTCTTTGGGGGTCAGGTAAGGAGTGATCTCCTTGATTAGTTCCGTTTCCATGCTCCATGTCAGACGGGTGACGTCTCCGTAACCGGAGTTACGTGCCAGGTTTTGCAGGGCGATGGCGACGGCTTTCTTCTCACTTTCCTGTCTCTGTGCACCAAATTCCTTGCTTTCTTTCAGGAACTTTTGCAGGAACTGATAGCGTTCGAGCAATTCCTTGTCGGCCTTCCGGCCCAGCGGGATAAGGCCGTAGCTCATCAGTAAGTCTTTGTTTCGCTTCGCTATGATTTCTTTCTTCGCGTCTGCCGCTTTGGTCTTGCCGTTGACGGCATCGGCAAATTTACGGGCGCGGGTATGCGTGTTGCTTAATGAAATGTATTTGGCTGCATTGTACACTACTTCAAAGCGTTCCTTGCCGATGGCTTTGTAGGCTTCCTTGAACCAGTCGATGTCAAAAGCACCTTCCTGAAGGTCTTCTATGGCAATCGGGGTATATCGGGCGATGATCGCTTTCTTCTTGTCGTCGAAACACTCGCTGGTATGGGCGTGGAAGTAGTAAGCGGCGCTTTCCAGTCCTTTCCATCCGGTCGCTTTTTCGGTGAGTTCCAGCCATTGCGGGGCGAACATGGCAGCTTCCACCAGTCGTATATGGCTGATGTCGGCCTGACTGGCGAGGCTTTTGAGTGTATCGCTGTCGTCGTCCGGAGACGGGTAGCAGGCATGGAGCAGGCTGCTCAATACTCCCCGTTTGGTATTGCGCCAGTTGTAGCTGTCACGTATGAAGGTATCTTTGCCGAACGCTTGCAGGATACGGATCAGTGTTTCTGCTCCGTAGACGCGGTGAAGCTCTTCCGCCAGACGGGTGACCTGAGTCTCGGAATCTCCCCGCTGTAACTCTATTTCCAGAATCCGGTTCACTACTTTCTGGGTCAGTGAATGGAAGAGGGAGTGGTTGCGCTCGTCCAGTGCCGAAGTGATATCTTTGATGCGTGTGGGCGAGTTGACACGTCCCATCAGTTCCCGGTATATTTCTTCGGTGGGAATCAGTCCCAGCATCCATGCGTGGGCAAAGTCCATGCTTTGCAGGTAGACATCCGTTTCTTCCAGTTCGGGCGTATGCTCCATATAGTTGGTGAGCTTGTAGAGCTGGTACCGGACGGTGAAATAACGGGTGAAGAGAGCGTCATTGATGGGATGCTGAGGCGCGTCGAGCCAGAACCGTACAAACTTGTTGTTGTGTATCGGGTAAACGATCTCCCTTGCTCCATATTCCTGCTTGTCTCTGAGCCATGTATGCTTATTGGTGTATTGACGGAAGATATTCTTCGTATTGAGCAGAGGAAGCAACTGCAAAAGCATATTGACGGAGAACTGCTGATAAGTTGCCTCGTTTCTGTATTCATGTGCCAGTCCGTCGATAATATCTTCTATCTGCCTGTAATAGGTCAGCTTGCGGAGCGACTTTTGCAGCCCGCGGTAAGTGAAGCCTGCATACATCTTATTGATAAGCGGTTCGAACGTGTTGAGCGATTGGATAGCGGCTTCCTTGTCTTCCTGTTCTTCTTCGTCAAATTCATCGTCTTCGTCCTCTTCTATTTCGTTGGGTGCTCCGGTAGAGGCCAGCATGAACTTCATCATCAGCAATTTGTCGTAACTGCCGATTTCCTGTTGATAGAAATTCTGCCAGAGTTCCGGAAGTCCGAGTTCACTCAGTCCGTCGTAGTGCTTGTACCAGTTCAGTAAGACACTGTTGCCCACCAGGCGTACTTCACCGTATTTATCCGTGAATTCGTCTTCTTTATGCTTTTCGATGTATTTGTTCAGCTTGTCGAAGATCGCTTTGGCTTTTCCTAAACGAATAAACTCAAATGCTTTCTTCACATTGAATCCGGTATCGGGAGTAATCGGAGGCAGGCTGACTTCAAGTGCAGGATTGTATAGCCCGAAGCCATTCTCTAGGGTATAGTTGCTTGTCGTGCTCTGTTCCGTACCGTCTCCGATCAGCGATTCGATCAGAACCTTCTCTTTGGCGTTCGGTTTCTGAATCTCTCTGACGGTGGACAGTAGTTCCTGATATCTGTCTTTCAGGAAATCGACATTGCGGATGCTCTTCATCATATCCAGCCCGGCAAGGCGGCGTTCGGCATTCTTGTTGCTCAGCAACCGGCGAATACTGGCTGCCAGTTGTGCTTCCGGCTGTTTCATCAGCAGATTGATGGCATTGATACGCATCTCGCTATATTTGAAACGGAGCAGTTCTTCTATATTCTGATACTGTTCGGGAGACAGGGACATTTCGGACAATACTTTGTATGCTTCGTCCCGTATGTCTGACGAACGGTCGCCGAGTGATTGCAGTACATATTCCTGCTCCACCTTGCTTTCGGTATGGGCCAGAACGATTCCGATATAGCTGGCACGGCTGTAAGATTCGAGTGCGGGAAGATACGTGCAAAGTTTCTCTCTCAGTCGGATATCGTTGGTCATCCATGCGATGTATGCCATTTTGTGGACTACATCCGAACGGGTGAGCACTACACAATCCCACGGGAACACATAAGGCGAATAAATCTCCTTGGCGGAAATAGACTGGTAGACTTGTTTCAGATATCCGTAGTGACGGACCGCCTCTTCCGGCGTTTCAAAATAATCGCTGAGTGTGGGAGCTTCCTTGTTATCGCTGTATCGGCTCAGATAAAGACCGTCCATATAAAGAGGAAGGATAGCCGCCACCACTTTCGGATCGTCGTGCCACACTTCGAATGCGTCTTTGCTGATCAGATGATTCATCTGAGACGATTGCGTGCAGCGCAGGAAGTACAGTAACGTCTGTATCTGATGCTTGGCTCCCTTTCGGATGATGTCCGGTACGATGGCTCTGATCTCGTCCGTATCATAGAATCCGATGCTCCACAAAGCCAGATAAAGTTCGACTGTATCCTTGCTTTGCAGGGTATTGCGGGCTGTTTCGGGATGATTCAGGAAATTCCAGATCAGTTCGACATACTTGTTGGTAATCCGTTCGCTGCTGTCCTGTTCGCCGATTCCGGTGCATACGGCGATGCTTCGCTTGACGGAGGCAAAACGTTGCAGTCCGTTGTTGTAGATGATGGAGAACAGGTAGAGGTAACTTTCGGGACATCCTTCGTCCATCGTTTCCACGATGGCTTGGCGCAGTCCTTCTTGTAGCTTGGCTGCCAGCAGCAGTTTGCCTTCCAGTTCCAACAGCGGGCGGTGTCCGCTGATGGCGATGGCGTGGAGATACCAGCGTTGCAGGCGGTGGACGTTGTTTTCGCTGGTCAGTACCTGATTCAGGTATTCGATTACTTTTTCGTTACCTTGCGCTATTTGTGCGGCCAGCCAGTAGGAAGAGTTCATATAGCCGCTGAATTCTTCTGTATCTTCGGGTGTATTTCCTCCTTTTAAGATCGCTTCCACTGAAAATCCGGTAGCGCGTAACTTTAAAAACTGTAGCCATGCGTCTCTGGCGTGGTCCAGATGATTGGACGGATTGGCGGAACGCTGGGCGCGCCGGTCGTATCCGATGGTATGCGGACAGCGTGCTTCGAGTTGCAGATAAGTATGGAACAGTCCGGCGAATTCGTCGCCCAACATATAGCGGAACAGCGTGTTAAGTCTGCCATCCATCAGATTGGCAATGCTTTCGATGTTTTCTTCCCGGATGATCTCCTCCAGACGAGGTTCCAGTATCTCACTGAATATACCATACCGTCCTCCCATGTCCAAATCCTCCATGAATAGGTCGAACAGGGTAAGCGTTTCCGGCTCCAGGCTTGATTTTTCCTTTAGTAAACTCTCCAAATAGGGGTTTAGCAGCTTGTTCAATTTGTCGTTGTAAGTAATTCTCATGACTTTAAGCTTTTAGAGTTTATATTGCAGTTACCAAAGTCTTCCTGACAGCATTGTCAGCCGGATAAAGGTAAGTGTAGATTCTTCTTTCAGTTGGACGGAGGAGGATAATTCTCCGAGTTCCGCATCGTCCAGAAAGATGCGGAAGATTCCGTCTTCATACGATTGCAAAGCATTGATGATGGCTTCGGTTTCCACAGCCGGTCTGCCGTTATAGTTTGCTTCGAAGCCTACTTTGCCGGCGGCGGCCTTGTCCTCCATCTCTTCACAGGTGAGGTATTTCAGCATTTCACTTTGTTGCAGCCGTTCGTTGTACTCCTTTACTTGCAAGCAGACGACCGCTTCAATCAGTTCCTGCACACTGGCAGGAGGAGTAGGGAAATCGACCGGCATCTTTTCGATGCTGCATTTCCTTTTTCCTACTTGCTTGACTTGGATATATGCTTTCATACTTACTTTTATTTTTCGATTTGAATACTGGACGTGATTGCGTCCAGATCAGCCTGAGCCTTTTCGTCCGCAACCAGCATGACGATGGCAAAGACTCTTCTCTTATTCTCCTGAAAGTACAATAATACGGTTTGTTGCATTTCTTCTCCTTTTTCGTCGGGGTGGCCGATCCGCAAAGGATTGGTCGTCTTCGTCATAGGCAGGCCGTTGATGTTGACTTTGCTCTGCTTGTAATCCTCCGAGGGCTTTCCTTGCTCATTTCGGGGGAGGGTGAGGAGCAGCTTCTTCATACGCTCGAACTCATCCTGCGTATCATAGCTGTTACTGGTCACTGTCAGCTGACTGCCGCCATTGACGAGTTTCAGCAGGGGAGGCTCCGAATCGGGAGTCGGCGCTTTCGTGCCGGTTATCTTGTACCAGTTGGTAGGATACTGGCAACTGAACTTTGATACAGCATCATAGCATGAAAGCCACGTATCCTCATCCGACATGGGAGTATACGGGAACTGTTCGGAAGTGGAAGATTTCCGGGGACTGCCGGTCACCGGGCGGCTGGCGCTTTTTTTCTGTTCTTCTTCCTGTTCCTTATAATAGGCTTCTACAAGTCCGCTTTTCCATTCGTTACGTATTTCCTGATACGTCGAGGGGATATTGCGGCAGAGTGCAAGGAAGCTGAACAGGAAGACACTGAAGATGATCAGTTCTCCGATGATGGAAACCGTTCTTCCGGCTTCGGGCTTCTTCATCCGTTCGCCGAATACATAGATGAATCCCAAAAGGAATCCGCTGAGTAAACCGCCGATGTGTGCGGCATTGTCTACTCCGGCCCGTATGCCGTAGATGAGATTGTAGCCTACGAAGATAAGAATACTGGTCAGCAAAGCCTTCCGCTGCGACCTCTCGATGCGGTGGAACAGCAGGAAAGCCAGAAAGATACCGTAGAGTCCAAAGATCGATCCGGAAGCTCCGGCACTGATCGTTTCCGCATGCATATAGAGGCTGAAGACAGCCGAACAGAGTCCCGTCAGCAGATAAGAGACGAACATACGACGCGTACCTATCAGATGTTCCAGCCAGATACCTATATATATAAAGGCGTACATATTCATCAGCAGATGGAAAGCGCCGATATGCACAAAGTTGCAGGTCACGGCACGCCACCAGTCACCGGTCAGGGTGAGCGGACCGAAGTCGGCGCCCCAGTTCAGCAAGGCCAGTGTGGAAGGTTCCAGAATTCCCGCTCCGGTAGCTGCCATCAGTATGAAGACAAGGATATTGATGTCTATCAGAACCGGTGTCGCGATGAATCCTTTCCGGGGGATAAAGAAATGGATGAAAGACGACTCTTTTTCGCTTTCTGCCTGAAGCCTCCGTTCTTCTTCCGTCAGCGGGCGGGTGAGGTCTTCTTCCAGCTCGTTGGCTTTTTGTGCCAGTTCTTCCGGTGTCAGAGTTGATTTGATCTCTTCCATCGTTTCCTGTAATTTTTGGATATTCTTGCGATTTTTGCCATAATCTACCAGTTGTACGGAGGCGCATTGACTGCGGACGGATATTTCACCGCTGTTTCCTTCTTCGATGGTGAAAGTCACTTCTTCTCCTTGGGAACGCATACCCATTGGAACATAAAATATGACTTCACGAAGAGCGATTCCTTCGATATTCCATTCAAGTTTCTGAGACGCTTCGAGTGCCAGTATCAGAATTTGTGTATTTGATAAATCTGCAAAATGTAGCTTATCCTCGTGTAAAGGTCTGAGTCTAAACGCCATATTTCTCTCTTTTATTAAGTCGTAGATTGATATTACTCTCTTTTTGTACAAAAGTACAGAATAATAATGAAATAGAGGGTAAATGGGAGGGGGATATTTATGCGGACAACGAGAATACTAATACTTTGAGATTTAGTAAGTTCCTTTTGGAAAGAAGAGGACAAAAAAAGCATCCGCTTCGTTGGAAGGGATGCTTTTATCGTTAGTCACCCTTTTAGGGTTACTTTTTGTAGAAAGCAAGGTCTTCTTTATCCATATTTTTGATAAAGTTGGTATGCTTCGTAACTTCCGCTTCAGCAAAGTTCAGATATACATGTGCAGATTTGGAGAACAGGTCGGCAGCCTTGCTTGCGTCCTGAATCAGCAGGTGGCACATGATGATATCGGCAGCCATTTCCATCAGTCTGCGGGCTGTGAAGTCGAGCAGTTCCTGATCCTGTGCTTCTTTAACGGCGTTGGTGCTGGCTTCGAACAGGTCTGCCATCTTCTTCAGACGTGACATCAGCGGTTCCATTTCCGGTGAACAAGGTACTGTTTCGAATTCGCGGATCGTAGCAAGGTAAGAACCGTTGGTTACATAGCGGATAGCGGCTACAGTCTGCAACTGGGTGGTACCTTCGTAGATGCTGGTGATACGTGCGTCGCGGTAGATGCGCTGGCAGGCATATTCCATCATGAAGCCCGAGCCTCCGTGAATCTGTATACAGTCGTAAGCGTTCTGATTCGCATATTCGGAGTTCATACCTTTGGCAAGCGGAGTGAAACTGTCGGCTAACTTTGCGTATTTCTTCTGTTCCAGACGTTCTTCCGGAGTCAGCTTGCGTTCGCGTGAGATGTCGTCCAGTGCTTTGTAGATGTCTACGTAGCGGGCTGTCTGATAAAGCAGCGCACGGCCGGCATCCAGCTTACCTTTCATAATGGCGAGCATGTCATACACGGCAGGGAAGTCGATGATTGCTTTTCCGAACTGCTTGCGGTCTTTGGCATAGGCCAGTCCTTCATTGTAAGCAGCCTGGCTCAATCCTACAGATTGTGCGGCGATACCCAGACGGGCACCGTTCATCAATGCCATTACATATTTGATCAGACCGAGTTTGCGGTCACCGCAAAGTTCGGCCTTGGCATTTTTATATACCAACTCGCAGGTAGGAGAGCCTTTGATACCCATTTTGTTCTCAATACGGCGTACGTTTACTCCACCATTGCGCTTGTCGTAGATGAACATGGAAAGACCGCGTCCGTCGTGTGTTCCTTCTTCCGAACGTGCCAGTACGAGGTGAATATCGGCATCACCGTTTGTGATGAAGCGTTTCACTCCGTTCAGATACCAGCATTGGTCTTTTTCACTGTAAGTGGCTTTCAACATGACAGACTGGAGATCGGAACCTGCATCCGGTTCCGTCAGGTCCATTGACATGGTTTCACCCTGGCATACGCGGGTGATATAACGTTGCTTCTGTTCTTCGTTGGCAAATTCGTAAATGGTTTCAGCACAATCCTGCAATCCCCACAGGTTCTCGAAACCGGCATCACTGCGGCTCACGATATCGGCAGCCATGATGTACGGAGTGATCGGGAAGTTCAAGCCTCCAAAGCGGCGGGGCATAGCCATGCCCATCAGCCCTGCTTTGCGGCAGGCATCCAGGTTACGGGTAGTCCCGCTGGCATAGGTCACACGATTGTCGGCGCAGACCGGGCCTTCATGATCGACACCTTCTGCATTGGGAGCGATGATGTCACCACAGATTTCTCCTACAATTTCCAGCACTTTGTCGTAGCTGTCCATTGCGTCTTCGAAGTCTACCGGAGCATAGTCGAATTTATCTTTATCAGCATAGTTGCGCTCTTTCAGCTCAACAATTCTCTTCATCAACGGATGGTTCAAGTGATGCTTGAGTTCCGGAGTATCTAAATAAAAGTTAGCCATTTCTTACTTACTGTTTTGTTTATAATACTTAATCATCTTCGGTACAACTTCTTCGATGGTTCCGTTGATTACATAGTCTGCAATCGTATTGATCGGAGCTGACGGATCGTTGTTGATAGAGATGATGATACCGCTTTCCTGCATACCGGCGATGTGCTGAATCTGTCCGGAGATACCGCAGGCAATATAGAGTTTGGGACGTACCGTAACACCGGTCTGTCCGATCTGGCGGTCGTGCTCAACGAAACCTGCGTCTACGGCTGCACGGCTGGCACCTACTTCTGCGTTTAATACCTTTGCAAGATCAAACAGCAAGTTGAAGTTTTCTTTCGAACCTACACCATAACCACCGGCGATGATGATGGGAGAACCCTTCAGGTTGTTCTTTGCTTTTTCTACATGACGTTCGATGACTTTTACTACGTAATCGGTGTCGGCTACATATTTCTTCACATCATGATGGATTACTTCACCTTTGTAGTCTGCTGCCAGAATGGCTTTTTTCATCACTCCTTCGCGAACGGTTGCCATTTGAGGACGGTGTTCGGGGTTGACAATGGTAGCAACGATGTTGCCACCGAATGCAGGACGAATCTGATAAAGCAGGTTCTTGTAGACCTTGCCTTCTTTCTTATCTTCGTGATCGCCTATTTCCAATGATGTACAGTCGGCTGTCAGACCACTGGTCAGGGCTGAGGATACGCGCGGACCAAGGTCACGACCGATAACGGTTGCACCCATCAGGCAGATTTGCGGTTGTTCTTCTTTGAACAGATTGACTAGGATTGAAGTGTGGGGGAGTGAAGTATAAGGATAAAGTCCTTCACCGTCGAATACATGGAGTTTGTCTACTCCGTACGGGAGGATCTGTTTTTCAATATCTTTAAGTCCGGTTCCGGCAACGACTGCTTCGAGCTGGCAACCCAACTGATTGGCTAACGAGCGTCCTTTTGTCAGAAGTTCGAGGCTTACGTCTGCGACGATGCCGTCTTCTATTTCGCAATATACAAATAAGTTATTCATATCTTTTCTCTCCTCTTATCCAATAGTGTGGTTCTCCAACAGTTCAACAATCAGTTCTTCCACTTCACGGTCGCTGCCGCTGATGGTTTTACTCTCTTTCGCTTGGAACACGATGTTCTGGATCGCTTTTACCTTTGTCGGCGAACCGCTGAGGCCGCATTGTTTCAGATCACCGTTTACGTCTGCTACGCTCCATTCCACCAGATTCAGGTAGTCACGGGTGTCGTACAGATCGGTGTAGTCCAGGTTACCCTGTTGCTTCTCGGTAATGGTTTTGGCGTGTTTGTACTTCTGAACCAGTTTAGCATTGCGCGGGCGGCAGGGAGCTGCACTTCCGTTGACAGTGATAACGATGGGCAAGGGTCCTTCTACTGTTTCCACACCGCCGTCGATGTGGCGTTTTACGGTAATGCTTCCGTCACCTACTTTCAGGATCTCTTCGGCATACGTAATCTGAGTCAGTCCCAGCTTTTCTGCAACCTGCGGTCCTACCTGTGCCGTATCTCCATCGATAGCCTGACGACCGCCGATGATGATGTCATATTCACCTATTTTCTTGATGGATGTTGCCAGAGCGTACGAAGTAGCCAGCGTATCAGCACCGGCAAAAGCACGGTCTGTCAGCAAATAACCGTTATCGGCACCACGGAAAAGTCCTTCACGAATAATGTCAGCTGCACGTCCCGGTCCCATGGTCAGGATGGTAACGGTAGAGCCTGGGTGAGCATCTTTCAGTCGGAGAGCCTGTTCTAGAGCATTCAGGTCTTCGGGGTTGA
>ERZ1027100.832-NODE-832-length-13416-cov-4.843200_pt1 | contig 13416 bp, 9 predicted proteins | sample MGYA00519407_ERZ1027100 | MGnify/ENA primary metagenome ERZ1027100 (study PRJEB26926, sample SAMN06164645) | human gut metagenome | biome: ENVO:00009003; feature: ENVO:2100002; material: ENVO:00002003 | host: Homo sapiens | place: USA | collected 2012 ... | reverse complement strand
AGCGTCAGATGTGTATAAGAGACAGATATACTAGAAGAAAAGCTTCCAATGATCATGGAGAGAAGATTATGAAAATAGATAAGGTAATGAACAACAACGTAGTAAGCAGCATCGATGAAGATGGACAGGAAATCATTGTTGTTGGAACAGGAATTGGATTTCAGGGGAAGGAAGGAAAAGTAGTTGATGAGAAGAAGATTCAGAAGATCTTTCGATTAGAAGATCCGAAGATGATCCGGAAATTAAAAGAGATCTTACAAGATCTTCCGATGGAACAATTTGAGATTTCAACAGCGATCATAGAACATGCAAAGCAAAGTTTAGGAACAGAATTAAACGAGAATATTTATGTGACATTAACAGATCATATTCATTTTGCGATTCAGCGATATGAAGATCATATGAATTTTCCAAACCCGATGCTTAGGGAAGTAAGATTATTTTATGAGAAAGAATTTGCACTTGGAGAATACGCATTAGGAATGATCAAACAGCGATTGAATATATCACTCCCATTAGATGATGCGGCATCCATTGCTTTACACATCGTGAGTGCAGAATTTGATACAAGAGTCAAAGATACTTTAAAGATCACTGAATTTTTAGAAGATGTTATGGAACAGATAAAGAACTACTTCCATTTGGAAATCGATACCCAGTCATTGAGTTATGAACGGTTTATCACACATTTGAAGTTTTTATCCAGAAAGTTATTTGCGTCAGAACGAATGGATGATATGAACAATGATGTACAGGAGATGATCCAGAAGATCTGTCCGGAAGAATATCAGTGTGCAGGATATATTAAGACTTTTATTAAAGAAAGATACAAAAAAGATATGACATCAGCAGAAGTTGCATATTTAACGATGCATATCGAGAGGATCAGAAAAAGCAGTATAGAAAAAGGAGAAGAAGATGTTTGATTCATTAAAGAAGATGTTTGAGAAGAACGCAAAGACAATTTCATTAAAAGCAGTAGAAGATGGGAGAACAATCCCAATGGACGAAGTCAATGATCAGACATTCGCTCAGGAATTATTAGGACCAGGAATCGCAATTGTTCCATCCAATGGAACAGTCGTTTCTCCGATCAATGGAACGATCGCCACGGTAATGGATACAAAACATGCAGTCTGTATTCAGGGAGAAGACGGATTAGAGCTGATCGTTCATGCAGGACTTGATACCGTGGAATTAAATGGAAAGTACTATCAGACATATAAAGAAATTGGAGATCAGGTAAAGGCAGGAGACGTTTTGTTGGAATTTGATCTTGAAGAGATTACAAAGGCGGGGTATGACGTCACAACGCCGATCGTAATAACGAACTTAGGTGATTATAAGATCACGAAGTGTTTGACAGGACAACAAGTAAAAGCAGGGGAAGAGGTGATACAGTTAACAAAACAATAACAAAGATGAGTAACTAAAAGAGAAGGAAAAGAACATGAAAAACTTAAAGTAAAAATGAAAGGGGACAATCTATATGAAATTTTTACAAAAATTAGGAAAAGCGTTAATGCTTCCAGTAGCATGCTTGCCAATCTGTGGTATTTTAATGGGAATCGGATATGCACTGTGTCCTGCAACCATGCAGGGTGGTGATATCACAGGTATTGGAAACCAGATCGGATTCTTCCTTGTAAAGGCAGGGGGAGCATTGATCGACAACATGGCATTACTGTTTGTTATCGGTGTCGGTGTTGGTATGGCAGAAAAACATGATGGAACGGGTGGCCTGGCAGCTTTAGCATCATGGCTGATGATCACAAATTTGTTATCTACAGCAGTAGTAACAACAATCATGCCATCTATTGCAAAGAATGCAGATGCAACACTTGCATTTGATAAGATTTCCAATCCATTTATTGGTATCTTAGCCGGTGTGATCGGATCTATGTGTTATAACAAATTCAAAGATACTAAATTACCAGATTGGTTATCATTCTTTAGTGGTAAACGTTGCGTAGCAATTATCGCTGGTGTTGTATCTATCATTGTATCAGTTGTATTACTGTTTGTATGGCCAGTTGTATTTACAGCATTGATCACAGTTGGTCAGTCTATTGCCAAGATGGGAGCTGTTGGAGCTGGTATTTATGCATTCTTAAACCGTCTGTTGATCCCAACAGGATTACATCATGCATTGAACAATGTATTCTGGTTTGACACGATCGGACTCGGAGATTTAACTCATTTCTGGGCAGGAGAAACATCTAAGAATGTATCATGGAGCCTTGGAATGTACATGTCAGGATTCTTCCCATGTATGATGTTCGGTATTCCAGGAGCAGCATTAGCAATGATCCAGACAGCAAAGAGTAACAAGAAAAAGATTGCCATCGGTTTAGTAGGATCCGCAGCTCTTTGTGCATTTGTCTGTGGTGTAACAGAACCATTTGAATTCGGATTTATGTTCTTAGCACCAGGTTTATATGTTATCTACGCAATCCTTTACGGAATCTTTACAACGATCACAACACTGGTAGGATTCAGAGCAGGATTTAGTTTCTCAGCAGGAGCAACTGACCTTGTATTCTCATCTTCCTTACCAGCAGCACAGAAGACATGGATGATCATTCCTTTAGGAATCGCAGCATTTATCGTATTCTATGTAGTATTCCGTATCGCAATCACGAAATTTGATCTGAAAACACCAGGTCGTGAAGATGACGATCTTGATGAAGAAAATATTACATTAGCCAATGATGATTTTACAGCAATGGCAGCAGTCATCCTTGAAGGATTAGGCGGAAGTGCCAATGTTAAGAGTATTGATAATTGCATCACAAGACTTCGTCTGGAAATCAATGATGATAATAAAATAGATGAAGCGAAGATCAAATCATCAGGAGCAGCAGGAATCATTCGTCCAGGAAAAGGTAACATTCAGGTTATCATTGGACCAAAAGTTCAGTTTGTTGCAGATGAGATGGAAAAATTATGTAAATAAGCCTTTATTGTTATTCATAGTTTTCTCCGAAAACGGGCCGGTGATATGCCGGCTCGTTTTGTGTTGATAATTGACAGTGACAGAATGGTCTTGCAGGAGATGATTATTAACTTGAAAGTACATTCAAAAATATGATCAAACAAAAATGCACCGTGAAGGAAGAATCAGTTTCAGTAAAACAGGGCAAAAAAGCCCTGTTTTATTTGATTGTATAGTATCAGACTGCTAAAATAGAATCAGAAAGAACAATACAAATGGGTAACGGAAATCGAGGTAATATAATGATTATAAAAAATGGACTGGTATTCACACCAGAAGGAAAATTTGAGAAAAAAGATCTCTATGTAGAAGGAGAATACGTAGCGAAAGAAACAACGGACAACAAAGAAGTAGAAGCTGAAGGATGTTATGTGATACCGGGACTTGTCGATATTCATTTTCATGGATGCGTCAGACATGATATGTGCGATGGAACCGAAGAATCCATTCAGGCACTGGCTGATTATGAAGCAGCCAATGGAGTATTGGCAATCTGTCCTGCGACAATGACGATTCCAGAAGAAGAACTATTTCAGGCAATGAAGGCAGCAAAAGGACATAAGAATGGAAAAGGTGCAGATTTTGTCGGGATCAATATGGAAGGGCCTTTTATAAACAAAGAGAAAAAAGGTGCACAGAAAGAAGAGGACATCAAGCTGGCAGATGTTGAATTATTCCATAAACTGCAGGAAGCAGCCGGTGGATTGATCAAATTAGTGGATCTTGCTCCAGAGACTGAAGGAGCTATGGATTTTATCAATCAAGTGAAAGATGAAGTACATGTATCAATTGCACATACGATGGCTGATTATGATACAGCAAGTGAAGCAATCAGAAGAGGTGCCGATCATATCACACATTTGTATAATGCTATGCCGCCGTTAAATCATAGAGAACCGGGGGTTATTGGAGCAGCAAGAGACAGTGATTGTTATGTAGAACTGATCTGCGATGGAGTTCATATTCACCCATCCTGTGTCAGAGCAACCTTTGAAATGTTTACAGACAAGAGGATCGTACTGATCAGTGACAGTATGATGGCAACGGGAATGGAAGATGGACAGTATGAATTAGGCGGACAGCCAGTGACTGTAGTAGGAAACGTTGCAACACTGACCGAAGGAGGAGCCATCGCAGGTTCTGCAACAAACCTAATGGATTGTATGAGAACGGTAGTCAAAGAAATGCATATTCCATTCGAAAGTGCAGTCCGATGTGCAACTCTGAATCCAGCAAAATCCATTGGAATTGATGATAAATATGGAAGCCTTGAAGAAGGAAAATATGCGAATGCAGTAGTTTTAGATAAGGATTTAAATATTGTATCCATCATTCAGAAGGGGCAGGTAAAATAAAGAATATCAATTGAGATAAGAAAAAGAATTCTGTGTAGGCAGGATTCTTTTTTTATACAGGAATTCATAAAATGATAAAAACAAAGGGAGCAGAAAAATGCTTCGAAAAATCACGATCATGATCTTTCTGATCTTAACAGTAGTCTGGTTTACAAACAGTGACAGTATCCAGCCCGCCAGAGAATTTATACAAAACAACATTTATGTTTGGAGTGAAATGCAAGAGGAAAAACTTCCAATCTATTGTGTAGATACACAGAAAAAACAAATAGCACTGACATTTGATACTGCATGGGGGAATGAAGATATACCACAGATTCTCAAAATATTAAAACAGGAAAATGTAAAAGCAACCTTTTTCTTCTGTGGAGACTGGATCAGCAAATATCCAGCTGATATCAAAACAATCTATGAGGAAGGACATGATATTGCAAGTCATGGAGATCATCATAAATACATGACAAAATTAACAGACAAACAGCAGCAGGAAGAAATTCAAGGAGTGACACAGAAGATTCAAGGATTGTTAGGTATCAAAATAGATCTTTTCCGGGCACCATATGGAGATTACAACGAATCCGTCGTAAGGAATGCAAGAAAAATGAACTATTATATGATCCAATGGAACGTAGACAGCCTAGACTGGCAAGAACCAACGAAAGAACAGTTAATTAAGAAAGTTTGCGAACACAAAAATTTATCACCTGGAAGTATCATTCTGATGCATACAGGAACGAAATGTACCAAACAGGCATTAAAACAGATCATTAAAAATATCAAAGCAAAAGGATATGAGTTCGTACCAGTGTCAAGATTGATCTATCGAAGAGATTACCGTATTGATCCAACAGGGAAACAGATGAAACTATGAAATATCAAAGAGGTATCGTAACAAGCATCGAAATCCTATTAAACACTCGAAAATCTTGACAATCAAATAACAAATAATACATAATAAAAAGAAACGCATAATTTCATGGTAATCTGTATATGCAGATCTTAAGCTGGAATACTTGCCATGATCTAAGGATATACTTTGCGAGTGACGAAGTCGTCCTCATGGTGTCAGAATGACAAAAGATAAGATGATAAAATGTAGTCTTTTTAGAAATGAATAAGAATGCATGTCTTTTTGTTATGTAAATAAGCTAGAGTAGATCCTTTTATGCTGTATACGTGGGAGGATCTATTTTTTATGAAAAAATATATGGTATGGCTGATTTCTGCATTGATGGCAGTATCGATGACAGCCTGTTCAAATGCACAGAAGAAAGATACAAAAGATCAGGCACAGATAACAACGGCAGCAAAAGAGAATGCAACGCAGACAGAAGCAGCAAAGACAACAAGTAAAAAAGAAAAGAAAAACGAAAAGAAAAAAGATAAAAAGAAATCACAGAAGAGTAAGAAAAACAGCAAAAAGACAAAAAGTAGTACAGCAAAAAAGAAAGAGACAAGCACAACAACAGCTAAAAAGAAAAAAGTAAAGAAGAAAAAAACAAAAGAAAAGACAACAAAGAATACAAAAGAAACAACAAAAACAACAACAGCCAGTAAAAATGAAACAACAGTACAGACGGCAGAGAATCAGACAACAGAAGCAAAACAAGAACAATCTTGTGAATTTCTGATCAGCTGTAAAACAGTTCTTTCTAATAAAAGTGCATTGCAATCCAATTACCAAGTTCCAGCTGGCGGGAAAATTTATGAGAAGAAGATGGAGTTTGAAGAAGGCGATACCGTGATGGATGTTCTCAAAAGAACAGGAGTAGATATTGATATTTCTAAAGGATATGTAGCAGGAATTGACGGTTTATACGAATTTGATTGTGGAAAAAACAGTGGATGGATGTACCGTGTCAATGGTAAGTTTCCAAACTATATGGCAGGGAAATGTAAGCTTCATGATGGGGATAAAGTGGAATGGCTGTATACCTGTGTCAGAGGAGATCTGTAGATGATCAAGGCATTAAAAAGAGCCCATCCGTTCGTTGTATTTACTTATTTTGCAGGAATGTTTTTGCAGGCACCATTTAGCAGACATCCATGGATGACAGGAGTGCAGATGATCTGTTTATGTCTGCTGTACTTTTATCATAATCGGAGTTTGAAAAAGTTTTTTCCGTTGATTGCTTTGATCTTGATCGTGGCTGTAACGAATCCATTATTTGTACAAAGAGGAAGAACGATCCTGTATGCAGACACACACATAAGGATCACGAAAGAAGCATTGCTTTATGGAATTCATTACGGATGTGTATTAGTAAATCTTTTACTGGTCTTTTCAATCTTTAACCAATATATAAAGAAAGAGCAGTGGATCTATTTATCAGGCAGATTCTTCCCTAAACTTGGTGTTGTAACATCCATGGCATTTGGATTGATCCCAAGATATCAAAACCATGCAAAGAAGATTTTAAACACACGAAAATCCTTAAAATCAGAACAGGCTGTACAGCGTGTCATGAATACAGTGTCAATGGAAACGACATGGGCATTTGAGTCTTCGATGGATCAGTTGGATTCGATGAGTGCAAGAGGTTATGGAATTGGGAAACGAACGCATTTTCATTTATTTAGGTGGGAGAGAAATGACTGGATTCATATCGTGGAGATTGTGATTTTGACGATATTAAATCTCTGGGCATACATCCACTATTATTCCAGATTTTTCTTTTATCCGATGATCATTATGCCAGCATTTCAGATGAGAGATCTGTTGTGGATGCTTATGATGGCATTTCAGTTTTTATTACCATGCATGTGGAAGGAGAATTTTGATGTACGAAATTAATAATTTAACATTTCGATATATGTTATCGGATAGAAATTCTCTAGAGCAAGTATCATTAAAAATTAAAAAAGGAAAGATCACTCTGATCGCAGGGCCAAGCGGCAGTGGAAAGACGACGTTGTTAAGACATTTAAAAAAAGAACTGCTGCCCAAAGGTAAAAGATCTGGAAAAGTTTTATATGATGGGCAGGAAATAGAACAATTGAAAGACTTGCAGTCTGTAAAAGAAGTTGGGTATTTATTTCAGAATCCATCAGCCCAGATGGTAATGGATACCGTATGGCATGAGATCGCATTTGGACTTGAGAATCTCGGAATGCCTTATGAACAGATGAAGCGAACAGTAGCCGAGATCGTTAATTATTTTGATCTGCAGAAAATATACCATGAAGATACAGACAAGCTATCTGGCGGACAAAAACAATTGGTGAATCTGGCAGCAGTTATGGCAATGCATCCAAAAGTATTGATCTTAGATGAACCGACCGCACAGTTAGATCCAGCGGCAAGGAAAGATTTTCTTGTGATGCTTCAGAAATTACATAAAGAATTTGGTTTAACGATTATTTTAACATCGCATAACTTGGAAGATGTGATGGAAATGTCAGATGAATGTGTGATATTAGATGATGGAAAAGTTATCGAACAGGGAAATCCGAAAGAGGTTGCAAGACATCTTCAAAAAATACATCATCCATTGGAACAGTCTCTGCCACAGATTCTTCGGCTAGAAGAGAAATTTCAGGTAGAACTGACCTTTTCGATGGAAGAAGCAAGAGAACAGATCAGGAAAAAAGAATATCAGTTGATAAAGAAAACACATTTTGAAGGAAAAACAGTTCTTTCAATTTCACATTTATATGCAGGGTATGAGAAAGGAAAAGATGTTCTTTCGAATCTGTCAGTCGAAGTTAAAGAAGGTGAAATCTTTGCAGCTGTCGGAGCAAATGGAAGTGGAAAATCAACGCTTCTTTCTTGTATGGCAAAGCAGATGAAATTTGATGGGAAATTAAAATGCAAGAAAAAAATCGTCTATATGCCACAAGATCCAACACTATTGTTTGTAAAAGATCAGTTGTTTGAAGACCTTTTGGAGATGGGAAAAGAAAAAGAAGTAAAAATCGATAAATTATTGGAAATGGCGGATCTAATGAGAGAAAAGAACTCACATCCATATGATCTAAGTGGAGGACAGCAGCAGATGGCAGCGTTGATCAAAGTATTACTTGCAGATCCAGAAATCTTGCTGTTAGATGAGCCGACCAAAGGAATGGATCGTGAACACAGCAGGAAGTTTGGAGAACTTTTACGCAAACTTACAGATCAGGGAAAAACGATATTTATCGTATCGCATGATCTGGAATTTTGTGCTGAGTATGCTGACCGCGTTGGAATGATGTTTGATGGAAAAATTGAGGGAATTGATGAGCCATCCAAGTTTTTTGCACAAAATTATTTCTATACGACAGAGTGTGCAAAGATTACGAGAGATTTTGAGAAAGTGATCATTCTGCCACAGGAGGTGGTAAGCGTATGTTAAATGCGGTGGTCATTTTTATGGTGTGTATATCATGTATTCCATACTATTTTAAATATGAAAAGAAGAAACCACAGACAAGAGAAAGTGTCGTGCTTGCAGTGATGATCGCATTGACGGTTGCATCCAGAATGTTATTTGCATTTTCACCAGGATTTAAACCAGTGAGTGCAATGGTGATCATCTGTGGTATGGCATTTGGAAGAGAATCCGGCTTTTTGTGTGGATCTTTAAGTGCCGTGGTATCGAACTTCTTTTTTGGACAAGGACCATGGACTCCATTTCAGATGCTTGCATGGGGAATGATCGGATGGATCTCAGGAATTTTAAATCAGAGAAAATGGCTGGAAAACAGTAAGATATTGTTAACGATTTTTGGGATTCTTTCAGGAATTTCATATTCTTTTGTGATGGATATTTGGACACTTCTGGCAGCAGGAGATGGATTTCAGTGGATGCGGTATGTGGCTGTATTAGGAACTTCGGTTCCAGTGACGATTGAATACTGCGTATCGAATGTGATATTTTTATGGATTTTAACACCTGTTTTTGTGAAGAAACTAAACAGGGTTAAATATAAATATGGTTTCTTCAAAGATGAAGAAGTCAGGAAACTAATCAATCAATGAGACATAACAAGGAGGAATTTATGAGAACGATGAAACGTGTAGCGGCAGTGGCATTGTCTGTTGTCGTGCTGATGACATCAGGGGTTAGTGCAAAAGCAGCAGTGACGGATGTGCAGCCAGCGAAGAGTAGTAGTGAGGCGGTGCTTAAGTGGGCAAAGAAAGTTGGAGAACCATTTGATGAGAAAACATATGCAAATAACACAGTATCTAAGATCAAGTTGGTTGGAAACTACCTTTATGTAGCAGATGATGCAAAACATCGTATCATGAAAATTGATAAGAAAGATGGAACAATTTTAAAAGAACAGAAATATTATAATGAATCTTATATTCAGGGATATGTCAGCAGTATTGGATATGGAGATGGTAAGGTTTATGTAGGATACGACAATGGTCGTGTACAGGCATTTGATGAGAACACATTAGAATCTTTATGGATTACAGATGAAAATAAGAATGCAATTAACTCTGATTTCGTATTTACAAATGGAAAATTATATTTTGGGACAACAGCCAAGACAACAGATTGGTATGATAATGGTGCACCATTTTCTTATTATGTTGTAACGACATCAGATGATGATAAAACAAAACCTGATGAAGAAAAAACAATGAAAAAAGTAGTAGAATCTAAAACAGGAAAATTTTATTTAAAAAAAGGTGTAGTTCTTGGAAAATACATTGTTATTTCTGATACAGCAGGAACTTTAACAATGATCGATACAACAAATGATAAAGTTACAGATACAAAGGATATTGGAGAAGCTTTTTCTGGTAATATCACTTATGATGAAATGACAGGAACAATTTATTTTGTAGCAGGAACAAATGATCTGTACGGTATCAAAGTATCAGCTGATGGAAAATTAAAAGATGAGAAAAAAGTCAGATTATATGAAACAGGATATTCCTCAACTACACCAGAAGTATATAATGGAAAAGTTTATGTATCTGGATCAAAAGGAAAAGCATTTCAAGATAAAGGATATATGGCAGTTGCAGATGTAAGTTCTGATAAGTATAAAGTAAATTATACAGTAGAATTATCTAATTATTCTCAGTGTGAACCAACAATTGTAAAAACAGGGGAAAATTCTGTACGTGTATATTTCACAATTAATGATGAACCAGGTGGAATTTATGCAATTGAAGATTCAAAAGATGCAACATCAGCAACATTGGAAACAGTTTATGAACCAACTGGGGACATAAAGAATACAGGATGTATGAGTGATGTAGTGGTTGATGAAGATGGTACAATTTATTTTGCAAATGATTCTAAATATATTATGTCAGTAGGCAAAAAAGTTGAAGATACAAAAAAATCAGATGTAATCACAGTAAAACCAGTCACAAAAACAGTAAAAAGCACAAGAAGTGTAAAACTGACATGGAAAAAGAAAAAAGGTGCCAAAGGCTATGTCATTTACGCCAAAGCAGGAAAAGGTAAATACAAAAAAGTAACAACCGTAGGAAAGAAAACATCAAAGACGATCAAAGTCAACAAAGACTCATCCTACAAATTTAAAGTAAAACCATACAAACTAACAAAGAAAAACAAAAAGAAATATTTTAAAGCCTATGCAGCCAAAGCCAAATTCGGAAGCAAGACAGTTAAAGTAACATTTAAAAATGTCACAGGATATGCAAGCTACAAAGTGCAGATGAAAGCAGGAAAAGCAGCATATAAGACAGTAAAAACAACAATCAAAGGCGGAACGATCACATATACAAAGAAAAAAGCCAAAGTAGGAACAACTTACAAATTCCGCTTAAAAGGAATCAATAAGGTAAATGGAAAAACTGTTTCCGTAACGATCAAATAGAAGTACTGGATAAAATACAAAAAAGGGCTTGATTTTCAAAAAGAATCATTGTATCCTATAACCAGTGAAGTTACTGACAAGGGCGTCAAACAATTAGTTTCATATTGTTTGTCGCCCCTTTTTTTCTACTATCAGTTAGATAATAGAAGAAAAATATATAGATTATGCTTCAAATGTAAGAGAAGAAAGGAAGAACTCTATGAAGGAAAAAATCAATGTATCAGAAATCTTCGGATCCCACGTATTTAACGACAGTGTTATGAAAGCACGTCTTCCAAAGGCCGTTTACAAAGATCTGAAAAAGACAATCGAAGAAGGAACAGAATTAAATCCAGCAATTGCAGACGTAGTTGCGAATGAGATGAAAGAATGGGCTATTGAAAAGGGTGCTACACATTATACTCACTGGTTCCAGCCATTAACAGGTGTGACAGCAGAGAAACATGACGCTTTCATTAACCCAACAGACGATGGTAAAGTTTTACTTGAGTTCTCAGGAAAAGAACTGATCAAAGGTGAACCAGATGCATCTTCATTCCCATCTGGTGGATTAAGAGCAACATTTGAAGCAAGAGGATATACAGCATGGGATTGTACATCACCAGCATTCATCAAAGAAACAGATAATGCTTGTATCTTATGTATTCCAACAGCATTCTGTTCATACAAAGGTGAAGCATTAGACAAGAAGACACCACTTCTTCGTTCTATGCAGGCATTAGATATCCAGACAACAAGATTATTAAATGTATTAGGAAATAAGAATGTGAAACGTGTTAGCACATCCGTTGGACCAGAACAGGAATATTTCTTAGTTGATGAAGAAAAATATAAACAGAGAAAAGACTTGATCTTCACTGGACGTACATTATTCGGAGCAATGCCTCCAAAAGGTCAGGAAATGGATGACCATTACTTTGGAATCATCAAACCAAGAATCGAAGGATTCATGAAAGATTTAAATATCGAAGCATGGAAACTTGGAATCAGTGCGAAGACAGAACATAACGAAGTAGCTCCAGCACAGCACGAATTAGCACCAATCTATAACTCAAACAACGTGGCAACAGACCACAACCAGTTATTAATGGAAACAATGAGACGTGTAGCAAGACGTCATGGATTAAAATGCTTACTTCATGAGAAACCATTTGCAGGAATCAATGGATCAGGAAAACATAACAACTGGTCTATGGTAACAAATGAAGGAAAGAACCTGTTAGATCCAGGAAAAACTCCTCATGAAAACCAGCAGTTCTTACTGATCTTAGCATCTATTATTGCAGCAGTGGATAAACATGCAGATTTACTTCGTATGTCAGCTTCCACACCAGGAAATGATCACAGATTAGGAGCTAACGAGGCACCTCCAGCAATCATCTCTATCTTCCTTGGAGATCAGTTAGAAGATGTTGTAAAACAGCTTGTAACAAGAGGTGAGGCGACAGAATCCAAACATGGAGACAAATTAGCATCTGGTGTTCATTCATTACCAGCATTTGAGAAAGATGCAACAGACCGTAACAGAACATCACCATTCGCATTTACAGGAAACAAATTCGAATTCCGTATGGTAGGTTCTACACAGTCTATCTCTGATCCAAACGTTGTATTAAATACAATCGTAGCAGATGTCTTTGCAGATGTATGTGACAGATTAGAGAAAGTAGAAGGCGGAGTTGAAGCAGTAGCTATGGAAGCTCACGAGATTACAAAAGAATTATTAACACAGCATCAGAGAGTTATCTTTAATGGTAACGGATATTCTGACGAATGGGTAGCTGAAGCTGAGAGAAGAGGACTTCCAAACTTACACAGCATGGTAGATGCAATCCCAACATTAACAACAGATAAAGCAGTTAAGATGTTTGAGAAATTTGGAGTATACACAAAAGAAGAATTAGAATCTCGTGTTGAAGTATTATATGAACAGTATTCTAATACAATTAACATTGAAGGACTTGCAACATTAGATATCGCTAAGAAACAGATTGTTCCAGCAGTTATGAAATACCAGAGAAAACTTGCAAATGGCGTTGCTGAATTAAAGACAGTTGGTGTTGACAGCTCTGTACAGGAAAAATTGTTAGAAGATATCACAGCAAACTTAAAAGATCTGTTTGCAGCGATCAACAAGTTAGAAGCTGATATTCCAGAAGCTCAGGCATTAGAAAGTGAAGCTCAGGCTCGCTGCTATCATGATACGATTTTCACAGATATGAGTGCCGTACCTGTCTCTTATACACATCTCCGAGCCCACGAGACTCCTGAGCATCTCGT
>ERZ1027100.824-NODE-824-length-13516-cov-4.563480_pt1 | contig 13516 bp, 9 predicted proteins | sample MGYA00519407_ERZ1027100 | MGnify/ENA primary metagenome ERZ1027100 (study PRJEB26926, sample SAMN06164645) | human gut metagenome | biome: ENVO:00009003; feature: ENVO:2100002; material: ENVO:00002003 | host: Homo sapiens | place: USA | collected 2012 ... | reverse complement strand
ACGAGATGCTCAGGAGTCTCGTGGGCTCGGAGATGTGTATAAGAGACAGCTCATCTTCATCGATGTCGCCGCCGGCGTTGACAATATAATATTCCGAATGCTCCAGGCTGGAATAATAGCTAAGGCAGTCGAGCGGATTTTCCGCGCAGTGAAATCCATTTTCCCTGCAATTTGCTTTTTCAGTCGTATTGAGCCCCATCACAAACTGATAGCCACGGCATATCAGCCCGGGGCGAAAACCCTTATAAGCAATCATTCTGCATTTTTCCTCCTTTGCCGGCTCAGCCTGCCTTTGCCATCCCAAAATCCAGAAGCGACATCTGCCCATCCTGAGAAGGCTTTTTTTCCTCCTGCTTGGGTGCCGCCTTGGGTTCCGTCTTTTTCTTCTCTGCCGCCTTCTTGGGTTTGCTCTTTGCAGAGGACTTCCCAGCATACGGCTTGGGAACAAACTTCTCCTCATCCTCATGGTCTTCCTTGGCATCAGGGTCACGGAAATAATCTTCCGCCCACTGATAGCACATATCATCCGGCACATCGCAGCCATATGTCTGCTGTCCGGGACCAGGGCGGGTTCCGCTTGCTTTTAGTTCATCCTGCACATAATCCCATGCCTTTCGGTTGATGTACTGGAAACAGCGGATCATGTTCTTTTTCGGATGCATCGTCAGACGGGCAAACGCCGTATCTTCCATACAGAGCATCTGGATATGCTCGGACACACATTCCTTCATATTTCGCCGTGTCAGTTTTTCTACATCGGTACTCACCCTCTGGGTAGAGGCCGCGATTACTTCTTCATCACTCATCGCTTCCAGACGGGCGATTTGCTCCTGCTCCGCGGCTTTCTTCGCCTGCTGTTTGGCGTCAAATTCCGCTTTGCGCTGGGCTTCAGCCGCCTCATGCTCCGCACGCTTTTTTTCTTCATCTTCTGCGGCGGGCGGTTGTGCCGAATTCCCCTCCTCAGCAGACTTCTCTTCCCCAGCAGGCGCTACTTCATCCGCAGGTTCCTCCTCTGCATCAGCCAAAGCAGTCTCACCGGCAGAAACCGAAGCCGCCGATACTGGGACAGTGTCTGTACCTACAGGCGGCACAGGCAAAGATTCCATCTCCTCCAGCTCAAAGGCTTCATCATCCTCAAAGGCTGCAGACGAATCGAACATACTGTTTTGCTGCTCCATTGCTATTTCTGAAAAAACACCCATTGTAAAATCTCCTTTCGCAAAAAATGGCATGGAGTAGGCCGTTATGACCCTTTCCATGCCATTGTGTGTTGCTCACAGCACATATAAAAGTGTGCTGAAGCTGTCAAAACAGTAGCAGACCACGCCAGTATACTGCCTTGACCATTCCTTGATTTTGTCCTGCACCTCCTGCGCAGTCTTTTGATTGCTCATGTTCCAGGGTGGAGGTACCGTTACGGTAAAGTAGCCATTCTCCAGACAACTTCTGACATCTGCCGGAAGATTGGAGCACTGCTCATACAGTGCTGTAATCTGGCTTTTCTTCTTTTCTGCAATACGCATCTGACCCCTATCCCTTCATTCCTGTTTTTGAGCAGGCTCCGGAAGTCTTTTACACAAGAATGGGGAGAAGCGTACCGGCGCAAAATCCCGGCAGTCATTCACATAGAAGTATGTGCGTTTGCCTTGGCAGTCCAGTTCCACCACATCAGATGGAGCCAACGGACGGCCTCTGTAATCTTCCGGCAAATGCTCATTAAAGTCCAGGAACAGGCGCCCCAGCACTTCCATGTCATTCTGCCCCTTTGGGCAACAGACCTCTGCGCTCCATACCGTCTGATAGGCGGCGGCAGGCGGCTGTTCATATCCAGCTTTACGCAGTGCATCCAGTTGCTTGAACGCGAAAGGTACCGTCTGTGTCTCACCCAGGCAAAGCTGGTAAATGCAAAATCTCCGGAAAACTCTCTGGCTGTCCAGAATATCCTTCAGCGCCCGATTGCCCTGAGCAAGAAATATCTGATACTCTTCCTTTGTCAGCCCCAGATACTCTGTCAGATCCAAATCTTTCTCCGCTCTGGTGTGCCAAAGCTCGACGCAGCCATCTATATAGGTAAAATCACACTTACCGCACAGATATTGCTGCTTAAAATTCATTCTCTGCACCTCCTTTTCCTTCTGTTCTTTCTCCCGAAGGGCAAGCTGCCAATCATCAAACCCTTTATAATTCGGATTCCAGGTCAGCCGACGACATGCCATTCCATTTTTTCGGGCCATCAGATAGATCTTAGATGCCCCATTAGAGGTCATTTGGTTACTGTACTTATCCATATCATGAGCCTCAATGATCTCCTCAGTGCCATTCTGTGCCAACAGTGCAAACAGCGTATCCAACTGGCTTGTGTTGTTTGCGCCGGCAATCGCCGCAAAAGTCCGGTTTGTCAGGCAGTGTGAGATGTCTGCTTTCAGCAGTCCCTCAATGACATAGACCACTCGAGCAGATGGATGGCCGATAAAATGTACCGGGCTCCCGGATGTGACGCCCATATTTTTGGACGAGGACGAAAACCAGATGTATTTGGCTCCTGACTTATCCGGTGGATCATCTTTTTGCTTGAGCGGACTATCCAAAAGTATCTGCAGGCCATGTATCATACCGTCGTATCCCACAGCCGGAATCAAAATCCCTGCGTTTTTTCGGTAGAAGTTCATGGTCCAGCGCCCGCTGTCATCCAGATAAAAGCCGGGCACCCCCTCCACCTTGCATCCCTGTTTCATCAGCCGCTCGGTAATGGAGCGGCAAAGGAATGGGGGTGGAGTGCTCTTGAACCCAATCCGGTCGATCTGTTCATCCGACAGTCCCCGTTTTGGGGAGTGCAGATGGTTGCGGTGGGCAGGCTGAAGAGGCAGCATAGCGAGCAGCAGCGAAAGCGTTTGATGAATTTCCTGTCCGCTGGCCCGTTCTGCTTGCTGCACTGTTTTTAGTTCGCCCCTCCTCTCATATCCGGCAAAGTCGGTCTGAGTCCCCGAAACCGGGGACCCAGTGCCAGCCTGCTGGTTTCCTGCCATCTCATATCCAGAGTTCGGCCGTTCCCTGTGAAAATCGTTGCACAGGGCTTCTCCTATCTCCCAATACGCATCGGATGTAGTCGTATTGTTTAGCCGCGCATAAAGCGCAAGCATACCGCCATGCTCATCACAATAATTGCACCGCCAGACATTTTTGACGAAATTCACATTCATCTTGCCGCGGCGGTCACCACAAAACGGGCAATCCACATATACACTGTTTGCCTGTCGGCGTCTGATTCGTAGATGTAGAAGTTCCACTACATCCATAATACCGAACGGAAAATCTCCTGGATATGAGTCCATCTGTTCTCCCTCCCTTCTTGCCCCCATAGATGGGGCTGCTTATCATCCGGCTTTCTGTGCGGCCATACCATCGAGCATGATCTGCGCCGCAGCACGAACGATATTGTTGGTGCTCTTGTTGCCTGGGGTGAGGTAGAATTTCAGACTCACCGGACGCTCCTTGGCAACTGTTGCCATGGTCTTTCCTTTGCTCAGACCACTATCCACCACCACATTCTGCGCTTCTTCAAAGGTCATTACCTTCAAGATGTCTTCTACCGGAGTGCTCTCCGTATAAGAAGGCGCCACAGGCTGATCGGGTGCTTCCTGTTGGACAACAGGCGCCACAGGCAGTTCTTCCGGTTCATCCGATTGGAATACGGAGGCGGCCGGCTGCTCAGACGCATCATCCTGTTTTGGACTGCTATCCAATGTAACCTCGCGGCTCGGTACCGGCAGCTCCATATTGGGAGCATTCTCCTCTACCTTGCCGGCAGGCAGTGTATCCATATTCTCCTTCTCTTCTGCAACCATCTGTTGGACAACTGGCTGTACCGGAGAAACCGGGGGCTGTTCATTCTGAACCGGCTTTGCCGCAGGTTTCTGAATAGGCGCCGGACGAGCAGGAGCATTACGGCCCTCTACGGCGTTCTGAGGCGCTCTTTCCGGCCGGGCATGAACTTCCCCGCCAGATTGCCGCAGCGCCGCTCCAGGGGCTTCTACGGGCCTCTGCGCCGCATTTGGCATCGGTTGCCGGATAGGAGCCGTCCCGGAAAGCGGAATACTGCTTCCAAACACCTTGCCCGTACTGTCAACAGCGACATCGGCAAACTGCAGACCGAAACCGGCATCCGACAGCGCAGCACTCAATGCCTCATCCTGGGCAGCCTGTACATAGTCGGTACCTTCTTCTGCACTGTGTTGCGAGATGTAACTACTGATAGGCTCTGCATCACTGCGGTCCAGATAAACTCTGGCCTCCATAATCGCAAGCTGTTCCGTGATCCGCAGAGTAGTCAGTTTCATGCGGCCCTGGGGGTGACGCAGGCGAAACCACAGCTTCTGATAGGGCAATTCCAACTGCAGCATTTCCTCATTGGTTTTTCTGGACACCTTATGGCGCAGAAATTTGAGCGGGTCAAAGCCCGGCACCTTGTTCAGTTCTGCCACTGCCGGAATTGTTTTGTACATCATAGGCATCGGATTACTTTTTTCGTTCATGTTGGAAACTCCTTTCTGACATAAAAATAGGAGACGCCAAGTGCCATTTCTGCACCTGACCTCTCTTTTTTAACTTGCGTTCTTTAATTGTTCTTCCAACGCAGCCGGAATGGGGATACCGGCTTTCTTTGCGTAGGCTTTGAAATACATCTGAATACGCATACCCAGCAGCGTATTCCGCTTGCCGATCTCATTACGATGGATTGCCATAAACAATACCTGTTTCTGCCCAATCAGCACCACCCGCTTTTTGGCACGCGTGATTCCGGTGTAGAGCAGATTACGGTACATCATGATGGTGTGCGCTTTGAGCAGCGGCATAATAACGATCTCATACTCAGAGCCCATAGCCTTGTGGATCGTAGTAGCATAAGCCAGATCCACATTGCTCAAATCATCTACGCCGTATTCCAGTGTTCTGCCAGCGCCAAAATCCATGCCGATTTTTTTACCCTGGTCAGTGTCCTTAATATACCGGATGAAGCCCAGATCTCCATTAGAGACCTTTTCTGTGTTCTTGGTCTGCATGATGCGGTCATTGACCCGGAATATCCTGGGGCCAAACTTGATTTCCTCCTCCGCAGAGCGGAATGGGTTGACCAATTCACGAATGGTCTCATTCAGCTGTTCCGACGACGCGGCGCCTTCTGAACGGAAAGGTGAAAGAATCTGCACATTCTCAATGCCACTCTCCTGTATCTCCAAACAATACCGTTCTGTAATCTTTTCAGCGGTATCTTCCTGACTATCACCAGACACGAAAACAAAGTCCGGTCCGTAAAACAGTTTGGTATTGCCCTCGTTGATAAATTTGGCATTATAGGCAATCAGACTATCCTTCGACTGACGGAAAATCTGATCCAGCACCGTTACCGGGACGATTTTGGTTTCGATGATTTCACGAAACACATTTCCGGCTCCTACGCTCGGAAGCTGATCTGGGTCGCCTACCAGTACGATTCTGGCATTTATCTTCATGCGTTCAAAAAATTTCTCAGCAAGCCACATATCCACCATGGAAAACTCATCCACAATGATTAAATCGGCCGACAGTGGCTCTGACTTTCTGTTCCGGCTACCCTCATCCTCTTCACTGGTCAGTCCCAGACCACTGTGTAATGTTCGGGCATCCTCAAAGCCGGTACTCTCCGACATCCTGCGGCTTGCCCGACCGGTAGGCGCCATAAGAGCAATTTTGCCATCAGGGTGCAGCCGCCGGTAAACCTCAAGTATCGTCCGCAGCACTGTTGTTTTACCAGTACCAGGAGAACCCGTAATCACTGACAAGCCATGCCTAAATGCTGCATAGACCGCAGCCTCCTGCTGTGCAGACAGGCGCAGTCCCATTTCAACCTTGACCTGTTCCAGCACCGGCGCAATATGCTCTACTGGCATCTGGGTGACCAGACGCTGGGCGATCCGGCGCGCCGTTTCGTCCTCTTGGGCAAACACTCTGGGAAGATAGATATTATCCTTCACGGAAACAATTGCTCCATTCAGGATCATTTCCTGCATCATATCCCTGACTTCCTGCTGATGCAGGCGAAGCTCCGGTACAGGTATCTTCTCATTGAGCAGTTTCAGCGCTGATTTCTCCAGTTCTTCAGAACTGATGTACAGATGGCCTCGTTTACTCTTGCCCTCATCCAGCGCACAAAAGACAGCCCCTTTGATACGCATAGAGTCATGGAGATTGCCCCCGCTCTTTTGTACGATTGCATCTACCCGCCGAAATCCAAAGCCGGAGATCTGGCAAAGCTCAAATGGGCTCTTTTCCAAAATCTCTACGCTGGTCGGGCCGAAATATTGATATATTTTCAATGCCGTCTTGGGAGTAATCTTAAACGGTGCCAGCAAGGTCATAATTCCTTGGAGCATACGGTTTTCTGCATAAGAAGCTTTGATGTCCTCCAATTTACTTTCCGTAATGCCCCGGATCTCCAACAGCCGCTCCGGCTGGTGTTCCAGAATATCCAGTGTGTCCACACCGAACCGCTCCACAATGTCTGCGGCAGTTTTGGGACCAATCCCTTTGATAAGCCCGGAGGCAAGGTAGCCCTCTACGCCGTTTTTTGTTCTGGGCACAATTTCACGCCACTGCTCCACCTGGAGCTGGACACCATACTTGCCCTTTGTCCATTCACCATCCAGTTCCAACTCTACCGCATCTGTCCGTGGAATCTCATACCCCACAGCTGTAAAGCGAATCAAATGGTCTTTGTACCGCCTGTTTGACCTGGCCTCGGCTGGCACGCTCTGATCTGCGGTTTTTACATTGACGATACAAAACTTATTGGCAGGATTATAAAAAATCGTCCCGTCGTAGGTACCAATACAATTCATCCTTTTTCACCTCACTAAGCGGCCTCCATAATCGAGGCTCTAACACTGAACCGTCTGGATTCGGATACTGTAACAAACTGCTCGTAAATATCCGGATGCTCCAGTTTCAACCGAAGCAGGTTATCCTTGTCGATGATGGACTTGCGAACAGGGGTATAGGTAACCGTATAGTTCACTCCCTCCTGCTCACAGACTGCAGTGCAGCTGGTACCCATTTCCGCAATCAACAGCGCCTTCAGACGCTGAATATCCTTGTCGATTTCTTTGGAGTACACCTCTGCATTTTTCTTTTCATCCAGAAGCCGCAAATACTGCATGAGTTTTGCAGTCATATCCAGGTCGAGTGCAACGGCCGGGGCATTTTTATCTGCCGGGCCAAAGTGTTTGCGTGCGCTCTCAATAATCAAGGCCCCACTTTCTGTATAGGGCGGCGGCACATGGCGCTGCACATGGTTTTCCCAGAAATACTGCTCCAAAAAGACCATCTCAGCCTCATACTCGAAATCACGCTTGACCTCCCGGATAATAACTTCCTCCTCGTTGTTACCATACAGGCAGCAAAAGAAACATCGGTCAATATCCGTTACTGCCATATAATGACACCCCTGAGATTCATAGTAGACTGGAACAGTCTCCTTCCCATTCATCCACCAGTTATCTCTGGCATTATAGTTTGTGGTCTTAATCTCAAGGATCGCTGTGGTGCCATCCGGCAGTTCCACAAAGTAGTCCACATCAGCCAGCATCCAAGGATACTGTGGGTGCTGGAACATCTTTTTGATTTGGTAGACCCGATATCCGGTTTTCCGCTCGAATATCTTTGCTACCAGAGGCTCCAGCAAATGCCCCATTTCCATGGCAACCCAGTTGCCCTCATCATCTTCCACTGACGCTATGTTCAGTTTGTCGTAGTACAGATCCCTGGCTGTCCGGAATGGAGAAGTGCCAAAGATCGCCGATACATCGCTGCCGCCGATTCCACGGCGCCGGTAATCCAGCCAGTCTTCTTCTGAAAGATCTGCCGTTTCTACCAGCACCAGCGGTTCATGCCGCTTTCGTTCAGCACTACTGCTGCCAGACATATCAAATCCCCCTTCGTGATCTTCGGGGCAAAATAACTGCCCTCGCCATTGGTGCAACATTTCGGGGCCGGAGCGAAGATACTGCCTGTCTCTTCATCTTCCAGTCCGTGGAGTGTGCCGGCTTGACCCGCCGACCATTCTGCTTTCTTTTCTGCTTCACATTCATGTACATGACCTGCCTTTCTCAGTTTTGATTTATCCTTAAAGCCCTTTCAGGCTTACAGGCAATAAAAAAGCGAGCATGACAGACGGCATAAAGCCTGGCGCCCATAGTTGCCTATGAACCGATGTCATTCTCGCAATGGTGGGTAAATCCCGTAAAATAAAAAAAGCCAGCAATATACCGGCCTGAAAAGGCGCAGTGATACTACTGACACAAGTACAAAATTAACAGCGTGTGCAATGCAGTCATTACTCCGCAACACAAGCCCTAAAGCCTGTGTACCCTGACGGGCAACGCACAAAAATCAATCACATTGCAATTCTAACACAATATATAGTGTTTGTCAATTCAAACATTCTATATATTGATTTTTGGATTTTCTTTAAATTTTCTTTCCTCTTTGCAGAAGTTCTTTCTTCCCCGCCTATTTATAGGATGTATCGGATCATTTGGTAATACCGGATGATCCCTACGCTCTTTTAGTACCTTGACAAGTTCATAACCTCTATGGGGAGTTATACAGGAATTCTGGACAGTGTGCGATGACCACAGAAGCGCGCCCATAATCGAAGTGCTGCACAGCAGCAGCCTGAAATACACGGCAGAACCGTTCTGGCGTAGGAAATGGCCCCATTAGAGTTCTTTTGTTATTTCAATACCTCCTGACCTCAAGACCGTTTTCATTGTTTTTGTTGAAAACCTTCTTCTACAAATCGTAAGGGATCATTGTAATCGAAAAAAGGAGGACGATTATGGAGAAAAGAAAACCGAATGACCTACCGCCGGAGCAGTGCCTGGCTGTTGATACCGATACCCTTTGCAAACTGTTGTGCTGTGGAAGGCACACTGCAGTACAGATTGGGGATCTTGCCAATGCACGCATTACCATGAACACCCGTGTCCTATGGAGTGTCCAGCGTATCAAAGAATATCTTTATGATATTTCCGGCTAAATAACCATGCCAGTAAGGCGCACTACACTTTTATAATCAGGAGGTACCAGTAATGGCAAAAGTGAGAAAAGACAACAAAGGACGAAATCTTCGGCCTGGAGAAACACAACGGGCAGATGGCAGCTATATGTATGTCTACAAATTAGGCACTAAAAAGAAATATCTTTACGACTCCGATCTCGCAAGTCTTCGTGTCAAAGAAAAGCAGATCAACAAAGATAAGGATGATGGCATCCGTACTCAGGAAGCCATGAAGCTTACCCTGAATGATATGTTCAAGGTCTACATGAATAACAACATCAAACTGAAGCCCTCTACCAGAGCAAATTATCTTTACCTGTGGGACTTCTATGTGAAAGAAGAGCCTTTCGCTAACATGCCTCTGCCACAAATCCACAGAAGTGATATTCTCGCGTTTTATACCAAACTGCTGAAACACGGCTTTGCTATCAACTCACTGGAGAGCATCAACACCATTGTTCACCCTACGCTTGAAATGGCCGTGGACGACGATTACATCCGCAAAAATCCCAGCAAGGGCATTTACCGCAAGCTCAAGACGGATGGCAGCGCTCCAAAGCCTAAACGGCGGATCGCACTCACTAAAACGCAACAGCAGAATTTCCTGCGTTTTATTGCCAAGTCCCCTACATACAGCCATTGGCTCCCCATCATGACTGTGCTTCTTGGAACAGGAATGCGTGTAGCAGAATGTACCGGCATTACCAAAAGCGATATTAACTTGAGCGAAAACACAATCTCGGTCAACCACAACTTAATCTACCGGGTCATTGACGGAAAAGCCGGATTTCACATTACCACTCCCAAAACTGAGAGCGGTACACGAATTATCCCTATCCTCTATCCAGAGGTGGCCGAGCAGCTTCGCCTCCAGATTGAAACCATCGACGCATTGTATCCAGACGATCAACTGGTGTTAGGAGGAGTTCACGGTTTTGTTTTCCGCAACCGAACCGGCTCATTCATGAGCGCCCACAATATCAATCGGGCGATTGAGAGAATCAGCGTAACTTACAACATGGAGGAAATGGATCAGGCTGAACTGGAAGACCGTGAACCGGATCTGCTCCCTCATTTTAGTGTTCACAACTTGCGGCACACCTTCTGTACCCGGCTCTGCGAAAGCACCAACGATGTTAAATTCATTCAGCAAGTCATGGGGCATGCCGATTTCTCTACTACAATGGACATCTACACCCATATCACACAAGAGAATATGCAGGAGAAGGCAAAAAACATTAGTGTGAACATGAAGCTGATGTAAGAAGAAAGGCGAATCTGCATTTTATAAGCAGATCCGCCTTTCATATTGCTTCATCCGGTTTCGTAGGGTCTCGCGCAAAAGTTGTAGAAAAGTTGTAGTAACGCGATTTTTTGTAGTAAATGACCTCTTTAGTACAGCTTTGCTCCTGCCGGAATACTGTCATCCAGCATCAAAAGATTTAAGCCTTCCCGTCCGTCATACTCGTACACTGCGGAAATCAGCATACCCTCGGAGTCAATACCCATCATCTTTCTCGGCGGCAGGTTTGTGATTGCCACACAGGTCTTACCAACCAGCTCTTCCGGCTCGTAATACTCGTGAATACCGCTTAAAATGGTGCGTTTCCGGTCTGTTCCGTCATTCAGTGTGAATTTCAGGAGCTTCTTGGACTTCGGCACTGCCTCACAGGCTTCGATCTTAACCACTCTGAAATCAGACTTGCTAAATGTCTCAAAGTCTACATCATCTGCAAACAACGGCTCGATTTTCACCTTGGAAAGATCAATCTGTACGCTTGGCGCGGACACGGTTGCATCCTCTGCAGAACCATTTACCGCTGCTTTTTCGGCTTTGTTTTCAGCCTTCTTTGGGTCCAGGGTCTTCATTGTCGGGAACAGTAATACGTCTCTGATCGCAGGAGAGTTGGTCAGCAGCATTACCATTCTGTCGATACCAAAACCGATACCGCCCGTAGGAGGCATACCGATCTCCAGTGCGTTCATAAAGTCTTCGTCCGTTGTATTTGCTTCTTCATCGCCCTGGGAAAGCAGTTCTTCCTGTGCCTTGAAACGTGCTCTCTGGTCGATAGGATCGTTTAATTCGGAATAAGCGTTTGCCATTTCCCAACCGTTCATAAACAGCTCGAATCGTTCCACATAATCCGGATTTTCCGGCTTTCTCTTGGTCAGAGGAGAAATTTCCACCGGATGATCCATAACGAAAGTGGGCTGAATCAGATGGGATTCCGCATATTCTTCGAAGAACAGGCTCAGGATATCGCCCTTCTTATGACGCTCCTCGAATTCAATGTGATGCTCTCTTGCAACCGCTTTTGCCTCTTCATCGGAATGGATTTCGTTGAAGTCCACACCTGCATATTTTTTAACAGCATCCAGCATGGTGATGCGTTCAAAGGGCTTGCCCAGATCCAGAATATACTCGCCGTAGGGAATCTGTGTTGTGCCCAGAACCTCCTGCGCAACAAAACGATACAGGTTCTCTGCAAGATCCATCATGCCGTGATAATCGGTAAATGCCTGATACAGCTCCATCAGGGTAAATTCCGGATTATGTCTGGTGTCAACACCTTCATTACGGAATACACGGCCGATTTCGTAAACGCGCTCCAGACCGCCTACGATCAGTCTCTTTAAATACAGCTCCAGGGAAATACGCAGCTTAACATCCTCATCCAGCGCATTGTAATGCGTCTCGAAGGGTCTTGCAGCAGCGCCGCCGGCATTTGCAACCAGCATGGGAGTCTCCACTTCCATAAAGCCCTGTCCGTCCAGATAACGGCGGATGGCGCTGATGATTCTGGAACGTTTTACAAAAGTATCCTTAACATCCTGATTCATGATCAGGTCGACATAACGCTGACGATAACGCTGGTCGGTATTGGTCAGACCGTGGAACTTCTCAGGAAGTACCTGCAGGCTCTTGGTCAGCAACTCCACTTCGGAAGCATGTACAGAAATTTCACCGGTTTTGGTTTTGAATACTTCACCCTTTACACCGATGATATCGCCTACGTCATATTTTTTAAAATCTGCATAGGGCTCTTCCCCGATGTTGTCGCGGGCTACATATACCTGAATGCTTCCCTTTAAATCCTGAACATTGCAGAAGGATGCCTTGCCCATCACACGCTTGAACATGATTCTGCCTGCGATGCTGACGGTCTTGCCTTCCAGCTCTTCAAAGCCTTCCACAATGTCCCTGCTGTGTGCAGTCACGTCATATTTTACATGACGGAACGGATCCTTTCCGACTTCCTGCAGTGCAGCAAGCTTCTCTCTTCTTACCTTCAGGATCTGGTTCAGATCCTGCTGCTGATTTTTCTGATTATTCTGTGCGTCTGCCACCTTACTTACTCCTTTTCCAGCTGGTCAGATCGGACCTGTCCTTAGTTGGAACGTTCAATCTCCAGCACTTTGTACTTAATCACACCTGCCTGGGTTTCTACCTCTACAATATCTCCGATCTTTGCACCGATCAGCGCTTTGCCAACCGGAGATTCGTTGGAAATTTTACCCTTTAAGCTGTTTGCTTCTGTAGAGCCGACGATTTTGTAATCCAGCTCTTCATCGTATTCCAGATCCAGGATCTTAACCTGACAGCCGATGTTGATGCGGTCTAAGTCAACCTCATCTTCTACAACGACCTCTGCATTCTTCAGGATCTTTTCCAGCTCTTCGATTCTCGCCTCGATATCACGCTGTTCATCCTTTGCTGCATCATATTCCGCGTTCTCGGAAAGGTCGCCCTGCTCTCTTGCTTCTTTAATCTTCTGCGCTACTTCCTGACGTTTGACAACCTTCAGGTCATGCAGCTCATCTTCATATTTACGAAGTCCCTGATAGGTAAGGATATTCTTTTTTTCTTCCATTTTGCTTTTCCTTTTACCTCATGAAAAATCTCGGGCGCAGGGATATTTTCCCGCGCCCTTTCGTTTCTTTTAATCAAATCGCATTATACCGTGCTTTCAGGGCAGTGTCAAGGTAATTTCGGGCGGAGATATAGGAGATATCGGCTCTTTTTTCCCTGATTTGCCGCCTTTTTTCGACATCAGACGTCAAATCCACATACAGGCTTCCAAATTCCGGATGTTCCTTCAAAATCCGGGCATTTGCCCGAAGCTCCACAAGAACGGTTTTCCGCCCATCTGTTTCTGGTATTCTATTTACAAAACAGACTGGCAGACCGCTTTCCTCATACAGCCAGTCTGAAAAATGCTCCCACGCTGCTTCCTTTTGCCCCACCAGATACAAGCCGTTTAAATCTACGGACACCAGACGCAAAAAGTCCTCCTGCCAGAGACGAGACACGGGACGGATACCGTTTTCGCGTCCACGGCTCCATTGTCCCGTTGTTTCCTCTGTATCCGCAAGCCTGTCTCTTATACACATCTCCGAGCCCACGAGACTCCTGAGCATCTC
>ERZ1027100.822-NODE-822-length-13559-cov-7.315684_pt1 | contig 13559 bp, 10 predicted proteins | sample MGYA00519407_ERZ1027100 | MGnify/ENA primary metagenome ERZ1027100 (study PRJEB26926, sample SAMN06164645) | human gut metagenome | biome: ENVO:00009003; feature: ENVO:2100002; material: ENVO:00002003 | host: Homo sapiens | place: USA | collected 2012 ... | reverse complement strand
ACAGAAGAATTTAAAGATATTTCTGTTACAGACATGCATATTATAGAGGCAATCGGAATTGAAGAACCTCGTACTATGTCCACAATTTCCAAGTCACTTGGAGTAACAATGGGAACTCTGACAGTCGGAATCAACGGACTTGTGAAAAAAGGCTATGTGATAAGAAAACGCGGTGAGAAAGACCGCCGTATAGTCTATGCTTCTCTTACAGACAAAGGAATTGCCGCATACAGACATCATGAGAATTTTCACAAGGATATGATTGGACATATCACGAAGGATTTAACAAAAGAAGAAGCCGAGGTTCTTATGAAAACATTTATACGGCTGGAAGATTTCTTCCATCAGATTACATATTGAAACAGCCACCCTTGGGTTTCCCCGCGGGTGGCTGTTCCATCTTTATATGAAAGTGTTTGAAAGAAAAAAGCTTAGTTATTAGCTGTAATGCCTGCTGTCTTATAGACAAATGTTACACTTCCAGCTTTGTCATCTGACTTGCCTAAGAATGAATTGTATTCCTGACCTGCCTTAACTACTGCCTTGATTGTGTCAACAGCTGTCTGTGCGTCTGAGTCTACAAGCTTTGTGATAGGCTCAATTGCTTCACTGTTAAACTGTGCCATTCCATCCTTTAATGTGATTGCACCTTCATTTAACTGTGTAACTCCGTCTGCAAGTGTTCCTGAGCTATCCTTTAATGTAGCTGTTCCATCTGCAAGCTGTGAAGCACCACTCTTTAATGTAGCATTATTAGCTGTAAGCTGTGAAAGTCCGCTCTGAAGAACTGCTGTTCCTTCCTGCTGGAGTTTTCCGGCATTAAGATTTAATGCATATAAGCTTGAGCAGAGAGTTCCTTCCTTGTAAGTTGAGAATGAACCAACTGAAGTGCTAAGTGTGTTAAGACCTGTGCTTAATGTACCAAGACCTGCTTTAAGCTGCTTAGAACCTGCACTTAACTGTCCTGCACCTGCACTTAACTGGTCAATTCCTGCTTTAAGGGCATTTGCACCAGTATTAACCTGACCTGCTCCTTCATTCAATTTAGTAATTCCATTAAAGAAACTGTTCTCTCCGCCAGCTGTAAGGGATATCATCGTATCATTAAGTAGACCGTATGCCTTATAAGCCTGTGAAAGTCCACTGGAAATAGCTACAAGATTTGCGTCTGCATCACTATTTGCCTTTGCTTTTAATTGTTCTAATGTATATTTGTGTTCAGTATCTGCTGCTGCATATTTAGCAGTTAATGCACTTACCATTGCTGTTCTTATACCAATTTTACCTGTTGCAATATCTGTATCATTATAATTCTGCATTATAAATGCCGCTGCTTTTGTGCACTGATTTTCATTTGTAATATCAGCTGTAGCTGATAATCCATAACCAGCCTCATTGGCAAGTGCTGTAGCAGCTGCTATTTTCTGTTCATCAGTCATTGTTGAAGGATTATATCCAAGTTTTCCACCAATAACAGCAACTGCCAACTGATAAAAGCTTTCATATGCATTATCGTACTTTTCTTTTGCTTCTGTCATTCCATCTGTTAATGTTTTACCTATTTTATTCGCACCATCTGCTAATGCTGCTGCACCTGTTGCTAATTGTTCTGTTCCACCAGTCAAATCATTAGCCCCAGTAGCAAGCGCTCCAGCCCCAGCTAAAGCACTGTCAATTCCTGTATCAAGTGTTTCAGCTCCTGCTGATAACTGGCTTGCACCATCTGCTGCCGAAGCAACACTGCTGTCAAGATTGTTATCCTTAAGAGTATTGTAAAGAGTTCCGATTCCGTCAGCATATGTCTTCATGTTGTTATTAAGTGAAACTGAACCCTCATATGCACTTGCAGCGCCATCTGCGTATGCATATATACCATCCTTAAGAGAAGAAGCACCTGTATTTAACTGGTCAACACCATCAGTAAGTGCTGGAATTGCATCACTTAACTGCTGTGTTCCATCCTGTAATGTAACTGTTCCGTCTGCAAGCTGTGTTGCTGCATCATCTAATGAAGCAACAGTTTTCTTTAGATCATCTAAAGTAATGTCATCAGCATTCATATCTGAGAGAAGATTAGATGTTGCAACAGACATTGTCATATCAAGTGAGAAATCCTTAACATCTGCTGTTAATTCAAAATACTCAGGAATATCAAGATCAAGTGACTTATCATTAAACTTAAGATTCATAGTATCCTTAAGTTCTGGCATTATCATACCGACTGCTACAATATTATCACCGACCTTAGTAAGCTTACCATTAGTAACCTCAACATTTGAGAATACATCTGTTGGAAGCATCATGCCTGTAATCATTGTAAATGGTACGGCAACTGTCTGCTTCTTACCATTAATTGTTACAGTTTTCTTCTGATTATTAGTGTAATCAAAATGTATTGTAACCTTTCCGCTCTTTCCGGCCAAGTCTTCCGGCTTAATTTCCTTTCCATCAAGCTTGTAAGTAACCTTCATTGTTACTGGCGCATTTTCACTTGACTCAGTCTTGTTAAGAGTCTCATTGCCGTTAGCGTCTGTAATCTTTTCGTTGACAGTGATGTGATTCTTGTTACCGGAAGCATCATTGAATACATAAACTGTTTCCTGTCTTGTGTTAGTTGCAAGTGTGCTCTTGTTAGACACTGCAAGCTCGTTAGTTATTGCCTGTGTAATAGCAGCCTCAGTGCTGCCTGCTGCCATCTCTGTTACATAAGCTGTATCTGTTCCTGTTGTTGCAGCTGTATTAGCACCGCAGCCAACAAGGCTTGCTGCTGTAAGAACTACACACATTAAAACTGAACTATATCTGAATAAATTCTTCTTTACCATAATAAATCCTCCTAATTTAATTCTGACTGTTCTTCTTAGGCTTAAAACCTAAACTTGTATGAATAATCACCTTATCAAGTAATACAAAAAGTGATGGAAGAACAAATATAACAACAAACATACTGATGATTGCGCCTCGTGCCATAAGTGTACAAAGTGAAGCAATCATATCAACACTGGCTATCATACCTACACCAAATGTTGCTGCGAAGAAACCAAGTGCGCTGACAATAATAGATGGAATAGATGTTCCAAGTGCTATTGATATAGACTCTTTCTTAGAGTTACCAGCGGCTCTTTCTCTCTTATATCTTGTAGTCATAAGAATTGCATAATCGACTGTCGCACCAAGCTGAATAGTTCCGATTACTACCGAAGATATAAATGGTATCGTTGTTCCTGTATAATATGGAATACCCATATTAACAAATATAGCAAATTCAATAGCAGCAACCAGAATTACCGGAAGAGATATTGACTTTAATACGAAGAAAATAATAAAGAATATCGCAACAATTGAAACTGCACTAACTGTCTTGAAATCCTTATCAGTAATAGTGATAAGATCCTTAGTACAAGGAGCTTCTCCAATTACCATAGATTTAGCATCATACTTCTTTGCAATTGCATCAACCTTATTAATCTGGTCATTAATTTCATCAGAAGCAATTGTGTAATTAGTTGATACCATCATAATCTGGTATTCATCACCCTTAAGCTCTGAAACAAGCGAATCAGGAAGCATTTCCGTAGGTATTTCTCCACCGAGTGCTGAGTCAATACTTAATGCAAATGAAATTCCGTCCAGATCATTTACCTCATTCATCATTGCATTAGAATCCTCTGCTGAAAGATTACTGTCTGCAAGAATCATATATATAGAATTAGTTCCGTCAAAGTTGTCGGCAAGCATCTTGTTAGCCTGCGAACAGTTAAGCTTATCTGGAAGTGTATCAGACAAATCATAGTAAACCTTAGTATTGTTATATCCGTAGATTGCCGGACCAAGAAGCAGAACGAATATTATAAGGAATATCCATGAATGATTAACAATCCATCTTGCCGGTTTATCAAAATTCGGCATAATCTCTCTATGCATTGTTTTCTCAAGAGCCTTGTCAAATGTAAGAATAAGGGAAGGAAGTATTGTAACACAACCAATAACACCCAATACAACACCCTTTGCCATAACAACACCAAGGTCAAGACCAAGTGTAAAGCTCATAAAGCAGAGTGCTATGAATCCTGCAACAGTTGTTATGGAAGAACCAACAACTGATGTTAGTGTATTCCCAATAGCAACCGCCATAGCTTCGTGATGATCATCCGGAGTTTCTTCCTTAGCTTCCTTGTAACTGTGCCATAAGAATATAGAATAATCCAGAGTTACACCAAGCTGAAGTACCGCAGCCAGTGCTTTCGTTATGTATGAAACCTCACCTAAGAAATAATTAGAACCAAGGTTATACACAATTGCCATACCTATACTTAACATAAAGAATACTGGTACAAGGAATGAATCCATAAATATAGCAAGTACGATACATACAAGAACAACCGCTACAAGTACATAAAAAGGAGTCTCCTTTTCTGCCATTGTCTTAGTATCTGTAACTACAGCAGACATACCGGCAATATAACACTGATTATCCGTAACATCTCTTACTTCCTGAATAGCCTTCATTGTATCGTCACTTGATGTTGTATCATCAAAGAATATTGCAAACAACGTAGCTCCAGAATCCTCATTTTCAAAATAAGAACGGAACTTATCAGGAAGAATTTCTGAAGGAACATCATCTCCTACTATTCCACTATAAGAGATAACTGACGCAACATGGTCAACACCCTCAACCTTCTTTACCAACTTAGAAACATTTGACTTATTCATTCCGTCAACGACAACCATTGCATAAGCGCCCTTTCCGAAATCATCAAGCAAAATGTCCTGTCCCTGCATAGTGTCGATATCACTTGGCAGATAATACAGGATATCGTAATTAACCCTGGTATTAAAGTAACCAATAACTGATGGAATCAACAGCAGGAAGCTAAGAACCAGAATAGGAATTCTTAACTTAACAACAACTTTTCCAAACTTTTTCATATAAATAACCACGCCTTTCTGTAAGATGCAAATGCCAACAACCCTTAGTCATATATGTATTCATGTCTTTAACAAATATGACCAACAGTCATTTTCAATTTCAGTTGACATTATAGCACCTCAAAACACATAGTCAATAGAAAATTGACCAAAAGTCATTTTTTAATATTTATTTTATAATTGAGTTGGTGTATAATGTTGACATAAGATGTGGTGTTGTAATTATTTTCAGGCACGCTTGCGCTACTTGTCGCCCGCAGCGGACACTAAACTCGTTGCAGTTCCTGCAACTTGTTAAGTGACGGCGGCTCCAAAGTACCTGCTAATAATTACAACACCACATCATATACGCATTTTAACTAATAAAATAGTATTATATAAAGGTGAGTGATTGATATGGGAAAGCTTGAAACTAACAAACAACAGAAACTTACTTCTCTGCTGAATACTGCATTTAATCTCTTTACTACCCAGGGGGTTGCGAAGACTTCTATTGCTGAGATTTCGCAGAAAGCTGGAATTGCTAAAGGTACATTTTATCTGTACTTTAAGGATAAGTATGATATAAGAAACCGTCTTATATCACATGAATCAAGTAAATTATTTAAGAATGCCGTCGCTGATTTAGAGGAATTTTCTAAAGAAAAGAACGAACAGTTAGGTTTCGAAGAAAAAATAATATTTATAATTAATCATATTGTAGATGAGCTGAATTCTAATCAGACTCTTCTCACATTTATATCAAAAAACCTTAGCTGGGGAATCTTCAAGGAAGCTCTCACAACTAAGGTTGCATCTGATGATATTAACTTTAAAGATGTATATTATGAAATGATTAACGCTGAGGATATCTCACTTGAAGAGCCTGAAATAATGCTCTTCCTTATTGTTGAGCTTGTAAGTTCAACTTGCTACAGCGCAATTCTTTATAAAGAACCTGCTGACATAGATACAATTAAGCCTTATCTTTTCAAGACAGTACGTGCAATCATCAAAGAGCACACTATCCGGTAGCTGCTTACGCTTTCCCTTCAAGCTCCTGGTATATATCCCTTTTTGACACACCCCTGTCCTTTGCCGCAGCTTTCATGGCTTCTTTCTTATCCATGCCCTGCGACATATACATCTGCACATGTTCTGCCACACTCATGTTTTCCCACTGCTTTCTTGCTTCAGCCTTTAACTGCTCACGGCTTTTACCGGCAATCACAAGCACATATTCGCCTCTCGGCTCATTATTTTCATAATATTCACATGCAGATTCAAGCGTGAATTCCATCGAATTCTCATATCTCTTGGTAAGTTCCTTACATATAGTAAGCTGTCTGTCACCGCCAAGCGTATCTTGTAGTTCCGCAAGTGTCTTAGTAAGTCTGTGCGGTGCTTCATATATAATCATAGTCCTTGTTTCACGTGCTAACTCTGCAAGAACTTCTTTTCTCTCATTCTTATCCGCTGGTAAAAATGCTTCAAATGCAAATCTTCTTGTCTCGCGTCCTGACATTGTAAGCGCTGTTATGCATGCTGCCGGTCCCGGAAGTGAAGTAACCCTGATACCTGCTGCCCTGCATTGCTTTACAAGCTCCTCACCAGGATCCGATATTCCTGGAGTTCCTGCATCAGTAATTACAGCCACATCCATTCCACCTAATATTTTATCAACAAGAACCTTTGCCTTATCATACTTATTAAATTCATGATAACTTGTCATAGGTGTCTTTATTTCAAAATGATTAAGCAGCTTAATACTGTTTCTTGTATCCTCTGCTGCAATCAAGTCTGCCTCTGAAAGCACACGCAAAACCCTGTAAGTAATATCCTCAAGATTACCAATAGGTGTTGCACACAGATACAGCATTCCCGGTCCGTCTTTCTTTACATTTTTTTCATTATCCATAATAAACCTCTATCTATTCATACATTTTTAGAAGCGCATCAGTGTAGGTACCGTCCGTCTTGTATACAATAAGCGGTTCTTCAACAATAAGCTGGGAATTACCTCCCTTAACCGCTTCTATAAGCACCATATTGGCAGCCTTATTCACATAAGGATACACCAGCCTCATTCTCTTCGGCTCAAGATGATACTTTCTCATAGTGTCAAATATATCGACAAGTCTGTTCGGCCTGTGAACCATATACATTTTCCCTTTGGATTTAAGACAACGGCTTGCTTCCCTTATAACATCATCAAGACTACACAGAAGCTCATGCCTTGCAATTGCCTTGGCACTGTCCGGATTAACAATACCGTGATTTTCATTCATATATGGCGGATTGCTCGTCACAACATTAAAAGAAGCTTCCCCAAATATAGTGGAAGCTTCCTTAATATCACCCTTAACAACACTGATTCTGTCCTCAAGATGATTAAGCTCCACATTTCTTCTGGCAAGCTGTGCGCTTCCCTCCTGAATCTCAAGAGCACTATATGTGCTACCTGAATTCTTAGACTGCATAAGCACCGGAATAATACCATTACCGGTACCCATATCCAGCACCCTGTCTTTCTTCCCTGCCCTGGCATAAGTAGACAACAGCACTGCGTCCATTCCAAAACAAAAAATATCTGTATTCTGTATAAGCTTTAGTCCATCTCTCATCAAATCATCAATTCGTTCATTAATCATCACTAATATGGGCTTTTCCTTCTTTTCTTTCTAATTCCTCAAGTGCCTTAAGTTCCTTATCATCATCAATGCGGACCTTATCAAATCTTCTTTTTCTCTTAAAACGAAGCTCCTCAACCGGATATTCCTTAAGTTCCTTTTCGTCATTATCATGAGTTATTAATACCTTAACTCTCTGCCTTAAAACATTGACACTTGAAACCTCACCAACCAGTTTATCTGGTGTAGTAACAGAATCTCCCACATTAGGCAGATGACTATTTAATTCCTCATATGTATCCTGCTCATTCTTTAAACAACACATAAGTCTTCCACACACACCTGAAATCTTAGTTGGATTAAGTGACAGATTCTGCTCCTTAGCCATCTTAATAGATACCGGATTGAATTCTGGTAAAAATGTGGCACAACATAAAGGTCTTCCGCAGGAACCAATTCCACCAAGAATCTTAGTCTCATCCCTTACTCCAATCTGTCTTAATTCAATTCTTGTCTTAAATACTGCAGCAAGATCCTTAACAAGCTCTCTGAAATCAATTCTTCCATCAGCAGTAAAATAGAACAACACCTTATTATTGTCAAATGTATACTCAGCCTTAATAAGCTTCATGTCAAGATTATGCTTTGCAATCTTCTCAAGACATATCTTAAATGCTTCTTTTTCCTTTTCTCTGTTTTTTAATTCTCTTTCATCATCTTCTGGTGTTGCAACCCTTATAATTGCCTTTAGAGGCTGGATAACCGCTGTATCTTCTACTTCTCTTTCACCTAGAACAACCTGTCCATATTCAACTCCTCTGGCAGTCTCAACAATAACATGCTGTCCTGTTTCAACTGAATATTTCCCAGGTGCAAAAAAATATATCTTTCCAACCTGTCTGAATCTAACTCCAACAACTTTAGTCATCTATACTCTCCATTCTATGAATTTTCCTTAATCGCCATAATAAGCAATTCAATAACCAGATCAAAATTAACATTTGCCTGAAGTCTCACCTTAACCCTGTCAATAGAATTAATAATATCCTGTAAACCTTCATATGACATAGTCTGTGCCTGACTCTTTATCAGTGTCATCTGGTCATTAAATATGAGCAGATTAGTATCATTCGTACTCTTAAACATAAGTACATCCCTGTACCACATAAGCATAAGGTCAAGGTAATCATCAATAGTCAGCTTATAATTGGTAACTCTTTTCACCGATGTCATAATATCAGCCGAATCCATATCCTTAGCATTCTTAATAACATCCATTACATCACGTCTTAACTCTGCAAACTCAGTAGATTCAACCATAGTCATTGCCCTGCCGATTCGTCCAGCTGCAAATCTTGCTGCAAATTTACACTCGTAATCACCGATATTATCATAGTGGTCTTTAAGATATTTAATAACTACATCATCCTTAAGTGGCTTAAGATCAAGCACAACGCATCTTGACAGAATAGTCTGTAAGAAAACATCCGGATTATTAGCAAGAAGAATAACAATTCCATAAGCCGGTGGCTCTTCAATTGTCTTAAGCATTGCATTCTGTGCTGCAACAGTAAGCTTGTCTGCTTCATCAATAATGTATATCTTGTAAGGACTGCTGTAAGGCTTAATCTGCATATCCGATACAAGCTGGTCTCTTATATCATCAACACCAATACTTCCCGGCTTCTCATGTCCAACCCAGATAATATCCGGCTGATTCCTGCCTGCTGCCTGCACACAGGAATGGCACACCCCACAAGGCTCAACACCGCCCGCCTCACACTGCAGTGTCTGTGCAAATGTGCTGGCAATAAGCTTCTTTCCTGAACCAAGTCCTCCGCTGATTACATAAGCATGAGATACCTTTCCCATAGATATTGCACTCTGCAAATGTTCTTTAATAGTCTCATATCCATATATATCTGAAAAATTACCCATACTTATTCCCCTTTTCATTACTTATCTGTAATATTATAACACATATTGCTCCTATGTTGAAATATCTAATAACAATCCCCTGATATCATCAATAGCTCCGACTATTGCAAGATGATCCTTTTCATCTTTTACCAGTTCTCTGGCAAGATTATCAAGATTCTCATCTACCATCTTAACAATTCCATACACCCTGTGTCTTCCTCTCCTGTCAAGAAAGTTCTCTCTTGAAAACTTGTGTGAACGGTTTACAACTTCATTTAGGAATCCCTTAACAAGCTCTCTGTACTTCTTCATATCTCTTATATCCATATGCTTTGCAATCTTTTCACCCTGCTCGGTAATTTCCTGCATCATATTTCCCAGTTTTTCCTGAAGGTCTTTCTCCTCAATATTGCTAATCAGTGTAAATTTAAAACTATCATCTGATTTTTCCTGTGCTTTAACCGGAGTGGTCTGATTAGCCGGTGCTATATCTTTAACCTTAATATCCATACATACCTCCTAATATGGCACTTTTAACTTCACTAATGCAATCCTCTAACTCTCCATTATTGCTAAACCTTCTTGTAATACCAGCCTTAGCAATATTCTCTTCTGAAAAATCCTCACTGTCTGCAAGAAATCTTCTGCACATTTCCTCATAGTGTGGATTATCCTGTTTCTGTTCTCTGTGGATAGCCCTTGTGAGTCTCAATCCATCTTCTACTTCAATGTATATCGGCATAATATGCTGTTTTCCATAGAATTCACAGAATTTATCATACGCTTCAAGCGTTCCTATAACCAGATACCTGTTACCACTGTTAAGGTCAATCTGTCCGTCATCAGCTGTAAAATACTTCCACACACCATACACAGTATTATATTCTCTCAATTCAACAATCCTGCCGCTCTCCTGCATCTTAACAGCTGTCTCATCATTTACAAAAAAATACTCAACCCCATCGGTCTCCCCGGCTCTCATTGGTCTTGTTGTATACAATATAACAGTATTAAGCTTCAGACTTTCATCTTCAATTAGGTTTTTATATATCTTATCCTTACCGGACGCGCTTTTTCCCATAATAAATGCTATCTCAGGCATCTTATCTTTCCTTCCTTAAGACCGGGTACTTCCAGCCCGGCATTTATCGCACTCTTAATAATTCTGCATACATCACCGGTAATCCGCTCGCCTACATTAACAACAGGCATTCCCGGTGGGTATATAAGAACCGATGACATACTTATTCTACCACATATATCAGGTGAATTAACAGATAAATCTTCATATCCATTTTCATCCATTAAATCAATTGCATCTGCCGGACACATACATACTTCCGGCTTGTTGTTAATCGCATACCCTAAGCTTTCACCTACATCATTTTCACTGTCTTTGCTTTCAACTTTCCAGCTTTCATCAATCTCCTTCAATGCACTAAGAAATCTGTCATAATACTCCTGTTTATCAGCAACTGAAGTCATTGCAATAACATATTTAAATGATGCCATCTCAAGCTGCACCTTATATTCATCCAATAACCTGTCATATAGGTACTTTCCATCATCACATATAAGAATAATCTTAGAAATATCATCACTGTCCATCAGCCTTATATTATTAAGTTTTGCGATATTTTCTCTTAAATTCTTAAGTCTGTTTATATATTCCTTAAAAATATAATCTCCCTGCCCTTCAATAATTCCCATACACCTGTCAATACTCGCCATAAGAATATATGAAGGGCTGGTTGTCTGATATATATTCCAAAATCTTTCCACTTTATCATAATCTACATAATTTCCAGAAATATGTAGAAGTGCAGTCTGTGTAAGTGCCGGTAATGTTTTATGAATACTGTTAATTACAATGTCAGCCCCGGCTTTTACTGCGGACTCCGGAAATTCATCACTGAATTCAAAATGTGCTCCATGTGCCTCATCTACTATAAGCGGTATTTTCATTTCATGAAGATAAGAAACAATCTCTCTTACCTCTGACACAACACCTTCGTAAGTCGGAGAAGTTATAATAACCGCCTGTGCATCCCTATTACTCTCAACACATTTTCTAACCTGTTCTAAAGTAAGTCCTCTGTATATTCCAGTACTTTCATCTACCTCCGGTATAACATATACTGGCTCAAGCTGTGCTATAATCAATGCATTGTACACTGACACATGGCAGTTTCTTGCAACAATAATCTTTCCTTTTCTTTTTGTTGCACCGCATATAGCTGATAATATTCCTGCTGTACTTCCATTTACAAGCATCAGTGTTTTATCTGCCCCATACAGTTTTGCTGCCCTGTCAGACGCATTTTTAATAATACCATCCGCATTATGCATATTATCAAATCCGTCAATCTCGGTAATATCAAGTTCTGAAGTACTTGCATATTCAGTATTGCGCTTTCCTCCTGGCATATGCATCGGCACATAACCAGCTTTTGAATACTCTTCAAGTTTTTCCAGAATATCTATATTTCCCATCAATACAACTCCATTATCTCTTATTCTGTAACCGTAAGCTTTACTGTTACTTCATCATGGCTTCCAATTGCATCTGTAACTTCATACTTAATATCATAAGTACCTGTCTGGTCAAATGTATATCTTCCAACAGTCACAATCTTTGCAGTAATATCATTACCACAAGTATCAGTTGCAGTAACCCCTGTCATTACATCTATACTCTGACCAATCTTTGTCTGAATGTCCTTTGCCCCTTCTATCTTAGCACTATAAGCATTCCACGGATTATTCTCGTCAGGGTCTGTAGGATCCCAGCCGGCATATGCACTGTCCTCTGGAATCTTTATAGAATCCGGCTTACCAAGTGGTCCAGGATTAACTGCATCATCGTATATAGTTACACCTGTTCCCGATGGACAGTTATCATATATCCACTTTACATCCCTAACGCACATTCTAACGCATCCAAGAGAAGCATAATCACCAAGCTTATTGTACTGTCCATCCTCCAGATCACCCTTATTCATTGAATAATATGGAACAGAATGGAACAGATAACCTCCACTTATTCTGAATGCATAACGTCCATAAGTACCATCAACCATATATCCCCATTCGTACTTATCTGATGTTACATAATTCTCACCCACAATAGTTTCGTCGCCTGCTTTTCCACATGATGTTGCAAATGCTTTAACCGGTATAGTGTATTCTCCATTCTCATCAATTCCATACACTGTAGCACAGTTAGCAGCTCTGTTTACCTTAATAAAATATGGAAGATAAACACCTTCTGGCGCAATATATTCTTGTTCTTTTGATTCAGGCTCTTTATTATCAATCCACACAACTTCCCTTGCTGCAGTTGTCTCTTCTGTTGAAACAACTGTCTGTTCATCATTACTATCAGCCTGTTTTTTCTTATTGGAATGAGACAACATAATTCCAGCCGTTACTGCTCCTGCAATAGCAATCACAGCAACAGCAATAAATATAACAAGTGTCAGATTTCTCCTGAACCATGACTTTCTTCTTTTTAAATATTTATAATTAATGTTTCCTTTTGACATAATATCCTCCTTTGTCCATTACAAAAAATTAATATGTGTTTATAAATGTTATTAACGCAAAAAAAGCTGTTTCATCACGAAACAGCTTTAAGTGCCTAGAACCGGAATCGAACCAGTGACACGAGGATTTTCAGTCCTCTGCTCTACCGACTGAGCTATCTAGGCTTAGTAGCGGGGACAGGATTTGAACCTGTGACCTTCGGGTTATGAGCCCGACGAGCTTCCGAGCTGCTCTACCCCGCGGCATTCACCATATATATTATGTTAAACAGATGTAAAATATACATCAAAGTGGGCGGAGAAGGATTCGAACCTTCGAAGGCAGTGCCAGCAGATTTACAGTCTGTCCCCTTTGGCCACTCGGGAATCCACCCATCTATTAAATTAATATTAATAATGCTCTCACATTATTAATATAGAGCCGACTGTCGGAGTCGAACCAACAACCTGCTGATTACAAATCAGCTGCTCTGCCATTGAGCCAAGTCGGCAAAATTGATGGGGCCTACAGGGCTCGAACCTGTGACCCTCTGCTTGTAAGGCAGATGCTCTC
>ERZ1027100.806-NODE-806-length-13726-cov-5.146880_pt1 | contig 13726 bp, 10 predicted proteins | sample MGYA00519407_ERZ1027100 | MGnify/ENA primary metagenome ERZ1027100 (study PRJEB26926, sample SAMN06164645) | human gut metagenome | biome: ENVO:00009003; feature: ENVO:2100002; material: ENVO:00002003 | host: Homo sapiens | place: USA | collected 2012 ... | reverse complement strand
GGCTGTTTTCTTTGACAATGAGATAATGGGACAGCAGGTTGGATATCTTTGCGGTTTCAAGGGCTTTGTCAGGTCTGAAAAAGAGGGCGAGGACATCACGGACGAGTGCCTTATTTTTTCGGGCATTGACGGCAGGAGCCTTGACCCTATACTGAAAAAGCTTAGGGAAAAAGGAGCTACGGTGAAGTTGAAAGCAATGGTCACAATGCATAATCAAAAGTGGAAGGTGGGCGAGCTTATAAAAGAGCTGAGGCGTGAACACATTTACATGAACGGAGGTGACAGAGATGAAAAGTAAATACAAAGCTATTATTTACATTATTCTGTCGGCTTTTTCGTTTGCATTCATGTTCGCATTTGTGCGGCTTTCGGGAGACTTACCGACGGTGCAAAAGACCTTTTTCAGAAATTTTGTGGCGTTGTTTTTCGCTATCGGAGTGCTAAAGAAAAATCACATACGCTTTCACATTGAGGGCAAAAAGAACAATGCGGTCATTTTTGTGAGGGCGCTTGCTGGCACGCTAGGAATGCTTGGAAACTTTTATGCCATAGATCATCTTGTGCTGTCAGACGCTTCCATGCTAAACAAAATGTCACCGTTTTTCGTTATCATTTTCTCTTTTATTTTCCTTAAAGAGCGGCTGACTTTCTTTCAGGGCTTCACTGTAATTTGTGCATTTATAGGAAGCTTGTTTATCATCAAGCCGAGTTTTCAGAATGTGGACTTCTTCCCTGCCCTTATCGGTTTTCTAGGAGGAATGGGAGCGGGACTTGCTTACGCTTGCGTAAGATACTTAGGACAGCATGGAGTAAATGGTGCGGTGATAGTTGCATACTTCTCGGGATTTTCCTGCTTGTTCACCCTGCCATTTCTAATATTAGATTTCCACCCCATGACGATTTTCCAAATACTTTGTTTATTGGGAGCTGGCGCAGGTGCGGCAGGCGGACAGTTCGCTATAACTGCGGCTTACACTCACGCTCCTGCAAGGGAGATATCGGTTTATGATTACTCGCAGTTGATTTTTACCACGATTTTGGGATATTTCCTATTTGGCGACATTCCTGATGGCTGGAGCTTTCTTGGATATTTCATTATCATTGCGATGGCCGTGCTTGTTTTTCTTTACAACAATGTTTGGCACAATGACAGCGAGGTCAAGGGCTGACAAAAAAGTAAACAAAAAGAGCGTTTTTACTTTCTCGGTAAAAACGCTCTTTATTATTTATATTGTTGTTTATGCTCCGCCTGCGATAAATCTCTTGAGATCCTGTGGGTTTACGCACTTTTCAAGCGCAACGTCCATAGAAATAGTTCTCGAACGAACGAGCTTTGCAAGCTCCTGATCCATGGTCTGCATTCCTGTTGCTTTACCTGTCTGCATAGCTGAACCGATAAGATGCACCTTATCGTCACGGATCATAGCTTTGATAGAGTCTGTTGCGTTAAGAATCTCACAGCAAGCTACACGGCTTGTGCCGTCGAATGTACGGCAAAGTGTCTGAGTACAGATACCTACAAGAACGGAAGCAAGCTGAGTTCTGATCTGATGCTGCTGGTGAGCAGGGAAAACGTCGATGATACGGTCGATAGTTGACGGTGCGGACGTTGTATGAAGTGTACTCATAACAAGATGTCCTGTTTCAGCGGCGGTAACAGCAGCTTCGATAGTCTCGAAGTCACGCATTTCTCCTACGAGGATAATGTCCGGGTCCTCACGGAGAGCAGCACGGAGAGCAAGTGAGAAGCTCGGTACGTCAGGTCCAATCTCTCTCTGGTTTACCATACATCTCTTATGAGCGTGCATATACTCGATAGGGTCCTCAATAGTGATGATATGAGCTGATTTATGGATATTTACATGGTCGATCATTGCGGCAAGAGTTGTTGACTTACCTGAACCGGTAGGACCGGTTACAAGCACAAGTCCACGAGGTCTCATTGAGAACTCTGCAAGGATAGGTGGCAGGTCAAGGTCGGTAAGGGTCGGGATATCGTTTCTCAAAAGACGGAGAGCGATGGCCGTGTTTCCTCTCTGACGATACACGTTTACACGGTGACGGAAACCTCTTGAAGATACATATGTAAAGTCGGTATCAATATGGTCTTTGATAGACTGACGCTGCTTATCTGTACACATATCCTCGCATATTTTGAGAATTTCGATCTCGGTCATATCAGGATATGAGGAAAGCTTTCTCAGGTTACCGCCCTGTCTAACTATCGGCGGAATACCTACGGTGAAGTGCAGGTCGGAACAGCCAAGGGCTCTTGCTTCATCAAGAATTTTGTTAATGTCGATTGCCATTAGAATTTACCTCCATATATTTCTTTTTTATACAGCATATGTTACACGGATAAGTTCGTCCATTGAGGTCTTGCCTTGCTGAACAAGCTCTGAAACGTTGTCACGAAGCAGGTGACAGCCCTCTTTCTTTGCAAGCTCCTGAATTTCGTCAGCTTTTGCTCCCCTTGTGATAAGAGCCTGCATAGACGGTGTTGCGAGAAGGATCTCATGGATAGCGGTTCTTCCCTTATATCCTGTGTTATTGCACTTTGGACAGCCACATGGGTCGTACACCTGTACTGAATGGTCAAGACCCATAAGCTCATTTTCTTCCTCAGTTGACATTCTAGGCTTTTTGCACTCAGGGCAAAGCACCTTTGTAAGACGCTGAGCAACGATACCGATAAGTGAGGTTGCGACCATGTATGCTTCAACGCCCATATCCACAAGTCTTGTTACGGTAGAAGCGGCGTCATTGGTATGAAGTGTTGACAGAACAAGGTGTCCTGTAATAGCTGCACGGATAGCGATCTCAGCAGTTTCGGTATCACGCATTTCTCCGACCATTATGATGTCAGGGTCCTGACGGAGGATAGAACGAAGTGCTGCACCGAATGTCATGCCTGCCTTTTCGTTTATCTGGCACTGGTTTACACCCTCTATCTTCTTCTCGACTGGGTCTTCGACAGTGATAACGTTGTTGCTTGGTTTAGATATTTCGCCAAGTGCGGCATAAAGTGTGGTAGATTTACCTGAACCTGTAGGGCCTGTTACAAGGACAACACCCTGTGGCACTTTAAGGCAAGACTCAAATCTCTTATAGTTATACTCGGTCATACCCAGGTCGGTTATTTTTCTAAGTGACATATCGCCCGTTGCGAGGATACGGAGAACGACTTTCTCACCGTATACCATTGGAAGGTTAGATACACGGAGGTCGAGAGTTGTGCCGTCAACGACCTGTGACATACGGCCGTCCTGCGGGATACGCTTTTCGGCGATATTCATGCCGCTCAAGATCTTGAAACGGGTAACAAGCGAAGTATGAAGTGCTGCAGAAAGGGTCATAAGCTCGATAAGGTCGCCGTTTACACGGATACGGATAACGGTTTTATCCTTGAATGGCTCGATATGGATATCCGTTGCATCCTGACGCTGGGCGTTCTCGACGATAGCGGTAGCAAGTTTAACGATAGGAGCGTTCTCGATTCTCTCCTCGGAGATATCCTTGAGTTCTTCAAGGTTAAGCTCTTCCTCTTTTTGCTTTGTAGCTTCGTCAACAACGGAGTTAACCTGACCTTCTGAGTACATCTTACCGATTGCACGGTTGATAGATGACTTTGTGGCAAGGACAGGTGTTATGCTGCAGCCTGTGATAACACGGAGATCCTCGAAAATATAGAAGTTGATAGGGTCATTAGTTGCAACGGTCATACGCTTGCCTATTTTGCTGACTGCTATGACGTTATACTTTCTTGCAGTTGCCTCCGGTATCTTCTTGACTATATCAGGCATAAGCTCTGTATTATCAAGGTCGATATAAGACACATTCAGTCGCTCGGCGAGGACCTGACAGAACTGAACATCGGTAACGAGCTTCATGTCAATAATGACATCACCAAAAAGTCTTCCCTTTTGCTCCTTCTGTTTGGCAAGGACTTCCTGAAGCTGTTCTTCAGTTATAAGACCTTTCTGTACCAGATACTGACCGATAGGGCCGTTTCTCATATATATTACTCCAATCCTCCGCATTGATTTAGGGATCCGACGCTGCGGAAACGTCTGCTGCGGTGCAAAAACCGCAAAAAAATCATATTATCTATTGTAATCTTCATGAAAGTATGATAAAATTAATATATTAACTAATGAATCCAAAGGAGGATCACTGTGGATAATTTAACCTTATCATACATAATCATTTATGTATTTGTGTTCATCTTCGGAGCGTGCATAGGCAGTTTTCTTAACGTCTGCATATACCGATTGCCGAAAAATGAAAGTCTTATCAAGCGAAATTCTCACTGTATGACCTGCGGTGAGCCGATCAAACGGCGTGACCTGATACCGATAGTAAGCTGGTGCATACTTCGTGGAAAGTGTCGAAGCTGCGGTGCAAAGATATCGGCAAGATACACTATAGTTGAAACGCTGAACGCACTGCTTTACTTATGGGTATTCTACCATTTTAATGGAATTTTCAATCCTCTGCGTGCGGCACTTGTCTGTCTGTTATTCTCTGCTCTTATCGTTGTATTCTTCATGGACTGGGACACTCAGCTTATCAACACATATGTGGTGATATTCATAGGTTTGCTTGGTATTGCAGAATACATCTTCTGCAGAGATCAGACGGGACTTACGCTTAAATCACACTTGATTGGATTTTTCATTGTGAGCGTGCCTTTGCTTATTATTTGTCTTATCACACATGAGAAAGCAATGGGCATGGGAGATGTATATCTCATGGCAGCCGCAGGGTTGTTTCTCGGAATGCAGGGTGCTTTGGTAGCGCTTCTAATTGGACTAATAACAGGCTCGATCGGCGGACTTATCCAGAAGCACCGAAGCGGTGATTCAGTATTTGCATTTGGTCCATATCTCTCCATAGGGATTGCTGTTGCAGCTTTGTACTCAGAGCAGATCGGCTCATGGTACATGGACTTTACTGGTCTTAACGAGATGATGAACGAAGCAATGCTGATAATAAGATAATTGCACAAATTCCGCAGTTTGATACTGCGGAATTTTTTTGCTCAAAAAATCCTCTTAATAGAAGTTTTCTGTTAAGGGGATTTTTTCAGCAATCAGACCCGTGGAGGGGTCTGATTGAGAAAAGAAATTACTGTACCTTAGATACTGTAATATCAGATGGGTTAAGTGAATACTTTGAAAGATCCTCAGTATACTTTGGATCGTTGTACTTCTTAAAATACAACGTAACTGTGACGGTTCCACCCGCTGGAATAAATACACAGTTTGATGGGTTATTCAAATCGTTGTTCGTTGTAAATCCACAAACCTTATCATTTGGAATTTTCAATCTCCAATCCGCCTGCATCTGATCAAATGCAAAACCAACATTAGCACTTAAAGACCAGATCTTTACAACATCAGAACCATTATTCTGTATTGTTATATCATAGTCTATCTCACCATCATTGATTTTTCTTGCGATACTGCTGATAACGTACAAATCATTTGTCGGTTTTGAAATGAAGGTTGCCTCAAAAACAGTATCTGATGTTATAACCTTAGTAGATATATCATCGCTTGTTCCTTCTACGACCCAACCGCCAAATATCTTATCAGCGTCTGACGAAACAGGGGTAGCTCCTGGATAATTTGCATACTGTCCATCAGAAACATAAATAGTTGAGGCATTTATTAAAGAACCGTTTAATTTAAACTCAACCTTATGCTTGTTCTGTACAACTGGAACGAAAATAACTGAGTTATCTGTAATAGAAACATCAGTAAGACCCTTTGAGTTATCTGATTTGTATACCCACTTAACAAAATCCTGTTTTATAGTATCCATATCAGTTGGAATTCCCGGGTCATTTGCAAAGTCGCCATCATAGACTTTTGTTGTTGTAAATGTAGAACCGTTGATATTCTCAAACGTTACATTAAATTGGGCTTTCGGTGCAACAGGCGGATAAACACAGGAGAATACCATATCCTTATTTATTGTTACGCCTGTTGTAAAATCAGCAACGTTATTCTTGCTGTCTACCCAATAAGGCGTGCCATAACCTGTTCTTGATGGCATAGAAGGTGGAGTTTTATAAACTGTACCCGCCTTGACAGACTTAGTATCTATCTGTTTACCACGAAGCGTTGATTCAGGGTCGCTTGCAGAGTAGATAAACTTTACACTGTATGTTTTTGAACTTGAAACTGTTGTCTTATCATAGAAAATATAAGTATATGTGTTTGAAGCGTCAAGGCTGTAATACTTTTCCTGCTGAGCTGTGCAACCTGCAGGAGCAGTGGTTGCCTGAGGATATGTGACATAATCAGGATGTACAGAGAAATCTTTATAGTCACGAACTTGGTATGGATCTGAATCGCCTTCCTTTATGTTAATATTTGTAAGATTTACTGCTGCGTCCTTTTTATACTTTGTTTTCGTAAAAGTATAGCTTCCGTTCTCATATGTTGGCTGATAGGCTGTAAGAGAAACGTCGAGAGTACGCATTTCCTCAATATTGCTGATACTTGCACCGATATCAAACTTATAATTGTCGTAAAAATCAACGCCTCTTGCAACAGCAGAATTATTAAAGTTTAAGCCCTCTGTATTTACCTTACCTACATTGAGGATACAGCCTTTTGCACCCATTCTCTTTGCGGCTGTATCCGTGTCGTTGCCTGAATAGTTTTTCAGACTATAGCCACGAAGATTATTATTGTCAATAACGATACAATTTGAATAGGTCACACCGCTTTCACCGATAGTACCAGAGGTTGAAACATCAGGCACACCAATATAATCTTTAAGCACAAGAACATTGGTCGAATATCTAAGCTCATCATCAAGATAGTCTATAAGACCTGAACCTATGACATTGCTTTCCATTGTTGCATCAGCGTCATGATAAACGTTATTTGCAGGTTTGATCATATTAAGGATAGCTCCGAGGATCACGCCGAAAATCGTTACCACAACGATAAGCTCAACAAGGGTAAAACCCTTGCGGTTTTTATTCATTTTCAAGATCCTCCCTCCTTATGGTGTTGATTGTGCATCGTCATATTCAGCCTGGTTTTTGTAATCAGAGCCACCCATATAATGGATAACTACATAACCTGTAGCTTTACCTGACGCATCTTTTTCAAGATAATGGTCAAAGGTCGCATCTGTGATCTTAAATGCAGCTGCATCGGCTGTTGGAGTGCTGCTGTAAAGATCAGATGACTGTGAGAAGCCGAAATAATCGCTTCCTGTTACGCCTGAAAGCACAACGCCAAACTGCTGATTTCCACCGTCACCGATAGGGATAAGAAGTGAATTTCCTGATGAGTTATTATTTACATCAAAGAACTTTCCGCCTGTAAGCTCAGGCGTAAGAGCATAGAAATTCATATCTGCCCCTGAATTGTTATAAAACTTTACCCAGTAAACGCTCTTTTCAGGATTAGGCGTAATGTTTATGTCCTTACCCTGAAGAAATTTGAGCTGATAGCCTGCGTCTTCATCAATATTATTAAGCTTTGCTTTAAAGCCATAGGCTGTAGTATTGAACTTTATACCGCTTCCAAAGTCTGCCTCAAGGGCAAACTCATTTGTAGTTTTGCCACTTGAAGAGAACTTGTTTACCTTCAACTCGTTCATATTGACGGTCTTGTTATCATTATACTGCTCGGCATTTACTGCCTGAGTATACATTTCATTGTTGCGGTAGTAGTTTTCAAGATTCTGTTTTTTTGCCGCTACAGCAACTGTAACAAGCATAGCTGACATACCTGACAAAAGTGCCATTGCTATGATGACCTCTACAAGAGTCATACCCTTTTTATTTTTGCTGTTCTTTTTCATGAGTATACTCCTTTCAATTAATAGTGATCATATCTGTCAAGAGTATATCCGAACGCTGAATCGTCCTTACCGCCCTTCGCATTCTGCATTACAGAAGTAGTTGAAGGCTTAGTGTATACATAGAACGCTGTATTGGCGTTACCAAAGCTGTTTGCGATAACTACGCCGACCGCACAGCACTGAACGGTCATTTTTCCGCCTGCTGAGTCTGTTACCACAAGTCCGCCAAGACCGCTTGTTGCGATATTAACGATAGCCTGTGGTGAATAGAATGAGCCCTGGAAGAAGCTTTGATCTGTAGCGTTAAGTGTTGTGTTCTCACCAAACAGGAAGATGATGCTGCTGTTTTTCGGTCTGTAAGAGCCTGCAACATCTACAGATGTAGGGTTGAGAACAAAGCCGCTCTGTGGTAAGCCAGGGTTACCCTTTGTATTATTGAGAACAGAAGAATCAAACATACGAACGTAAGTATCATAATCAAATACCTTAAGTCCCTTAAAGCTATAGTTACAAGCACTAGAGCCTGAATGCTGTGACTTGCCTGTTACTGAGTCGATACCATTAAGTGTAATAGCACTGCCTGAGTCTGAAACAAAATAGCAGTTGTATTTTCTGTCACCTGTAGTCGTATCAATTATAGTTGAACGATTTCTAACAACTATTACAGGTGACCATTCTGCTCCAAGATTAAGACCATTCTGAAGTCTTATAACGATATCACCCGAAGAATCAGAAACATCAACGAGGATCCTTGAACCATTGCCATAATCATTGAACGAAAGATCTTTTGCCCATGTACAGCTTGATGTTATTCTCAATTTGTAGCGGCTTGTAACTGGAGTCTTAGCTCCTGTTCCTGTAAGGTCTATTAGCTCAGTAAGCGTGTAGTCAACATTAGTCCAATCACTTGCAAAGGTATTGAAAGTTTTAGTGTTTGAGCCATCATAGAAAGCCTGATATTTATCAGAGATCGTTGTCACATTAGTATCACTGCTCATGAAGAAATCTTCCGGATAATATACATAGGCATCAGCAGATACAGGTATCTGTGGCTTTGCGTCACGACCTGCTTTGCTAAGAACAGCTCCTTCATGAATATTTGAAGCCGTGCAGACGATCTTATCTTTACCTGTGATAGTGCCGGTAACATATACAGAGCCTGTTACCTTAAGTGACTTTGTGACATTAAGATCACCCTCGACATAGAGAGAGCCATTGATCGTCTGACCATTTGCACCAAAAGTTGCATCACCATTATAAGCACCTGCGCCCTTATAAACGTAGAAGTTACCATACTGTGTATAGTCATTTCCGCCGATGTTAGCTTCACAACAGAACAAATCGACATCAAAACCTGAAGAACCAACGTCCATATGGTTTGAAGTAGAGAGCTTCTGACCGATATTAACATAGTTATATCCGTCTGCTCTTGCCATTGTGGAGTTAATGTGGAATTCATTTGAAACATCAAGGTTTTCAGAAATTGTAACAGTTGAACCCTGCTTTTCATCTACAAGACTAGGCTTGAGCATGATAAGAGGCTGAGTTGAAACCTCCAAAGAACCATACATAAGATAAGAACCATAGATACTGGTATTGTTTGTAAATCTATAAATCTTACCAGTGGTATTATTGATACCAGCCATATCACCGATAACGTTAAGGTTATCGTAACCTGCGCCGCCGTTACCAACAAGCTCGATAGTATTTGTATACTCGGCAGGCTTTGGAACTGGGTGCGTGGAAATATGAGCTGCTACCTTCTCAGTTTTTCCCAGATAAGTAGTTTCACAGGTAACAACGATGTATTTGGCACTTGTGCCCTCTTGTGCTACAGTTATCTTGGTAGTACCGATATTATCGCTTTTACCATTTGATCCATTATAGCTGACATTAGTAGTTGTACCCTTTCCGCTATTAGCACTTGCTAGCTTTTTAAGGTTATCTATGGCCTTTTTCTGCTGAGCCTTTGCAGTAGGGTCATTGGTTGGAGCAGTATCAGTCTGTATCTGATTAATAAAGCTTTCAAGAGTAGATGAAGCTGTCAGATAAGCCTGTTTGCTCTTATAGTTATCATTTGTTTTTGTCCTATTTACCGAAACAAAAGAAACAGTTGCAGTCAAAAGTATTGACAGCATGAGCATGACAGCAACCGCTGTGAAAAGCACAACTCCGGGTTTGTTTCTTTGTTTCCTCTTCGGAGTATTCTTCATATTAACCACCTTTCTTAGTTTTATTATCACTTATGCTATACTTTTTTCATTTTACACAGGTTGATTACTTATATAAAATTTTTAATCATTATATAGCACTAATTGGCAGGATAAGAAATATTCCTTATCATACCAAATAGTTTTCTCTTAGCTGGCAGAAGGATCAGCAAGCTTCTTCAAAACGTACATATTCAGTGTCATAGAGCCTGAGATCTCGCTTTCGTTGACATTCTCAATGTTAACATTCTGGATAACCATGCTCTTTTCGTTGTTTGTCGTCAGGTTGTCAGCAAAATTCTTGAAACCTGAAAGCGAGCTTTTGAACTGAATGTTAAGGCTATAGTAACCTATTGTCTGTGCAGCTGTTTCATTGGTATCAGCTGCATTTTCATCTGTGTTTGCGTCTGCAGCTGATGAATCAGTTGTGCTTGCATTATTGTATTCATCTACCTTAGTGTCAAAATCAGTAGCTGTTGCTGTTGACTCATAAGCAAAAGGCGAAAGAACTGTGCTGCCGTATGATGAAATAGTCATATTGGAGTTTTTGATCTTTACATCATCAACATTAAAAAGCTCACGAACCTTATCAGTAGCCTTGTATGCTACCTGATAATCATAGAAGTTAGCTGCGACCTGTGAGGTGCTTGTATAAAGTGTCTGAATCTCAGCGGCAAGGTTCTTATCCTTGTCTACCTGATCTTCAAGCTCGCTGAGCTGTACCTTTGCTGATTCCAGATCACTGCTTGCCTGACTACACTCATCAATGGCAGGCTTAATAAAGAGCATAAAACCTGCAACAATTATAAGCAGTACGAATACTACTATCAAAATCATTTTATCACGATAATTCAACTTCATAATTATTCACCCTCGCCCTCTTCTTTAAGATAAAGTGTCAGCGAATCAAGCGTTACGCCTGAGCTGCCGTCTTCACCGATCGAATATCCGTTGTATCCTACATCTTCCTGGAAGAGTCCTGTACCTACAAGGGCATCGATTGCTGTTTTTACATCTGACTGATCATCAAGCTCAACCTTAGTAAGTGTTACTGTACCAGCTTCAAGGTTATATGTAAAGCCTTCATACTTGAAGGAACCAAGAGCTTCCTTGATATCGTCAAACATCTCACTTGACACGACCGGAAGTGTTTCAAGAGCTGCATTTGCTGATGTAACATAGTTTGAATAATCCTGCATGATCTTCATCTTATTGTGAAGTATCTGGTTCTGGGCGATCTTCTCATTGCAAACAGCTATCTTATCATTAGTCTTGTCTATATCTTTCTCGATAGAACTCTTCCTGAGATTAATAACAAGTGTTGCACCTGCGATAAGCACTGCGGCTGCCGCAGCGAAGATACCGCCTGTCATGAGCAGCGAACCCATTCCGCTGTTGCCGCCCTTACCTGTGGACTGATCGACTTCGAGGAGGTTGATCTTCTCTGTTGCCTTGTTTCTCTTATAGAGAGCACCGATAGCATTAGCGAATACTGTAAACTCGAAGTTCTCGAAACCTGTGATCTGAGCAGGCACACCGAGAACGGAAGCCTTTATATCAAGACCGTCAAGAGCGTCAACGAGTTTGATGTAGTCCTCGATAAAGCCATAGAGAATAACATTTTCAAGTCCTGAACCGCCTCTTGCCTTATTGAACTGCTCCATTCTGAAGATGTTCTCGTTAAGAGCTTCAGTGATATAATCGTCAGAATCATAATCTTCTTCTGAGATAGGAACGTATCTGGCGAATGCCATCTGTCCATTCTCAAAAAGTGTAAGACCAAGGAAGTTCTTATCGATCTGGCAAACCAACAGTGGCATTTTCTCCATGTTGGACTTGTCAGCAAGAACGATTCTTGCGATAGAGTTACATCCGATGTTAACAGATCTGAGGTTCATGCCCATAATGTTATAAAGCTTTCTGTAGCTTTCAACTATCGTACTAGGGCAAGCTGTTGCAAGTACCTTCACTGCACCAGGATTATCCTCACCTGCTTCACCTACTACTGTATATGAGATAGAATACTCATCTGTGATACCCATTTCCTGGCTCATATGGTTCTGTACCATAAGCAGGAACTCATTACCCTTTGCCTTTGGAACTACAAGCTCCTTGAATACGATGTTGCTCGATGAAAAAGTAACGATAGCGTCCTTATCCATCATATCCTCAGCCTTGATCTGAGTGAGCAGTAACTCAGACAGACCTGAAAGGTTGATGACCTCACCATTAAGGATCATATCCTCAGGAATGTCCACCTGCAAAGATCTCTCGATCCTTATCTTGTTAGAGGAGTTATCACCTTTAACAATGTTGATTTGTCTATCAGAAATATCAAATGATAGCATTTATTCCTTCACCTCTTAAATTATTTTTCAAAACAAATATCTTCCCTCTCCATTTTAAAGGAGAGGAGATATTTAAAATTAACGAACATAAAATGCAGACCCTTAGTTTTCCAGACCTGACAATGAACCGTAGAGCAGTGGGAAGATACCCGCAAGGCAAAGACCGATCGCAACACCCATGAACACGATGAGCAATGGTTCCATAAGTCCTACAAGTCTTGTAACGGCTGCGTCTGCTTCTTCCTCATAGTAGTCAGCAGTTTTCTCAAGGATCTCATCGAGAGCACCTGATTCCTCACCGACATAGATGATGGAAGTAAACATTCCTTCAAATATCTCTGTTTTTGCAAGTGACGCTGAAAGCGGTGCGCCCTGCTTAACTTCATCAACTACCTGAATGAACATCTTATCAACATAAGCATTTCCAAGTATTCTTGACGAACGTTCAAGACACTCTACCATTGGGATACCGCTTGAATAAAGTGATGAAAGAGTTCTTGCGAAACGACCCTCGTAGATCTTTACCATAAGCTTTCCGGCGGCAGGCATCTTTATCTTTATGTAGTCAAATTTAAGTCTGACTGACGGTACTTTCAAGGCGTATATCCAACCGAATATCAAAACAACGACCACGATAAGAATGATATACCATTTTGCCTTGAAAAAGTCACTGAATGAGAAGAGAGCCTTAGAAAGTGCAGGCATCTGATCCTCTGGCATAAGACCTGCGAATATAGGCATGATGAACGTAAACATACCGATTACCATGACGATACAAAGAACGCCAAGTATGATAGGATAGGTCATCGCACTCTTTACCTTATTGTTCAACTTGTTTGAGTTTGCATAGTAATCGCTCAGACGCTGCATTGTCATATCGAGCGTACCTGAGGTCTCACCTGCGTCTACCATTGAGATGAAAAAGTCCGGAAAGCTTCCTCTTCTTGTATCGAGGGCCTCGGTAAAGCTCTGACCTTTCTGAACATCGTCATAAACGCTTCTCCAAACATCCTTTGCACCCTTATTCTCCTCTTCCTTATAGAGAATGTCGAGCGCTTTAACAATGGTAAGACCCGATGTCATCATTGCCGCAAGCTGACGGCAGCAGAAAGCAAGTTCCTTAGTATTGAACTTGTGCACAGATTGTTTGCCTGCACCGCCCAATGCTTCTGTATAACTTATACAGAAAAGACCTTGTTCGTGGATCTTGTCCAGTACTTCCTGTGCATCCTCAGCCTCATAGATACCCTTTATGGTTTTTCCCGAGGTATCCTTAGCAACATAGGAAAATTTCTTCATAATATGTAGATACACCTCCACTTATTTATACATTTTGTG